>Ga0224511_10000434_pt1 | contig 19642 bp, 17 predicted proteins | sample SF_May12_sed_USG_2_FD_169988 | JGI IMG/M metagenome (GOLD analysis project Ga0224511, IMG submission 169988) | Sediment microbial communities from San Francisco Bay, California, United States - SF_May12_sed_USGS_8_1 | ecosystem: Environmental > Aquatic > Marine > Sediment | place: USA...
CTCCTTTGCGTGCACATTTTACATCATGAAACTGATATTTGTGATACATAATTATATATCTATTTTTATAATTATTTATCATTGTTCTTCTTTTGTTTCAAATAATTGTGTAATCAGAAAAGAGGATTGCCATAAGACAGACACCACGAGCAATTACTGTAAACCATAGCAGCACATCCAACAGTATTTCTAAGAAAACAATAAAATAATTTATTTATTCACACCTATGTTTTACCCCTTGTTAACTTCTTTTTTCTATTTTAAACACAAACTCAAACATTATTATATACTCTCATTGAAATATGTCACAGAACATAATTTCAAACGACACTAACGATATAATTTGGATTTGTTGTTGCGTATACGTTAATATCAAACAAACCTACCACACACGCTTCTTACACGACTACCAACCTACCTTGTAGACTCGGAACCGGGAGATGGCGCTGTCAAAGGCGGTGTACAGGTCATTAAGTAGATCGACAACCTGTTTTCAAACGTACAAATACGTCACTATTAATTTAAGTTTAGATTCAGAAGTTTGAAAACATGTTAACAATTGCAAGACGTTATTAGTATTAAACGTGAAAACTTCAGAAGATCGAAATCTAGAATTTTTTTAGACTTCAGTGTCAATATTTCGAATATCGCATACTTATATTTATATAAACAAACGCATAAACATTAGTGATTGATATTTCTATAAAATCGTAAATGCCACTTAAAATCACGTGAACTTGTTTGATAAAAAAAACAACATTTTAACCCCATCCGTCTATACAAACGGTAAATGCAATGAACTGTCATTGGCGAGTAACAACTGGTGATATTTGTAAACATTTATATTGTTGTGATTGGTTGTCGGGTTCTTGCGTCCTTGGACCTTCCAGCATTCGAATTTGACAACAAGTAATGTGTTTATAAGCAAGTTAGTACGACTGTACTATATGTACTTTTATAATTACAAATATTATATAAGTTACTCGATGAAATATGGGTGCTACAACAAATAAAACTTATAATTACCATTTTGTCTGGAATAATATTATGATAATTGAGCGGCAAACAACGCAAAACGACACAAATGATATAACTGTCTACCATAATAACCTTTAGTAATGACAGCTATTATGACCGTGCAATTACACATTAAAGCAAAGACATCTTGTCCAAAGTGCATTTGATTGACAAAAATAAAAAATAATCACAGTCTAACCTCGATAGGTGAACTTTTACTGCAAATGTTCGTGAACCCGACTATGTCTGAGAAGTAAATAGAGACACACTCGAAACTTTCCGGGACAACCGACAGGCCGGCTTGCAGTTGGTGAGCCACCGACCTGGAAAAACGCACTCAACAAATAAACATGCATGTTATGGCATGGTGAACTGTTCAAAATGAAGTTACGCTATTAGTACGGATTTCGTTATTTTCGTACGTGACAGTTTATGTTCTTTCGACTATAACTATAAGAGAAACGGGGAAGAAAATGAAATAAAATTTACACGAACGTTGATAAACTATATTCTTATACGCAATATCCTATATACTTTACAATGTTCAGGAAGTTATTTATGTCACCGTCTGTAACTTGTACCACCACTCATTTTTGTCACATTTTTGAATATGTTACTTGTCCCATTAATCATTTATGTCACAGTCTGTAACTTGGTGAACAACTTACTTAGGCAGCAGCCTGTATAGAAGCTCCTCGACCTTCTGTTTCTCTTCCAGGTAGGCCTTGGTCCTCTCCGCGGCCAGCTGCTCCAGATTGTCGGCGTAGTTCGCCATCCGCTGCAGCAAGTTGTCCATGATGTTCGTCGTCTTACCGCTGTACAAATATGAAAAGGTACCGCTTTTTAAAAAAATATATATGTTTAGAAATATTTTGATCAATAGTAACTTGTTCAAGAACTACCTATTAAAGTCAACTGTCTGAAACTTGTTCAAGAACTACTTTAGTTAGCTGCCTGTAACTTGTTCAAGAACTACTTTAGTTAACTGCCTGTAATTTGTTTAAGAACGACTTCAGTTAACTGTCTGTATCTTGTTCAAGAACAACTTTAGTCAACTGTCTGAAACTTGTTCAAGAACTATTTTAGTTAGCTGCCTGTAACTTGTTCAAGAACAACTTTAGTCAACTATTTGAAACCTTTTTAAGAACTTCTTTAGTTAACTGCCTGTAACTTGTTTAAGAACGACTTTAGTTAACTGCCTGTATCTTGTTTAAGAACGACTTTAGTTAACTGCCTGTATCTTGTTCAAGAACAACTTTAGTCAACTGTCTGTTTCTTGCTCAAGAACTACTTTAGGCAACTGTTTGAAATTTGTTTAAGAACTACTTTACTGAGTAGTTAACTGTCTGAAATGTGTTTAAGAACGACTTTAGTCAACCGTCGGTACCTTGTTTAATAACTAATTTAGGAACATGCCAGTTATTTGTTAAAGATCTATTTTAGGCAACTTTTTTTAAAGAACTACTTAAGGCAATTTATTAACAGTCAGTAACTTGTTCAAAAACTTACTTCGGTAACAATATGTTCGTCAAACTGACATACACCTTAAAACAGTGGAAGTCCCATTGATTAGCAAAAATGAAGCGTACTTTTTAAAAAATGTACCTCTCGAAGCGAATTCGATTTTTTTAATTGAATGGAATAGTTGTGATTTAGGTTAAGTTATGCAGTACATTGTCCATAATTGTAAAATACGTCTATTGTTTATGTAAAGAAGCCCTCATTAGTACACTCGTAAATCAACGCTTTGCTTCAATATAACTGGAAGACTTCTTTGCACCTATATCTTAGTCCTCATTACTCGTAGTGTGTCTTCGTTTTAATTTGATAGTGAATTGCAATAGGTTGACAAGTATGAATACTTTACTTTTTTCTTCTTTTGTGAAAGAGAGTCATACATACTATATTATTCGTCGAAAGTAAAAGCATAAGGGTCTTCTCTGATAAGAAACGCTTGTTAGGAAGACTGGCAGCCGTAATAGTTATGACCTTGCTGTTAAATTGTATAAAATCCTTCTGCAAGAATAACCCACTCCAATAAAACAGTACTGCACTTGAGGAGTAAGGATGCTAGTCCTGGGGAATCCAAGAACGCCTCTTTTGTTGACTGACAAAACTCCGCCATAAAAAAAGCGTGAAAACCCGAGATCCAACTAATTTATTAAAATACTAGTAAACGAATACCCACGCTCTCATGCGCCTAAACGAATCCTCGAGCTCGGCAAATGTCGGCCTGTCGGCGGGTTGCTCCGACCAGCATTGTTCCATCATGGACCGGAGTTCCGCCGCGCAGGCGTCCGTCGGCACCTTCGGCCTTATAACCCCACCCTTAGGACTCTTCAGTAGATCCAAGATGGCTAGAAATGTACGATTTAACAGTTGATAAAATAGCTTTCAATACTCTTATCAAGGTTAATTGGTCTTATTAAACGATACTTTTGTTTCACAAATGTCATTTTATATATGTTAGGATACAAGTTCTAGTATCAAATCATGTGAATTATTGTCTCTCTGAACAAAGTCATGTTGACTAGTAAGTATGCGTTTGGTTTACTTAACATCAACGCTTTTTTACAAATAATTAGGTGGTAGGAGTGGTTCGTGACATAAGTGGATTGTGTGACAGGGTGGCTTGTGTTACAATCGTGAATTGTGTGACAGGGGAGGCTTGTGTGACAGGGTTGGTTTGTATGACGGGGTGAGTTGTTTGACAGGGTTGGTTTGTATGACAGGGGTGAGTTGTGTTACAATAGTGAATTGTGTGACAGAGGTTGCTCGTGTGACAGGGTTGGCTTGTGTGACAGAGGTGGACTGTGTGACTGGGGTGTGTTGTGTGACAGGGGTTGCTCGTGTGACAGGGGTGGCTTGTGTGACTGGGGTGTGTTGTGTGACAGGGGTTGCTCGTGTGACAGGGTTTGTTTGTGTGACAGGGTTTGTTTGTGTGACAGGGTTTGCTCGTGTGGCAGGGTTGGTTTGTGTGACAGGGGTTGCTCGTGTGACAGGGGTGGCTTGTGTGACAGGGTTGGTTTGTGTGACAGGGGTTGCTCGTGTGACAGGGTTGGTTTGTGTGACAGGGGTGTGTTATGTGACATAAGTGGATTGTGTGACAGGGTGGCTTGTGTTACAATCGTAATTGTGTGACAGGGGAGGCTTGTGTGACAGGGGTGTGTTGTGTGACAGGGGTGGATTGTGTGACAGGGTTGGCTTGTTTTACTGGGGTGGCGTGTGTGACAGGGGTTGCGTGTGTGGCAGGGTTGGATTGTGTGACAGAGGTGAATTGTGTGACAGGGGTTGCTCGTGTGACAGGGGTGACTTGTTTGACTGGGGTGGCGTGTGTGACAGGGGTTGCGTGTGTGGCAGGGTTGGCTTGTGTGACAGATGTGGATTGTGTGACAGGGGTTTCTCGTGTGACATTGTTGGCTTGTGTGACTGGGTGGCGTGTGTGACAGGGGTGGCCTTATATATGACAGGGGTGGATCATGTGACAGGGGTGGCCTACTTGTTTGTGGTAAAATAAGAGTCACACATTAGACATTTGCACCAGTTTGATTTAATGATGCGTCAAATCAAAACCTCTTCACTGTATCAAGTTTCTAGTCGTTTGTCTAATGACAATGTTCTTGAGAAAGGCATTTTAATCTCCATGGAAAGATGCACGTCTGGCAAAAAGGCCGAAGAAGTATCTCATGTGTGTCGGGTAACCCTACCCAACAAGAAAATGACAGCCACTATACAGTTTGTTGGGGCTTTTCGATTTTCTTCTCTCTAATTTCAGGCCAAATTTATATACATATTTTCATGAAAATACATGTATATAAATACCTATCCAACCTGCCTGTTTAAGGGGTAACACGAAACACACTTGTACTTTGTTAGGCCTAATAGTGAAAATGGCGTAAGTGTATGTTACCAACTTACTATTAGGATCTGCTTCGTTTTCCTCATAAGGCCCCGATCTCATCGTGATCTCCTGTAGAATAATTGAGAAAGAGAAGACGTCGCCTTTCTGCGAGGCTCCTATCTCCCCCGTTGACTTCCGCAGTAGTTCCGGGGCAGTCCACAACAGCTCTATGAGACAATAATACATATGCTTTATTTTTAAACCAGCAAACAAAAAATAGATATAGTTTTAGTGTGTTTGAAAGTGAAAAAATATGGTTTTTTGGCCTTTTTTATCATAGGAACAGTTAGTCTTATTAGACGTTGCACACAGTTTTCGAATAGTGACGTTTTTTCGCGCGTTTTCAACCATTCGCCGTAAACTAATTGTATGTACGTTGTTCTGTTGTTAACTCTACATGTTATATAATTATAAAAAAAAAGTATATAAAATATATCGACGCTTATGACGTAGTTTCGCTGATGGCTCATTCCCATCATCATTGTTGCTGTATACTTAAACGGGCTTCCTGTGTTGTACAGGAACGTAATAGGGGCGAACATGTTTATACAATTTTCATTAGAAAAATCAAGGATAATGCATAGTTCCACGAATATTCAAGCTCCTCCCAATGCGGTAGATTTTCTTTGATCTTGTGATAAGCTTTATCACAAACAGGAAGAATGCCTTCTTTTGTATTTTCTAAATAACATGTTTTACAATAAAACAACTTCTATGTCAACTTCTTCGCTAAAACCACATTTTACCCGAGCTTGCAGGCAGGACATGTCAAAACATAGAATTTGGTTTTCCTTGCAATGTAAGTACCCTACTGACTCACTTCCCACAATCGGTAAAACCTGAGTCAGAATAGTGGCGAATACTGAAATGTTCACAAATGTACAGTTGGACACAGTTATATTACGAATAGTCGTCTGTTTATTAAATTGAACAATACAATGCCGCAATGTTTTTATGTTTTCAAATCATTTACACTATATTTTTATACGTTAATGCATATTTGGTTGAGTTTTATATTTGAAAATAACCACGAATAGTATAAATTTAAGCAAATAGTCACAATTAACGGCGAATTGTCGCCTGATTTTTATGTAGGCCGATAAAAAGTCGCACTTTTTATGTTGTTAACAATTGTCAAATAGTATGAAGTTCTGTATGTTTTAACATTTTAAACGGGTTTGTTTTATTTCTTAAAATACCTCAACTAGTCAATATATGACGCGAATGGTCGAGAAATGTCACTCACTCGATTGCTTGTTTTTTAACCTGAAAAGGTAATTATTTTGGACATTTAGATCTGGTTATCCCTCTTTAAAAAACGTTGGCTATGTTGAACATTAACAGCTTTTATTATACACAGTTAGTAGTATTAATGCAATACCTTCGCCAATGTGTTAATGATCTGTATATACCCATGCTGATTCTAGATAATGGTAGATCTCACTAAGTGGAATGACAATAGGATTTGTAAATTAAAGTGCAAATAAACAGGAGGGTGACACCCCCTCCCCCTGGCGTACTGCGTACCGCCCTATTTTGGCCTTGCGTACTGCGTACCGCCATTTTTCGGCCTCGCGTACTGCGTACCGTTTAACAACAAAAACTACCATTTTTTTGGCGTTTCCATTTACATAAAGAAGATAAAATGACAGTCTGTTGCATGCACATGTACGATCATTCTTGCAAACGTTATAGCGTTGATGTGTTTGCTTGTGATATTTACTTTATAAATGCTGAAATGACCCCCCCAAAAGGCGCGAGCGAAGCGAGCGCGCGAAAAGTTTAGAATTATTTGACTTTGTATGTCACGTTTGTTGTGTTTCTTGATGAAAATTGGACCTTTTAAAAGTAAATATAGATGTCTGCGTACGATATAACAGGATTTGGCGTACTGCGTACCGACCCTTTGCGTACTGCGTACCGTCTCAACACCCCCTGAATACTGCGTACCAAAAAGGGGGGTGTCACCCTCAAACAGCGCCTCCATAAATATACACATCACATTTTAAGACACTTATTAACTTATGTTTTTACAAAGTGTAAAAATAATGAATAATGTTTTGTTATATTACGACGCAACCATAATGGTAAATAAAGCTATTTGTGTAGTGTATAGATCACACATGTACAAGGGAGGCAAACCTGATGTACATAAAGTAAAATAAAGTCATGGTAATTACTGTCGTTTAATTTGTTAATGACATAAACCATGACTTGCATTAATTTTGCTCCTTGTGAAAGTTTTAACAAAGTGCCAGCGTATGCCTTGATAAAAGCATTATTTGATGCTGCTTCTGCTGCTGCTACTGCTGCTGCAGCTGCTGCTGCTGCTGCTGCTGCTGCTGCTGCTGACGACGACGACGACGACGACGACGACGACGACGACGACGATGATGATAATGATTGGTTTACTGATTACAAATATGCGATCTATATGTTTACTGCAATGCCTTTACAACAAAACTGTAGAAACGTACATGGCACATAGAGGCAGCTGTGATTATTTCGGCCTAATATGTCCCACATGTGTATCGTATACATTCCGTGATACATTACGGTCCGACACACGTGTACGTAGCTGAATTGCGCATGTGTTGAAGCAATGTTTTTAAACTGCTTTCCATTACATGCGCCCCTAGTTACCGATTTATCTGGCGTTTGTAAAGCCGTCTCGTAAAATCGATCATTTTGTTGGTAAAAGCGCTCAGGGTAATATTCTGACTTACCTCTGATTTGCTGGAGAAAGTTTAAGCAATGGTCATTTCCCAAACTGACATTGTTTTATTTTACAGAACATGGTCAATTGTAATCCAATGTATTAGGTATATGATTGTCAGGTGCCAATCTGACCTAGTAAAGACAAAAGAAAGCGTACTTCCTGTTTGTGACAAACCTTATCACACGAACAAATGTACAGAAAGGGGAGGAGATTAAAATATTGCGGATGTGTGCATTTTTCTTTCTGGCTCAGGTGATTTCAAAAAGAAAAGGGATACTTTTAACATTACCTTCATTTCATAACTGTTGATTGTTATTTGAATTTCATGGCGTTCTCAACGACCAAATTTAATAACGTTTTTTTTCTCTCTACAAAAGGTGATTAACTTCCAACAGTGTTTTACTTATTGATCCTACTTCACATTTTAAAGACATAACCCCGACAAATCAAACTAGTGAAGCATAGAGAACAAAGGCACAATAAAAATAAGTCATTACCTACTTCCTTACTATCTTTTTTCAGAGCCTGAGCGATATAACCTATTCATAGCTCAACCTGAACTAAAACCAAACCATACATACACACAACAAACTAACTATCTAACGTACTTTCGGTGTTGAAGGCGTTTAGTGTGATGGATTTCTTGCGTTCCTCCTCCCGGTCCCCCGCTAGCAGACTGTGGGGACCGTAGTCGGTGAGCTTGAGGGCGAAGCGGCTGTCGATGACGCAGTTGGTGCTGGAGAGGCGGCCGTGGAGCTTCAGGGGGCTCGAGTGCAGGTAAACCATGCCCTGTTGTGTTTGTGTTGTTAATTTAACGCCGGTTTCAACACATATTTATTATATCAAGGTCACATAGGTCAGGGGTATCGAGAACAGGTAAACCATGACCTGTTGTAGTTGTTTGGTTAACTTAACGCCGGTTTGAACAGGGAGAAATACAGAATAGTTAATTGTCTTAAACTATACTGTTTCTTGACAAAACATACACTTATAATCAAACATTCGTTATAGACAATAACAACGTGATTGATGACTAGAAAAAAAGAAACAAATAAATAAATAAAATAAAAAGTAGAAAATATCATATAGACGTCTCAATAAATAATCAAGTTTATTTACGTCATCAATATACAGCTAGTAAATGAAAATCAGACAACAGAAATATCATACAATCAAAATACACATGATCTTTTGCCTATGTGTTTTTCTGGGAATTTTCGAAGCACATTTAGAAACTTTTTTTATCTGAATTTTCATTCGTGCCATTTTCACAGACTTGGAATATACTATTTTATCCAGGAGTGTTGCAGAGTATGCGGTCAAATAATACATGTATAATATGCGTTAATTGTTCGGACCAAAGAGTTACACGGTTTGCGCAGAGTGCCGACGAACCAATTTGGAATCAGTATATTAAACTGTGTCGCTTGACAATGTACATTTACCTTAATAATGTCGTTAATTAGAGAAAACCGGAACGACCAATCCAACTCTATACTGTCATTCTGCAGCATGTCCTGAAAATTGAGAGAAACAATAAAAAAAGACCGAGTTGAATTTCCCGGTCTGCTTGGCTTGAAGTTTCAACGGCTCGACCTTTCCCCTGGACCTGTAAATTGCCTAATTGCAGATACTTTTATTTACAAATAGAAAAAAAACGTTGAAACACAGAATCAAGCTCTGTTACAACGAATGCATGTAGCAAACCTGTTGTATGTGGTCAATGTTGTTCGGCATGAAAACAATAAAAAAATGGCTTTATAAACTACAAGTGCAGTAGGAGCCTAGAAAACTCGCCTTAATATAGAAAAAACACATGCTGGTGTGCTTTGTAATGAAATTGCATTTTAACATTTTTTCACATTCTAAAAACCCATGGAAATTGAGATTTTTGTTGAGAGTATTGAATCGATTCCATAGAGCAAGTTCAACAAATCGTCTTTGGAGCAAGGCGAACAACGCGAAAGCGATGTTCATAAGTGTGTGTTTCGCACACCATCCATAATATACCTGTAGACTGCCCCTGGGACAGTACTCCATCATCAGGAACATGTGACCGGGCTCGATCACCGCGCCGATGAACTTGGCCAGGTTAGCGTGCGATAGCATCTGCATCTGGTAGAAAAAGAAATACATCGTTACTGATAGATCCATAACCTGACCATTAATTTGAATACGAAAAGATTTAACCACAAACATTGCCATGCGTTCTAATGTTAGCAACTAGCTTGTGGTTAAATTCTAACTGTAAACTATTGTTGAGATAAACAGATTATAGGGATTATGGCCAGCAATTGATCGATGCATTAGTAGGAAGAATGTCACATCTTGACAGCAGGATGAATGCAAGCTGAACAATAGCGAATACAACGCGTTTTCCCATGACTGGTTACTATTTCTTTTATAAGTGTACATGTGACTATCTAATTGATCACTTTTAATAAGCTGTTTCCCTGACATCTTCTAAACCAGTTTCGTCGATTTTGTAGTGTTTTATACGACATATTTCCCTTTTGATAACCGTTATAAGAAGGATGTTATCTAAAAGTGTATGGTAATGCAGCTATTGCATCATTTGTTTTCTCATTTCCAACGTGACATCATAGTTTGAGACGAATAGTTGAAAATTCATATATTGTTTTTTTTTATTAAAAAAGAATCCAACCTGACGGCATTCTATGGACAGCGCGCGGTTCAACTCCACATTCTGAAGGTGTAACTTTCGGAGCGCCACTGTCTGGTTGTCGCAATATGCCGTCTGCGTGAACACTTGGTTTATCTCCTCCTGCACAGAGAAATGGTCACATTAAAACGCCTACATGGGCAAATGGTCACATTAAAACGCCTACATGGGCAAATGGTCACATTAAAACGCCTACATGGGTAAATGGTCACATTATAACGCCTACAAGGGTAAATGGTCAAATTGTAACGTCTACATGGGCAAATGGTCACATTATAACGCATACAAGGGCAAATGGTCACATTATAACGCCTACAAGGGTAAATGGTCAAATTGTAACGCCTACAAGGGCAAATGGTCACATTATAACGCCTACAAGGGCAAATGGTCACATTATAACGTCTACAAGGGCAAATGGTCACAAAGTCATTATAACGTCTACATGGGCAAATGGTCAAATTGTAACGCCTACAGGAGTAAATGGTCAAATTGTAACGCCTACAGGAGTAAATGGTCAAATTGTAACGCCTACAGGAGTAAATGGTCAAATTGTAACGCCTACAGGAGTAAATGGTCAAATTGTAACGCTTACAAGGGTAAATGATCACATTATAAGGCATACAAGGATAAATGGTCACATGCATGGGTAAATGGTCACATTATAACGCATACAAGGATAAATGGTCACATTATAACGCATACAAGGATAAATGGTCACATGCATGGGTAAATGGTTACATTTTAACGCCCGCATGAGATAATGGTCCTACCTTGGTTATTAGAGCGATGACTTACTTTTCTTTCATGACATCATACCGTAGTTTTAAAAACGATGTCTACTTTCATTCATGACGTCATACCTTGGTTTCGAGTGTGATGAGCGACTTTGACATGAAAGAGTCGTTGATACGGCCGCGCCGGTGTTTGATGTCCGAGTACTTGAACAGCCACGACTTCCGTTCCAGCTCGTGCTCGTTCCGGACTCGTCTGCGAAACATTTAAGAGCGTGTACAGACAGGTACAATGTGTCTACACCGACATGCGATTTACTTATATATAATAACTATATATTCTTATTATATTATCACTATTTTTGTATCAACAATTATTGTAAAAAGACGTGATTATTTAGAAATGTAGAACAGTAAAAGTTATATCTGGTTATGAACTAAACATGTTTTGTTAAGCGTTTTTTCAAAACAAACAAGTAACGCACATTACCAACAAAAAATTCTTTATTAATGTTTTTAACTAGATCTATTATATACTAAGCGCAACTGCAACTTTGTAGTTAATAATGATTTATTTCTTCTTGTGTGTTTTATACAGAATATTTCGGTTCGCTTCTACATGGAGTAGAGAAAATTATTTGTCATGAATCTGTAAGTGTATATCAACCGTGTATCACGGCCATTGTTAGTTCAATAGGCAATGCTTTAGAATGTATAGAAAACCAATACCACTGTCATATTCTATACTTTTAAACCATATTCACCTCAGCATTTTCAAAGTTAGTATCAGAGTGTATATTATAATAAGTTCCAGCTTTGTGAAATAAAACTCATAAACTATCTATGATAAATTAGATTTCCCAGGTTGTTTATATAAATTATGTTGTTTATATAAATTATTAATAATGCAGGATCCAATTGCCTTTTTATATTTTGAACGTCTGATGGCGAAACGCGTGTTGCTGGTTGCCCGTTGGTGTAGCGCTTTTCCCCTCGTGTAATGGTGATTACAGTAACAATTTTAAAGTGTACTCGTTACATTATTGCACACATCTTCGTAATTTATTGTTAAATGAGGACATCAAGGTATCTCTATTCAAAATTGTTTACTTTCGTATTTGAAACAAACATTATAGAATACTGTCTAACCTCCTAGAGTAGAGCCTCTAATGAGCGGCTACCTCTCTCGACCGGCAAAACTATCTCCCTAGCGCAGTGACATTGACCATTGAAATAAACCTCTGAAGAACAACACCTCTCAAGAGCAACCAAAACTTCTGTAGCTGTCTGATGTTGCTCTACAGAGGTTTGACAGTACATGTGTAGTTTCAAACATTATATGTAGACGTTTACCCTTATCGTTTAAGTATATTTGACGTTATCGGTTATCGTTCCTATTTGTACAGAAGGATGACGTCACTGTCATAGTTTATGACTGCTCTTACCTGTACATTAGGATGACGGCAGTGGTTACTATGACAACCAGCATCGTCAGCGTTATCACAAGCACCGTTATCAGCGACGTGTTGTCGTCTGCAACGAAATGCGCCGTCATTAACAGAACCGAACAGAACGGAACAGAACGGAACAGAACAGAACAGAACAGAGCACAGCACAGCAGTCTTGCGCTTACACAGCTTATAGTTAAGAAACAAACACACATGAAAAATGACACTTTCATAATAACACACCCATTTCCAAAATGACATAAGTTTTACCAGAGGCGCTAAATAAAAATAATAAAAACAGCAACAGAGAACAAACGTACATATAAATTAACTCAGAAACACAATACTATTTTTTCGTTTAATTGAAATTTTTTAATAAAAATTGTGTACACATGTGTTCAAGATACAATGTATTGTCAATTAAACCTTTATTTATATATATTTATATATCCTTTCTGCTTCATCTAAAGTTCAAGATTCAAGAAAAACAACTACTAGATTTATTTTTGCTTAGACTTATTAAAATAAATGGATATTTTTTACAAATGATCTTTACATTTTAACAAGCAGCTATATATGTTATATAGCTTTAAAGTTTTGCAATTAAGGTCGCAAAATGAAACATGAATTTAATATTAAATAGTTATCGAATAAATATGCGTGTTCGCATATTTTGATCGCCCACATTCTGTTGATGTAAAATATTACTTTGGAGTGTAACCTGAAAGTTATTGATTGTTTGAAAAAGTATTTGCTTCGATTACTAGACAGCCCTGTTTTGAAGGTGTAGGACGTGATTTTACATTAAGCAGTTCCTTTAATGATATAGTATCTGCAATTTACTGGAACAAATGGAGCATATTTTAATGGTTAAATTCTATTTTATTAAAAATGACGCCATTAACTGCTCTGTGAAATATACGCATTGTCTTTGATTTATATTATACAGGTTTTAATGAGCAAATGTTATGTTATTTAACTTGTAAATATCAGAAACGTATGTGAAAATATGCACGCGTTAGAGCCGCAGTCCTGACACTTTATGAATGGCCCTCATATAACATAATGTAAACTTGTCATTTGCCATAAAAACTAAATATTTTGTAGTTCAAACTAGATATTTTGTCTAGAAGCTTGTGGTGTTACTATTTAAATGTAATATTATATGTTTATTCTTTACACGTGCATTCAGGTGACGTTAGGATTGGCCGATAATTGTACCACACAAATCGATTGTGTTGTTGTAGACGCGAGAGAACGAATAGCATTTTACTCTTGTTATAAGAAAAAACTTCTTTTATGAAGATCTTAACCAGAATTATAAACAGTCAGGGGTCTTGATACTTGTGGAAATATTAGTGTTTGTAATGAGAAATACGATATTAGAAGATGGAAAGTCTATAACTAGCAGGTAGTGCTAACACAAACTAATTCAGACTTCACGTTTTGTAGTTTCTTAGAAAATTCAGAAGCTTTGTCGAAACGGAAACTCAGATGAGCCGTTTAAAACTCCCACCGGTCCTATTTTGTTGATTTCCAGCTTTAATCCTTAGTTTCTGTACGTTCCATTTCCTGCACTCTGAACAGAAAAACGTACCTGGGACATCGACACATAGCTCCCCCGTGAAGCCGCACCTAGGCATGTCGACCGGAAGTCCCGCCGGCCAAACAATCTTCACGGCCTCTGTCGGGACGTACAGCTGCGTCGCTCCACGGAACCGCCCCACGCGCTAGGTAAAAAAATAGGAACGGAAATTGACAGAAACGCTCTATGACGTACCGTACGACGACTTGACGAATAGGAAATAATCAGTAGTTATATAATTATTTAGGAATGGCACATTAGGACTACAAATAGATTGCTGATGCTGAAATATACAGTTTAAAAAGTATAAATGAGATCAACGGAAGTACTTCAGCAATGTACTTCTTTTGTTTGTAAACAAAAACATACTGTGGTAATTTAATTTTCCACATAAGTGCGGTTACATAGAGCTTTCAATATAAGTTTCTGTTTTTATTTATCAAATATCCATTAGCAAATGAGAATTTTGTTATCTTTGGTAGGTAAATATCATATTCAGATAATTACCCTATCTGTTTCAAATATTTTATGGTCTTTACAAATATGTCGAGTATATCTTACATATACATTTATAAGTCGTTTGTCTATTAATTTGGAAATGTTCAATTAAAATAATGGTCTAGAGTTACAGTAATGTACAATAATACAATTGTAATGATGTTGACGCTTCTAACACTTCTAACAAGTAATTTGCTTCTAAATGACAAACAAATACCAATTTGTTTTATTACAACTGGCGTGGTGCCTCATTCATAATGTAGGCTATTGTGACGTCCGAATTTGCATTTTTTTTGCATTTTTTCATGGTTCGTTGAACATAATGATATGTATCGGTTGATATCACTTGTCTTTGGTAAAAAATACATTCTGTGCGATATAATTTGTATTTATTCATTTTTTCCAGACATAAACATAATTCCGCAAAACATTCAAACGTGTTTGAGATTGTAACAATATTTAGTGTTGTATAAATAGTTAATGTTTTTGTTTAAATTGTTTGGTATTTTTGCCAATAAAATAAATCTCACACCCCACTGAGGACGAAAGAACGGAAGGTTCACCAAAGACCCTTCTATCAACCTCAGTGTGATCTTTATATATTATGGAAGTAAATTATCAAGGCATCATCGTCGTTAAGACATTTCCCCAAACTAATGTATATGAGTAAAGTCGTACATGAACATTCTCATGAAACGTTAGATGGTTTATCCGATTCTGTTGATTGACACAGACAAACGCCGAGACTTGCAGACATCTGTGGCACACTCAGTGCTGGATCTTTCTGGTATATTCTTAACGTGGAGACATATGATACATACTGTAATGTTAAGAAATATTCTGAAGAAAAAAACTACAAATAATTGCGTATGAACAATATATATTTAACACTTAGTCTATTTGTTCTTGCTTTTGACAAAAGGTGAACTGCAATGTCACTTACATATGTAATTATTGCATAATTAGTAATGAGACGCGACCTCGGTTAAACTCGCAACACATTAAATTGATTGTAGTGGCTAAATATTTTAATATAGTAAGTGGACTTGACTATAAGTGGTTAAACACTTGTCTGCCGACCCAGGGATTGCGAGTTCGATCCCCCATCACACAAACTTAAATAACTACAAGACGATATGTACCGATTCTTCCCAGACAAAAATGCTCCAGTTTTTCAGTGCTATAAACTGGGTACGTTAACAAACCTGGTTTGTCATATGTGGTGTCTTGCACTATGGGCCACAATATAAACTAACAATTTTTATTCCCTAACGCCAAATAGGAATGTCCGAAGGCGTCGTTAAATAAACGCTCCTCCCCTCCCTCAACCTATTATCCGTGTTACTTAACCTACAGTCTAGAGTATCTGCACTGTTCACACGTGAAATATACACACCTGAAACTCTCGCGTGTTTGGAGATTTCATGTCGAACAGATCGAAGTCGGCGACACGATTTCCCACGGAGTCGACTTTCACTGGACCCGTTATACCTGAAACATAGAAGGATGCCACTATACTGCTGTGCAGTAGTATTAAGGTTTAAATAGTCTGAAGAAATTACACAAACACAACAGCAAGGACGTAGTTTTGTGAACTTATAAAGTATAATTACTAGAAGCCTTTTGCCGAAATGGCCACATTGTCGAACCCGCAAAATGAAAATTCTTTGTGTTTCTCGGACACACATACTTTTGACCAATTTTGACTCTTGACCTCTATGTCTGCCAACAATTTCTTAGATATAAAGGTATTTCTTCCCTGCTACTTTAAGAGTAAGAGTCGACGAACATAGTCTTGACCAATTGTGACTTTTGACCCCTTAGTATAGCCACATCGTTTTTGACTAAAATGTGATCTTTTAAGGTGAAACGCCGTCGCATTACTGTTTACCAGGTACATTTTAATTCCATCAATTTAAGGTGAAGTTAGAGACCACAAACAACATTTGGAGCAAATTTGACATTTGATTTATATTTTCACCTTTGACCTCCAAGTCTGACCACACATTTCTTGGTATAAATGTGATTCTTCCGCGCGACACTCCGTCTCATAAATGTTACAACTTGTCGTTTGACCTCTACGTTTGGCCACAACTTTTGAGGTATCATAAAGATTTTTTCGCGCGACACCATGTCTCCGAACGATCTATAAAATTATGAGTTTTAAAATCCGTCAACCCATTTTGAAGTTACAGCCCGGAAATGCCAAATTCCAGACGCACGGACGCAAACACTCATGAACACCGAACCGTGAAGGTGACGGCTATATCGAGCTAACCGCCAGAGGTATCGACAAAAAGGTGTCTTTTCAAATCCAATAATCTAGCTTGATTTTTTTAATTATGAAAGCGAGATTAACACTTTGCAATTCATTGGTTTTAAAGCAAAACAACTCAGCAAAACTACAAATAGTGTTGCAAATTAGTAGAGTCGCAAAAACTAAAGTTAGTATCATATAAAACGTTTTAAGTGTCTTTCTCACATTAAACTAGTACATACACCATTAAACATCAATTTATGAGAAATGTTGATATCAGTGTAGATAAAATGAACAACCCATTACTTCTTTAACTGTACATTTAAAGTATATTTTTCTGTATAAAAACAATTCCCTAATGACACAACATGGCATCATATTTCGGTTTTTAATCATTGACAGTAGAAAGGCCTTGTCATTATAATAATTAACATAGCTTGGTAAGCGTTTTCGACAAATCTTAATATCATTACTACAGCATCAAAACAGATGATATATGATCTTAATGGATGACATTATGTTTTGACCAATGAGAGTTAAGGATTTTTCAAAATTTTCGCCTGTATAAGTTCACTTATCCGGTCGGTAAACATAATGTCATCCATTAAATATATTATTGGACAATATACGCGAGTAAACTCATTTATACGGTCGCGCGGCTGCGCCGCGCTAGACCGTATAAATGAGTTTACCCGCGAATATTGTCCAATAACCTATACATAATTCAATTCAACACTTTATTTCCCTCTATTGAGAGGATTTGAGCTTATTATAAACACGTACAGACATGAACAAATGCATGTTATACAGATAATAGTAAGAGATTAGAAAAAAACCAATTCATTTACACAACTTACTAAGTATGAGAAAGTAGTTCGCATAAAAAGTTTGTCTGTATTTAAAAGCGTCATAATATAGGCTCTATTGGCACCCGGAACAGTTTATACACACTGATACAACCAAACAAATATACATTGCCTTAAGTGTTAAAGATTGTAATACTTATAGATTAGTAATTATTATAAACAAATGTACAACATTTGCCTTTTCAGTCTGCGCAAGGCAAACAAAAAATAATATGAAAAACAATCGCACAACCACAGCTGACAGTTTAATGCTCGGTTTTATGACAAAATCAGACTTTGTCATGTTTATTGAACAAATAAAAGGATTTACAGTGGGAAAAAACTAGTTAATGTAAAACGTTATCGTTTTACTACTGCGCCATACAACTTTAGTAGTAAGGTCAAACGGTCAAATTTAGCATGCAACGTGCATACATTTTGTTTTAGATCTAGTTTGCGTACAATCGCATTTCACGACACCGAGTGATCCCGGAACTTCTTTTTACTTATGAGTCAAATTGACTGGACCACTCGTGAAAATAATTTTCCGGGATCACTCGGTAAAATAAAAGGCGATCTTACAGAAATTTTAGCAAATATCCTGTATCAAATTGTATGCTGCACATTAAAAAGTTATGTTCTGAGAAAAGGATAATAAAACTAATATATTTTCTCTGAAAAGGTAGTATAAAACTACCATTCAGCAACTAAGATACATGATTATTGTTGTAAGGGTATAAGTTTACAAATTAACACAACCTAGATATTAACTCAATTGAATTGACAATATTTAATAGGTTGTATACTATACATCCGAATTCTCTCGACACTACATCTTGACACAAAGTCATGAAAGTTTTACAAATTAGCAAACAGGATGTATTAAAGAAAAACATTTAAAAAAAAATACCACGAGAAATGTGATATTGAGTATAATTTTTCCTCTGGCAAAATAACAATCTCGTGTTTATTTGTTCTCAATTAATTACGGTCGACTGCGTAACAAATTATCCTCGCATATACACACGTACCAAAAACAGTCTACCGCTCATTTCAGAAAGAGTTTTGAGCGGAGAGAAAAGCCTGTTGTAACCCCATATTCTAACGTCAAGCAAGGACCCACCTGGTACCATTATTCTACCGTCCGACGCATTACGACGCGTTCGGGATTGAGCCTGGAACCCTCCGCTTACGAAGCGAACTCTCTAGCCATAGGCCGTTGTTGCTTAACCTCTCTCGACGACAGAACAAATCGTATTTCACATGCCTTTACAATAATGTAAAACACGTGCGCAAAATCATAGCCTCTTTGTCTTATCATAACTTACACGTGCTTGTTTTTGAGTGACAAGTTGTTCAACGTGAATAGTACAACTTTTCTGGATTTAAAAATAGTTCTTAATTCTGGTTTCTTACGTTATAACGCTTAATGCGTAAGGAAGTATCACGGACTACTCACCCTGGAAGGTACTGTTCCAGAGACGTTGTGCAACCATCATGCCGTCACTGATGTTTCCGCCTTCGTCCAGTACGGCGCGGTATGACGCCGCCAGGTAGATGGCGCTGTCGTAGAAAGCCGTGATGAAATAGTTAACCTGCAATGAAATGTAAGTGATCAGTACGGCGCGGTATGACGCCGCCAGGTAGATGGCGCTGTCGTAGAAAGCCGTGATGAAATAGTTCACCTGCAATGAAACGTAAGTGATCAGTACGGCACAGTATGACGCCGCCAGGTAGATGGCGCTGTCGTAGAAAGCCGTGATGAAATAGTTCACCTGCAATGAAACGTTAGTGATCAGTACGGCGCGGTATGACGTCACCAGGTAGATGGTGCTGTCGTAGAAAGCCGTGATGAAATAGTTCACCTGCAATGAAACGTAAGTGATCAGTACGGCACAGTATGACGTCACCAGGTAGATGGCGCTGTCGTAGAAAGCCGTGATGAAATAGTTCACCTG
>Ga0224511_10000435_pt1 | contig 19627 bp, 12 predicted proteins | sample SF_May12_sed_USG_2_FD_169988 | JGI IMG/M metagenome (GOLD analysis project Ga0224511, IMG submission 169988) | Sediment microbial communities from San Francisco Bay, California, United States - SF_May12_sed_USGS_8_1 | ecosystem: Environmental > Aquatic > Marine > Sediment | place: USA...
TTCACGAAATATTTTGCGTTACCCGTAATGTTGACCTTGACCATCTACTGGACTCTATTTCTGGCACCTGCTTTTGTTTGACTAAATAGAATCTCTGACTTCCATGGACCGCAATGTAAAAAGGCCTACGGTCCTAGTTAGGCTAACCATGTAAAACAAGATTTTCAAGCCGAATCAAATTTGATAAATTAATACACGCAATTAATTATCCCAGCTTCTCTCCGTGCATTTAGCAACCGCATAACTAACTTAAGAATCTCGCTGTCTAATGTGGTTATTTTTCCGATGCTGTTTAGACAAATGATTGATATGTTGTGAGGTGTTGAATACTGTCAATTAATGCGCGATACGAGGTGCTGATTGAGAAGTAAGTTTGCTGTTTCAGGTCGGCAGATCAATCCTTTGAGAGCCCGGATTCAATGTACAGTAGTCCTAGCAGCTTATCCCCAGGTAATCAATTCGGGAGTTGTCGTTCCATTAGCACTCTTGGCACTCGCCAAGTGGTTGTGAGAAAAACAATCCTTGAGAGCTACTGAATTCATGAATGCTTTCTCCATCTTGATAGCGGGTAGCATAGCAAGCTTGCGGTCATACGGCTGTTCATGTACAGGTCTAAAAACTATTATTGGTCCATCCTTCCCAGCTGGGCATCTGTGTGACGCAGCTAAGCTAATATTTTTCCAGCTTTTAGTCATATTTGACTTACTAGCTTTACCCGAAGCTAGCTTACTAACTTTAGCTCGGAATATTAAACATTGATAGAAAACATGCCACTGAAAGATATGTGCACATTGTTTGTTATGTAACCACCTGCTCCCTTATCACATTGTAGAAATTCGTAGTAACAGATTAAAGCAAGATAGTCACATCTACGTTAACCTGAGTGCATACAGGAGCACTCCTAACCTACATTCAGCTGCTGTAAGTACATAATCTCTATTTCATTAATCCCAACACTCCGAGGGTAGCAGCGGAGCGCTGAGGACCGGTTTGGTGAGATCTCTGCACTGCCATTCATCTGCGTTTAGCAAGTACAGTTCAGGAGTGGATAGTTGTGTCCATTTTTTTATGTTAGCAGCCTATCCTTTCCTCAGCCTTCTTCTGCGTCATCCCAAGGCCATTGTAGGTATGCCTGGGCCCAAATGAGAAGACTCATTACACATTCTACCATTGTATTCTGTAAGTAAGCTAGTTATACAATGGACCTTTTGTTGGGTAAGTAAGGGCTAATGACCCACAAAATCTCATGCCAAAACCAGTCAACCTTGTTAACAGAAGTCTAACTATTTGGTGATATCTTTGTCTCTTAGATTGTATGAAAAATTAACCCCAACTGTTTGTGGTGATGCAGATTCATGTTGTGTGGGTTGGCTGGCCCTAGTCATCTCAAAAATTAAATAACTGGTCTTTTAGCAGGCTCATGTTCATCTTGTGATATTCTTTCAGGCAGCGCCCAAGAAACCGCCTCGTACAGAAACACCTAGCACCTCTACCGAGGAAACTGACAGTGACCTTCAGAGTGACTTCAAAGGTCGAGGCGGCGATTACGTTCGACTCAAACTATCCGCATCCACGACAAGTGTATTCGAGGTAAATCATTATAGCATTGAGGTTAAAATGGTGAGTTATTATTAATTATCGAATTCCTCCCAATTCCCTAGCTATGTAGTTAGTTAGTTAGTTAGTTAGTTAGTTAGTTAGTTAGTTAGTTAGTTAGTTAGTTAGGTTTGTATGTAGCTGGTTGCAAATGTTTCCCCGATAGATTTTCCTGAGCCACGACCGTAGCATTCATGAAGAACCGGTATTGGTGACCATGGCGAAGAATAATTCAGTCATAACTTATGAAAATAGAATAAAAGCCTCTACATGAAGCTGTTTGCTAGGGAGCAGCCGTAGCTTAGTGGTTCAAACACCTGACTCGCGAACACTGATTTATGCGCTCGAATCCCAGAAAGGTTAATGGTGGGGGCAGAAAGGCCACCTGAAAATTCGCCCACGGGCTCCGAAAATGTCCCCCTTCTAACCAGAGAGCAAACGCCATGACTCAACAGAAGCGAAAAACACGGCAAACTCCCTTCTGTAACCAATAACACTCATTCGGTTTAGACCTTCACTCTCTACTGGCATGTACAGCTTACTAGTGACCAACTAAAGTTGCAAAAGATAATTTCTTTCATTGTGTCATGTTTTCTGTAGACTCGGCCTCATCTGATTCTATCACAGTCAGTACCAAGTGCACGTTTACGTCACTTTAGTGAAAGCCCAATCAATGAAAGTATCTCACCACTGTTAGCACTGTCCGTGCCCCACACCGCTACCAACTATCAATTCACTTTCCCCGGAGAAGAGGACGAGTCAGACGATCACATATACGAAAACATGCAGAGCGTAGCAGCAATAACGATGAGGAAGCCCCCTAAGGTAAAGTTCCCATCTCATCTATAGTGATTATCTGCCCATAACACTCCCCCTGGCAAAGATATAACCACCCACAGAGCCGTACTGATAAGACTGCTATGCAACGGTGTATGGTAACTCAACCCTTTGTTAGGCTAGGTTTTATATCAGAACATTGGCTTAATATTCATCAAAAGTTTCTATCCAGTATCCCTGATGTTGTAGCAGGAAGATAAACAGGTATTGCCTCGCGCTTTCATATCCACGCGATTCCAAACGGCTTGTTCTGTATTAATATGTCCTGTGTACGCAGCACATGTGATTATTGTTGCTATAACTCAATTTATCCAAACTGAAAAACCTATTCCCAGTCGATTTGCCATATTCACATCTTGCCAAGCGACCTTCCACTACACATCATCCCTGTATAGGAGAGCTAGCGCTAGTTTTAGTTTTGTCTTGTTTAGACCTGTCTTTTCCTGTATCTCTTCACATTTGGGCTGCTCACCGCTCGACACAATGTCCATCACATCGTTCACCTTTCTCATATCGAGGTGAAGGTCACGCATGATTCTGTCAGGTTGAATGCTTCCTAAGAAACATAAGATGGCATCAGACAACAGGTGTCAGAAAATTAGCAAATACATGTACGACCAGGGTATAGGCCCATAATATGTCATAGCCACCTCTCCATGAACCGGGGAACAATCAATAGTGAATTGTTATTTGAGTTATCAGTTTAAACTGATGGAACTTTGGAGGGTGAACAATCTTTGCCGTTATCATTGATTAGCCATGTATATTGTTCTCCCTATCTCAACCATTGTGTTGCCACCATTAGTAAGCATGAACCAGTCGCGCTGTAAAGTCCATTCTATCCCCTGTACTTGCCTATACTAGGCATGTCCAAAGCCATTCAATGTGACTGCTATATTTTACCTGTATCCATGTAGGCGTCGATAATGACATTGTGCGTCTCGTCAACCGTCATGTCGTGAACTCGTGCTATCGTGTTGATGCTGAACTCTTGTTGTGTCATACGCACAATGTCTGTAGTGTGATACCTCTCATCCCTCTCTGTGCCATACAGACTCAGTAAAGCCGCTTTGTACTTCTGTAGACGGCAGATCAGTACCAAACTGGGCATTACAAAGTTCAAGGACAGTTCATAGCATACTATATTATTCTATGATGGCTTAGTGGTTACAATACAGAATTTGTGGCAGTGAGTCGTGGGTTCAAATCCCAAAAAATCAACAGGAAGGGCACCCGGCCCTTATTCGCTCCAACAAATCTCCCTGTTAGTCAGGGAGCAAACTCCACAACTCTGTGGAGTATAAACAGAAGTGAAAGAATTATTCTGTGATTACTTTGGTTTATGCGTATTATAGTTGACTCGCCACTACAGTACATGTTTCCCTGTATTGTGTGGTTTTGGTAGCTGGAGAAACATGACTGGACACTTACTCGATCCGCTGTTGATTGATTGTTGTCCGACTTAATGATTTTATATCCCATTTCGCCTAAGATCGGCGTCACCTCATCCAGTATTTTCTTCCGGTATGGCATTTCTCTGGAGCTCGGCCTGCAGAGCCATGAATTTAATAAGCCTCATTTCAAAGAAATGCACGGTTAAAATAACATTAGTCAATTGGTTCCTTCATTGAGCGCAGTGTAAAAACTAAAACAGTCAAAAGACCTTCAATCTAAGAGTACAATATTACAATTCTGAGGTGCACTGAACATTGAGCAAACTGTTATTTTAAAAAAACTGTTCACATTTCAATGCCCTGTAAAACACTTACAGAGGAGATTTAGTAGTAGGTAGTCCCTGATTTCTCCGTGAGGTTTTATCTCCCCTGTATACTGCGAGGGCGTCATGAAATTGATGATAGTTATCAGCTGGTGCTAACTCTAAAAACACAGCAAGGTCGGTCTCATCACAGTTTCTTTCTTTACCAATACCACAGGCTATAGCCATTATATTTTACTAGGTTTGGTTTTATATCTATGTATACCATGAGGTGGGCTCATTACCCCCCCCCTCCCCGTTCTCTCAACTGTTCACCCTGATGTTACTCATGTTGGCTGAGTTGACTGGGAGTCACCTTAAAGCCATAGGCCATAGTTACTATACTTAACTAGGTACAGCTTTGATTATATTTATGCACACCATAAGATAGGTTCATTGGTCTTTTTCTCTCCGCTGGCCCGTGCAATTTACCCCTGGATGGGGTTTTTGCTTCGCGTAGCTGTCTCTCCAAGTCGAGAATGACTCCCCGGTAATTCTCCAGGATTGATTGCGTTCTTTCATATGGTAGATCGGACTGACTGCCTTGAGGCGACGGTGGGGTGCGTTGCTGCAAAAAGTTGAGAAACCCATTTAAGAGGTATTATTGAATATTATTATGTAATTTGTGCTTTTGGTTGAAAATCACATTAAATTAATGATATATATGTTGGAGTGGGCTGATTGTAAATTTTTTACTGAATTAAAATTGTCTTTTGTGTTAAGTATTTTTCAAACGAGATGCCTACGAGTGAAATAGACTACCACTATCAGCTCTTGTTCTGTGAATGGACTATACTATGCTATACTATTCTATGCTATGATATACTATACGATACTATACCATACTATACTATATATACCGTACTATTTAGTTTATCTGTCTACCGCTTAATTAGGAGTGGTCTCCAGGGGCTCTCACTTACAAAATTGTATTTAGGAAGAGACAGCCTCTGCATACTAGAAGGTCGCGAAGCTGTTGGCCCATTACCCGGTGGCCTGGTAGATGTTCTTGGTTCTCTGTCTAAAAACTCTGGTCTGCAAAGAGTGAAGGCTGCGTTCAATACATTGGCTTTAACAGATTGTTACGGCGTGTACCATTATATGAAGTCATGTTGCTCGTTCGGGTACAGACTTTAGTGTATGACGACATATTGGTCTGGTAAACAGTTTGATCCTGTGTCATTATCCATGAGCCGTGGACACTTTACTTTCATATATACATGCTACGTAGAACCGGGTTTTGTCTTGGTGTTCGACTTAGACCTTACCTGATCGTGCCAATATTGGACGGTTTCGTGGAAGAGAAATTTGGTTTCTCAATCTCGTGCGCATCGTTCTCTGATTGTGACTGCTCTTCTTGTACTAGTGGATAACCTACTACTGGTTTCTTCTTGCTCGGTTTGCCTGATTTGAAGCCATCTGGCATCGCGATACCGCAATCAGTGAATGGACGCTTGGCTCTCGCTTTCTCATTGTCACTAATCAACTGTCCAGGGTTGCCTACAAATCCCAAAATGTTTGCTTCTCGTGTTCATCACTTCTTTGTATGACCTCACCGCCATGGGAAGCCGCCGGGTTAGATACTAGCTTTTTTTCCGCAAGTTGAGGCTTAGCATGGAGCAACCAGCTGGGTCAGTATTTAGACTCCATTTCGTAGTGAGGTTTGTTTTTCCGTTTTGAGCTAGCACTAGGATGTGAGGAGCTCAACACGATTCGAACCCAGGTTCTCACAGTTGTGGGCCTAGCGCTCTACCACAGAGTTGTCCCCCGCTATTCTTTAGAGACCGGTTAGGATTTCAGAACGAGAATGTTAAATTTATTTACCTGTGCCTGGTGGAGGCCCCATAGCTTTAGAGTTGGGAGTTTTCAGCATTGGTTTGCCATCCTGTCCTAAGGCCAAGACTACGCTTTCACGTCGTTGGCTAGACGGTGGCGGCGGCTCTGATAGCCTTCTTGCGCTGTAAATATTTATCCAAATCATGATGCGTTGTTTACTGTGCTACACCAAAATTAACTCTCAATGTTGGCATACACTTTATGTTTAAAATGGATATTTTACAAATGGATGTCCTAGCCAAAGTCGCTTATTGAACTTCACTATTTTTATTGAATAGAACCTGTGGATTTTACCCTAAAACGCATAAGAATGATTACCTATCAGTATCACCGAGTCTAACCTGTTTGAACCTGGCTTGCCATCATTGTGTCCATTAGCCGCCAGTGGCATAGCTGGTGTAGACAAAACTCCCAAAGAATCACTGGCAGTTTTCCCAACAGCAGTGTGAGTGGGAAGGATCGAGTGGGACTGTGATTCTTTGATAACTGGTCGATTACGTCCACCAATGAAACTGTCAGCCACCGCACCTCGACTACCGGGTATCTTCAGCTGTTTTAGCTGAGACTTAAGCTCTCCATTTTCTCTCAATAATCTGTCTTTCTCTGTCTCTAAGCGAACATTTATTGGGGCCGCCTTTAAAGCAGCTTTCATCGCTTTTTTTTCCTTCTCCGAGACAAAAACGAAATATCCAATCAGCAACGCGGTCACTAACAGAAGGAGAACCCCCAACACTATGGAAACAATGCAACAGGTTCCTAGTGACTGGGGTTCAGTTTCTTGTGCTTGGGCCTTGTCTGACATCAATGAAATATCTTCACTGTCCTTACCATCACCACCATCACCACTCCAATCCGTTCCCACACTCACTACAGGATAACCTAATATCCCAGCCATGGCTTCATTCGTTACCATTGCCAGCATCGGTGTTATCATATTAGCCCGCAGAAGCACCCAATCTGTAGTAACTGCGTACATCACCAATGCAATTCTCTGGTTAAGTGTTTGCCGTTTACTGAGCCATGTGATGCTGTCAATGATAACTCTCACTGAATGTGATTGCCAGCTGGTATCAGTAGCTATGTCCTCCAGTTTATTGTAGTATGTGTGAGCGGCGTGCTGGACCAGGTCTCTCAGCCTACTCTGTATCTGTATCTTAAACTGTAGACCATCAATCTCATTCTGTTCCGTCCCTAGTAGACTTATTGTCAGTAACCAGGGACCCTCTGACTCACTTGGCTGCGCCACAATCCGAGGGGTGGAACTGGAACTCACCGGCTCAGTTCCCATTCTATGAGCCGTTGACTCGCTCTGGTTCTGTGGTGACTGCAGATCACGAATGCTATCCTCAGTCGTTGTGATATTTATGTCCGCACTTGCTGACGTTGTCGAGAATATGCCATCGGTTGTGTTGACTGTTTCATCACTAGTTGTATTTTGATTAACTGGTGCCGTGACACTGGCTGGTGGTGTTGGTGATAAACTGTTGTAAGGGTCATTTCGTCTGGCTCTCACTAGTAACCTCTCACTGTTGGCCAAACGTATGTCCGGTAAAGGCAAAATGTAATCACCACGTTGAGGTAGATTGCTAGAAAAACGAACGTTGGGAATTCGTTGTTGCGTGTCTTTACCATCTCCTCTGCTATAACCGTTTCCCCTGTAAGCCAGCTCGGGATTGTGAATCTTGCCGGGTCGATTTTCAGTCTTCCCAAATAATTTCCCAGAACAGATTGAAAGACACAGTAGAAAACAAGAAATCGCCACATGACTGCTTTTCATTCTGACCACATTGCTAAACAACGACCTTCCGCTGGACACAATGTACTAACCTTGAGTCCAACACCAGCAGTACTTCCACATTCTTGAGATACTGCTCATCTTTCCGCATTTAAAATGACAGTTTATACTAGAAATATATTAGCCGTAACGTTATTTAAATACACCTGCACTTTGGTTTTAGGTCACCCCGCGAAGATCTAAAGGGTCGCTAGGGGGCGATACTTCGGGTCCTCTAAGCTCGGAAGCCGAGGACAGCATAACTGAACTGAGGGAGCACACAGGTGGGTGTACTTCCCCCGCTGACACTAGCGATATCGATGAACAATGTTTCTATTCCGATCTGGCATCAACACATGATTATGTTGTTCTAAACTCGTGTACAGACACTGATACGATCGCAACTAACTGTTTCGCGAGCTCTTCTTACCTCCGGCCAGACGGGAATTACGGTCTGAAGCCGGTAACTGAGACAGAACTTTAATAAATAGACTGTAATATTTATGATTTGTAATACAGATCATGCTACTCAGCTATGCTAATCAAGGTTGACAAGCTCATTGGATACTCATTCAGGATCTTAGTAAAATTGTCAAGTACGCTTCACTTGCCGCATCAAAGTTATATTCGTAATCTAATTTGCCTGTATTGTCTCTCGCTTCCCATCAAGTACTGTGAACCCGTTTAGTTTTGTATGATGTCATTTTTTTTATAGATGCCTATTAACAGTATATCTTTGCCTTGAACACAGACCTGTGTTGATATTCCGTTTGATATTTCTTCGGCTTTATTCACTAGAACCGTGGTGACTGGATTACATGACCGGTTCATTACATGTAATGCCGGAAGGGTCAGAAAGCACTAACTCCCCACATACTTGAGTATGATGAATTAATGGAAGGGAAGGTTTGATTAGATTCCCTGATCAATATAGTTAATACACAGGCAATACCGTACTGCTAGCAGCTCCATAGTATAGCGCATCACATCTAGTTATTTGGGTGAGTAGCTTGGACCAGGAGTCTGCGATATAGTTTTGTATTTTCAATCATACCTGTGGTTTGACATGCCCTTTTCTGGTAAGTTTTGATGAATTACTTCACTATTGGTTGGCCTATCAGTGGCCTCTGTATGTCTATCAATATGAGATAACAGCTGCATTGTGGCAATGATACATACAATGATATCATTTGAAGCCAGCTTGCGCAGTCTTCAGTCGCATTTGCTCCACAGTGTGAGTATTGTTTTACATCCTATAGCTTGGGTGGCATGGGTCGCGATCATAGTTCTGTGTTCATAGGCATGATCACTATGTATATGTTCTGTGATAGTGAATTAGCTTCTAACTTCCCCATGTATTGGTTTAGTCTTGCTATTTGTGGCCATACTCCATTCTCCCTGCTTGTCGCTTGCTGTTAAAAGCTTATAGCTTCGGGAAGCGGATGTTTGCTCTCTCCTTTCTGAGTTATTCGTTCAAGTGTCTGTGTATCTTCCAATTGATCTGTGAGCAATGATTGTAATACTCGACATTCAAGTCTACGATACGATGTACCATAAAGGTCTCTTGGCTTTTATGACCTGTAGTCTCATCATTCTGTAAATGGTAGCTTGCCAAGCATAGCTGTATATCTAAATATTCATACTCTGCGCTATCCTCTGGCTAGCGTAGAGCCCTATTAGGTCGAGTTGACACATGGTTCACATCAGAGTGATTTGTGGTTAACCCTGTCAGGTCTTACACGAGGTATATAGGCTCATTACTGGACACACATGACTGGAGGTGGCAAGACAGGTTAGAATGCCTATACTATTATAGTCTCTCACTCTGCAAGCTCGTGTGTGCCTGATCGCACCGTGATTATACACCGCCTACCTAGTGCTGGCTAGGATCGCTGCCCACCCAGTGCTGCTAACTAGGATTACACGCGGCTTGTAGTAAGTGTGTGCGCAGCGGCACCGACTTGCCCTTTTATCATCTCTTTGAGTAGCTTTGCACCTATCAGTAAGTGTAGTAAGTGTGTATCAGTAAGTTCTCTTCACTATAAGTTCAAGATAGTTATCAGCATGAACGAAGTACTCCCGTCATCTCAGCCAGGAGCTAGCAGTATAATCTGATTAATCTGAATATCACTATTGATATTCCATTGCAGAACTGTTATAGCTTTAACAAATGAATTGATTGTATCACACATTCATTTAGGAGTCACTTCCGAGCCGTCTCTATCAATTCGGGACGCCATAAGGTGGCGTCATAGCTGTTAGAACGGACACTAAATTAAGAAACCTGAGCCATCTATGATATATCAGTGTCTGTTTTGATTTAGAAGCTTGGGCGGCCTATGCATCACCCGGTTTTCGTTATTAAGTTTGCTCACGTGTTTGATACCAGCATGCAGGCGTCTTCTCACCTACCCAGCATGCAGTTCTAACACACTAGCAGACGTTTTAGGAGTGAGACTGAGGGAAGCTCGAACATCTAAACCTCCAAGCGTGCGTAGCACGCGGGTACTGGATGGAGTGATACTGGATATTAGCGAACCTCTTAATCCTCGGGATTCGGTGCATGTAGGACAGTTACTGATAGAGAAGAGGATCCCTACGTTTGACGAGATGTCACGCGCTCAGAGTGAAGATGATTATGAGGACTGGAAACAGGTGAGTGCTGAACGAAGGTATGCCCAATATCAATTGGGATAGCGGGATAGCTCAGTCGTTAAAAGCGTTGGACTTGCAACGGGTTCAAATTCAGGACACGGCGGGTACTCGTTGTGAGTATGAGTTCCTCACATTTGTCCTAGCTCCTAACAATCCAACAAGCCTCAGGCTTAGAAGGTCCGTTAAATAGGATGGCCAAGTGTCGAGTAGAAAAAATATGTATATAGCAGTTATTGCCATCTTTTGTTGCGTATGGCAAGTCGTTATTGCCATGAAGAACATCTAGTATAGTACCATGCCCAGTGTAGAATGACTGCTAGCCTTGTGAGGCCAGACATGCGGCACATGTGCCTTTTATATCTCAATGGTCTGCCACTACTCTGGAGGCTTGCGTGATACAACTTGAGCTAGTTAGTAGATGAGTTGATAACAGGTTTCCGTGTGGCAGGTAGCCAAGAAATACTACCGGTACCAGAACTGGCCTAGAAATACCACCTAAAATACCTTACTAGGACGGCATCGGCAATAAATGCCAACAGAACTGGCCTAGAGATACCTTACCAGAACTGGCCTAGAGAAAGCGTTTTACCCTACACAACATAATCAGAAATAGCAATCTTGCAGCTGATTCTTTCAGCAGCAAAATGTCATAGCCTGATAGGGTTAGGTACTGTATGTGATGATTTGTGGAGCAGATCAAAGTATTATCCCTGTACCGCTGTCAGAGTGAATTGTTTCAGTCTGACTAGACAATTGTCAGCGCTGAGACAAAACTATTTTCATTCACCTGTAATCTATCGAATCATTTCCTACCTAAATCATCAGGTCACCATAGAACTGCTTTATATAGCTAAGAATTTTGTACATTTGGGTTTTCATTGAGATGCCTACCAATGAATGACCTGAGACAGTCTTGTGATTGACAGTAGGGTTGGAGTGCAAAAGGCTTATCCCAAATTTTGGAGTGACAATTGATCAGGATGTTTTAACTTAATCTGCATATGTACGCACATATACTCGCCAAAGTTTTTTTATGCCATAATTGCACTAATCCTAACAAACAGTTGCTTTCAGTAAACATTGCTGAAAACGCTTGAAAACAGGCGCCCGGTGCCAGGTTAACTGCCTGAGATATCATGCTCATATGTGGTAGAGTTTGATCGGGTGTGAATAAATGTTCCCTTGGCCTCAGAAGCAATACACATGCCCCCCCTACTCTCTTCGCGAGCTCAGGAAATTATCAGCCAGGGCATCTTTATAGCTATGTAGATTACCGCTATTACAGCTATATATGTACCAAGAGAGTACTCAGACAAAATTTTAGTACAGCATTCATTGATAACTGGGTGGTGATTAATCGGAAACCTATGCGTTTCAGATTGATGGTATTTTTGCCTCTATGGGAGCTGGCGGGGGAGATGATCTGTCCACTGAGAGATTCCTGGAGTTTTTACAGAGAGGTAAGTTTATCTCTAACTTCCACTCAATAACTCTTTACTCGTACTCAGTACCTCTACACTCCCACCTGGTATCTCTTTACTCCCATTAAATACCTCTACATCTGAGTGGACATCCAAACTGTCACCCAGTGCTCCCACTCTGGGCTTCTACACTGTGTGCTGGCAGACTGCTTGCGCTGTCTCTCAGATTAGATAGCGTAACAGGTGTCTAGTAAAGGATAAAGAATACTATGTGAGGTAGTGTCAGAATGCTCCGAATATCACTCTGTGGCTCTCTATAAAGTTCCTAAATGGCTGAGTCGATGTGCTCTTCTCAAATGGAAACTCTGTGTAGGGCGATAAATTTATTGAATAAGCGTGTCACTTTTCATCATGAAAAGCGATTGAAACCGCATGGTTATGATACGATTGGTTTCGGCTAATAGAACATCATTGAGACGGTCGTCTCAATGGGTTTTTCTTTTATTCAGACACTCTACCGGTCACCCGCCTAGTTAATTACACGGTTCAGTTTACATGTACATGTAGTTATAGTGATGTTGCTATCTTTATCCACCATCAGGGAGGCAGTAGCCCTGTTATCATAACAATAAATATGATTGATTGTGAACGGTTCCGCATAGATAAAAGAACAGCTACTAACTGTAATTTGTTATTTCAAACGCTTGAAAATGTCTGTTCTGCTATTTGTAGATTCAAAAAAGGGGACAATCTCTGATTGGCTGCGAAGTATTGGCCTCGGTCAATATGAGCATGTGCTGGTTGTTAACGGATTTGATAATATCAATCTTTTGGTAAGCATTGATTCCTCTGGCTATGTAGTGTATGTGATTATGTTCATTTTGTTCTAAAAACAAAGATTTATTTAGGTTTTCAAATTATCAAATAGGTAGTATCTTGCATGAGCAGATTGTAATTTGGTATGGTTATTTTTTCTGAGAAGATAACTCCAGTCTTGCGTGTGAATTGATTTGATGATGAAATAGTGAATGTGACCTCTTGGTGTAAGTGTTTTCTCTCAGTCGTACCAAATCAGACTTGGATCTTGACTTGAATATGTAGTGAGTGAACCACAGACCACAGGTCTGGTGGCACAGCTGTCTTTCTATAACACCACACATTTCAAAAAGTTGCCCTCCCACGAAGTTGCCAACCCGCGGAGTTGTCCACCCATGCAGTTACCCACCCACAGAGTTGTGTATGTCAGTATATTCCCATTTCTGTATTGCAGAATGGAGGTATTCTAGAGCAACATGATCTAGCCCTGATGGGAATCACTAACCCCAGTCACTCGAGAAGATTGCTCTCAGATATAAGCACTTTCCCAGAAATCACACCGATTGGTAAATATTTTAGTAAAATTAGGCCAGTACGTCCCGTTTCCATCATACAAGTCTGGCATCATTCTAGTGGATACCATTGGTGATGGCAGCACAGTGTGGATGAATTTATTAAATCAGAAAAGTTGTTTGATTGAGTTACTCGGGCCTACGGCTGAGGCTTGTTGACCCTTAGGCTGAGGCTTGTTGACCCGGTAGGAGCTTAGAATTGTGTGAGGGGCTCGTTCTCACAGTGGGAGCTCCGCAGGCCTCGAGATATTCCAATCTATAGCCAAACGCTCTACCCATAGAGCCATCACGCTATCCCAAGTTACTTACACGAACTCTTGACCAGCATATGGTCGGGTAGCATGGTATTGATAACAATGCCGCTCAGATGTGGAGAGATTTCAATAGTTTGTATCGGTGAATCCCGTATGGGTACACAGTTTCTAACTTCTTTAATTTCCAATTGAATTACATGTATTCAGTGACCATGAGACCATCACCGATCAACACCGTATCAACAACTGATTTTTATTCGGATTCAGATCCTGGCGTTGAATTAATGAGTCCCACCCATCAACCATGGACCATGCTGAAAACAAGCCATTGCTTACTGATGCCACCCGTGTAAAACAAGATGATCTTATTTTTCATAGATAAAGATAATGAACCAGCCTCTGTCAGCGACTGGTTGTCTTCCCTTGATCTCACTCAGTATATCGACAACTTTTATAGTCAGAACTACATCAATATGAGTAGGATTCAGCAAATATGGGAGGTCGAACTCTCCTCGGTGAGTTAGGAGTCATCTTCCCTCAGACTCTTCGCAGTGCACATGAGTCGAACATAAAGTTACTGGTGGAATTGTCTCAATTCCATGTCATGACTTCCACGAACACGCTTGTATCATTTGATGTTGAACTGTTTTTTCCGTGGGAACTGTTGACAGTTATAATAAAACTGCCAGGTTAGATAATTGTTTTTACACCAGTTAGGGCTTAGCACGGAGTACCACAAACCAACGAGTTGGTATCAATGATCCACCTCATAAAGAAGCTTGTTTTTGTTTTGAGCCGGAAATGGGGTGTTAGGGGTTTCTTCTCTCCACGGGACCCGTCATGACCGGATTTCACGCCCAGGTTCTCACAATTGTGACCCCAGCTCTCTCCTACTGAGGTGTCCCGCTATCCGGAACAAGAAGGCTCATTGAGCTTCCACTGATGATTTGTTTTGTTTAGGTGCTCGGCGTGACATTGTTAGGTCATCAGAAACGGATACTGGTCTCTCTGAGTAAATGCCGTATGGGTGGGTCAGGGTCACATCGGGGTCAATATGTGACGGATGTGTCTCACATTGTGAAATTCACCGCGCTCACATTACACGACCAGGATGATGAACAAATCTATTTCAAGCATAACTTCTCAGGACTTCAGCCAAAGGTAAATGATAACATATATCTCTGGTCTTAACGCTTTGTTATGGAACATCTATGTTCAGCTGACTGTAGCTTTTTCGAGAATTTGGCACGGAGTGTGATGTTGTGAAACTACAATAAAATATGACCTACATCGCTGAAAAATTGAGCAAATGATAAAATTGTGATCCTTTAAAAGATTAAGTAAGTATCAATTAGAAATTCACGACCATTAGGTTTGATGCCCAAACCTGCACTGAAGATCAGTAATTCCGGCTGAAACAGAACACAGAAAATACCCAACCAGCTGAACCTGGGATAATCCGCGCAGGAACCCATCGTCTCTCAGAGAAACTGGAACCCATCGTCTCTCAGAGAAACTGGAACCCATCGTCTCTCAGAGAAACTGGAACCCATCGTCACTCAGAGAAACTGGAACCCATCGTCTCTCAGAGAAACTGGAACCCATCGTCTCTCAGAGAAACTGGTTGCAGCTGACCCGTGCATAAACACAGCGCAGCCACTCTCTGCGTCAGTGTTTCAACTTAAGTTGGTATAGATATACGTCTCAGGTCGTTTTTCTATCAGCCATCGTCTGTCCGTGGTTGGACTTCGGCCTTTCTCCTCGCTGCCCACAGGTTCTGTGGTGGCATTGAGGGGGAGATTGAGCCATTTTTACCACACTGGCTCAGGACGTTTTACTGACTCTTGAAGCTAAGTGCCACACATAAATGTGTCTACGTGGTAGATCGTTTCTTCTGCAAATCTCTTTACACGGTTTGTACTGGTTCTTTACAGAAAAGCTCACCATTTATGGACAGGCGTAACGGATCTCCAGCTCTTGCCAGAAGTGACAGCGGATGCTCTATCGGTAGTGACGGTACACGACCAGATCTCTATCCCCATGATGATTCGAATACATGTGAGTACTGATTAAAATGATGAGATGTGTAGTATTATATAGTTTTAAATTATAATTATAAAATTCTACTCGAACACCTGGCCATTCTAATTTAATGGATGTCGGAGTTAGGATAAATGTGAGGAGTTCATACTCACAACGGTGTCCCACCCGTCATCTGGACCCAGGTTCTCACGACCGCAAGCCCAGTGCTTTAACCACTGAGCTATCCCAGTTTCTATGCAGTTGCCTTGGAAGACTGAGGTAGTTGACATGCCTCCCTCCACCGTGGTGCTGGATGCTGACAGAAGAAGGCGCGGAAATCAGTCCCAATTGGCAGTCTGACCTTTTGCTTTCATCTCGGCATAGTCGGGAGTAACTGACACTGGCCTAAGACCTATACCTATGCAGTTTGTCATGCTGAATGCATCACTTTGATGATCTGGTATAATTTTTTACTATATAGTAGCAGACCATCGGGTTGGAACACAAAAAAATTAATGTTGAAATTTGTTTCATCACCACAACATGCTCAGGGAATAAAAGACCAATAATTGAGCTAAATTGGCTGTGCCCGCAGCTGAGGCCCGAGAGAAAATGAGCAAGAGAGCGGCCATTACATATCGCCTCACACTCGCTATTTAAACGGATCACCGTCGTGTCTGACTCATTCGTTCTAAAGGCCTTTATGTAGTATAACGTCAAAGACATATATGGGGCTGTCCGGCGTTGGCATGTGCTGAGTCAGTGCCCCGCATTGTTAAATAGATCTTGCAGATACTCAACATCCGACGCAGTTTGTTTAAAATTGTTTGCTATTGTGTGCAGCCTTGTTTTTCACCACACACGTTACATCCTTTGAAAATTTCTGAAAGCGGTGCTAGGCTTTGAATATTAAGTTCCTGGTTCAATTTGATATGTGATTTAGTTAAGCTTATGCCCTCATAACCTCTTCAAATTTAGATATTAGGAAAGTTGCACTACGTACACTGGCCTCTGCTACAAGCACCTGGGGAACCTGACATGACTGCTGTGCTGTCTATAATAAGTATCACTGCTATTTTCAGATGATATGCCTCCAACTCGTCAATTCTCTGTCTCCGATGCTGCAGCGGCCCCTCCACCTCTGCTGCCAAAGAAACGAGGTGGCTCATTATTGGAGAGAGGCAGGCCACGGTCACCCCATATTGCTGCCTTCGGGAAGAATGGCTCCGCCTACCCCACGCAGACCCTGCCGAGTGGACGAGTAGCAGCTCGCTCAGCTAGTGTCAGCAACGGCGCCGCTTCCAGTTTCGATCGTTCTCAATCAGTAAAGCAGATCACCGGGGGAGCTGGATATTTCACTATGGACAATCGACTGAATCGTGGCAGAGCGGAGTCACAGAAAACCTCGTACAGCCCCACTGGCTCACTGAGATCGGCTCAACTCGATTCGGCTGATTTTTATCACAGCGAGGACTACGCTAACCTTACAGAGACTGGTATACCGGTAATTGGTAATGTGGATGGACTGAAACTGTCTCAGGCACAGAATAAAACCAAAAGAATCCTACAGAAGATCAAGAGACCGTTACCAAATGTTCCGCCAGGCGACCCGCTCACCTTCACATCCGCCGATCTGCCTTCTGATTTCACAGGCATACATAAACCGGAGATTCTCATCGAAGGCTGTGTGAACTATAGCAGCTGTGTAAGTCAGTACCACTATCGGTTTTTGTTTTTCGTGCTGAATTCATTTCCCCACGTGGGCGTTTTTAAGCACCCTAGGGGCTTCTCTGCATCATTTATTTAGAAGGTAAACACCGATCTATCTGGGTGACACAGTCAGCCATTTTGTTTTCAGTATCTCGGAACCTGTGTGGTGAAGGATATATCTGGAGCGGAGTCAACTAGAGAAGCCATTGCTAAAATGAAGGTCTGTCTTCACCATGAATTAATCTAAAGAGACAAAAATGCGAAGCCAAACCCTGCGCTGACCGATAGCTTTCACTCTTGGTATTATCGGCTACATGTATCTGCATAATAATTATTCCCGCACTAGTCCTGTGAATGGAACACATCATGGGTGCTAGTTTTTGAAAAACCAAAATTTCACCCAACAAGGTGCAATATAAACCTACTGGAATTGGTTAGATAAAAACATGTAATATTAGACAAAATCACATTAATAAGAATTATTGCATGAAAAATCTTATAGTAGTTTCCCTCCACCCGAGACTTTACCCGCTGCCCTTGTTTTGTTTTTATAATTTAGCAGTTTTATTAAGGCTCACCGACCTTTAACGCGTTCGTTATTATCTGTTGTAGGGAGCAACGAATGACATAACTAAGTTGCCCGTGGTAACTCTGGGTATTTCCTTTAAAGGCGTTGACTTCATAGACTCAGCGAGTAGGGTAAGAGTTATCTTCTCGGCTACCATCACAATCGTCATCTAATACAATTAACTCCGCATTAATTATCCCCGGCTAGTCTTCTGTCACTGAACTCGAATTCATTCATAGTCTCGTCAACTGACTGAGCGTAGCGCATCGCGCATGACTTAATGCGGTGATGCACTAAGCCTAATACAATAAATCAGTGTCAATACTCAAATCACCGGTAAAATTCTGCTCGGGGGATAATTTGTTATAGGGGGAAGACCTAAAGTGTACAACTAACGGGACTTACTTTAATGAAATCACGGCTCACTTTCTCATTGGATATTTTTAGCGGCCGATATGCGAACATGAGATAACGAATATTTACTGCGCGGCACAAGACAGCGAGCTAATGAACTACTTTGCTTATATCACCAAAGACGTGTTGACCAAGGGCCTGTATTGTCATGTCTTCTGTGTCAAATCGGAGGTGAGTGTGGTGAGGTCAGGGTTACATTAAGAAACCGCCTATCCTAGGCCCCCAGGCCATGTCCTTGCAATGACCTATCGGAAAGCACCCAATGAACCTCGTTTTATACCTAAAATTGTTTGCATGCTTGTCATTTTTGAACACGCATAAAACCGCTAATTGACGGCAATGTAAGTGTCGCGGAGTTCCACACAATTCTATAACTATTGATAATTAAATACAATGTCATCTAGCTGGGAAGAACCGTTGCTTTGGTAGTATCGAATTAGACTATGAAGAAGGAACTCAAAAAATTAACGCTGAAATTTGTTTCATCGTCACCGACGCGCTCAGGGCATAAAAGTCCAATAATTGAGCTAAATTAGCTGTGCCCGCAGCTGAGGCCCGAGAGGAAATGAGCAGGAGAGCCGCCATTATATTCTGGCTCGCTCTCACTATTCAAATGGACCACCGTCGTGTCTGACTCAATCTAAAGGCCTTTACGAAATTTCATGAAAAAAATCTGGTTTTGTTCTTATTATTTGTGGAGCTTTTGTTCTAACAGCCGACATATTACATACGTTTTATGGAATCATTATATGGGCTGACAAAAGCGTTGGCAGTGTAAAGAATGCAGAAAACAATATCGCACCGAGTGACCGCGGGCTGGCAACCACTTGCACTACCTTATATATATCAGGCTTGCCGAGTTTTTACATCACCGCTGTCTGAAAGCTACCCTAGTGTACAGACGGTAGACGTACTATCACCGGCAATCATAGTAGCGGCCGCTATTAGGCTGTGTATGCCCCTGCATCCTGGCGTTAATGGTCTGTTTTTTCTTGGCGAACACTTCCATGTGATTGAGTACTAATCAATGCTCTTGTGCATGCCACCATTGTTGGGTGTATTGTGAGTTTTGTTAGAGCTTCTTTTGTGCGCGTTGGTGTGACTTGGTGCAGTTTGTGTGTGGCACATTGCCTGTAGGTCAAACCCTAAGGCACAGCTGGTCACAGAGTTGAGGTTATCAAATATGGTGAGCTCAATCCCCCGTGTTCTCGCTATGTTATTAAACCTAGCTTACTCCATTCCAAGTTTAGGTAAAATGCAGGAAGTCATGTATTTTATCCTCTCTGAGATCTCACAGGAATATCACTGGTTTTCAGTGAAATATGGCCGCCGTTTTAGTGATTTTTACATGATGTCTATTTCTGATTTGGCCTTCTGCTGTTTTTGGTGTTTTGCT
>Ga0224511_10000436_pt1 | contig 19602 bp, 9 predicted proteins | sample SF_May12_sed_USG_2_FD_169988 | JGI IMG/M metagenome (GOLD analysis project Ga0224511, IMG submission 169988) | Sediment microbial communities from San Francisco Bay, California, United States - SF_May12_sed_USGS_8_1 | ecosystem: Environmental > Aquatic > Marine > Sediment | place: USA...
CTTAAAAAAACTGGCCCTCAAAATTACAACCCAAAGTGATTTAACACGATATCAGACTCTCATATGCATTATAGATGGCAACAATTTAATTCACAATATTAATAATTATAACAATTTACAGTTCTGCTTTCGTCGTCTTGCTGTCAAAAAAAAATGGCAACCAATATATGGCGTTACTTCACATTGCGCATGCGCGACTATCCTTGACACATTTCAATAAGACTTGCTAATATATATTCAATACTAAGTAGTATTAATATATACCCACTACCTAATACCGTCTTGAAAAAGACGTGTGGTTTGCTTATGAATTCAAGAAAATAGTATGTTAAATAAACGAAGGCTGATAATGTCTTCATTCGACGCTCTACAAGGCAATATAAATGTATACAGTGAACACCCACCCACCCACCCACCCAGTGTTCTATGACCCTATCATTGATTAAAACTATTTTCTGAGTAATACAATTGCCTTAAACTTAGTTTCTAACGGAACGCAATACATAGTTTGAATACGGTGTTGTTTTCTGTGTGTGTTCAGCATTTTATATTTTTTCAGATGAACGTTTTTCCTGACGTTTAATGGGAGATTTGGTGATTCTTGCAGTGTGGATATGTGCTGCAACCATCTTGTTGTGTATAAGTGACAGAACCTAAAGCCTGTTTACTGGTGTTTTAATGCCATGAGACCATGTGTGTTTGTTTTGCTTACATTATTGTATAAATAATGAACATGTCAAGTTTATGTTGATATATGATAAATAAATTGCCTTACGATTCACCACCTACTGCATTGTTTTATGTATTTGTACTTATGTAAAAACATAAATAATTTATGTTAAGATAAGGGAACTGATGACAAACATAAATAAATTGAAGACAAGCAGAACATTTTATTGCATCAGTATACAATTGTTTAATGAAAGGACCGACAAAACGGTAGATAAGTATGCATGAGATATTATGAAATTACTGGAAATGAATTGTCGTTTCAATGAAATAACGCAATAAATGTAAAAACAGTACACATTAATATAAATTCTATAAAAAAGGAAAATGTATATATTCACATTAGGGCAAATGAGCTGAAATAACATATCATTATTTTCTTTTTTCCCCATAACAAGTTATATTCTCGGTCAACATGAGACACGATACATGTACACAGTGGACAAATGGCATGGATTCAATCGTCGTCTTTTGACATTTAATACACCAACACCTTCTTCTCAATAATAGTTCAATTAAAATACATTAAAACAATTCATAGCGTTAGTCTGTCATAATTTAGCAGATTTTGTCTAATGGGCACATTCCAGCAAGAGTACTGTTTATAATAGTCATATTGTGATAATAGGTATCTCACTTGAATACCATTTTGGACCAAACAATTGAAAAGGTATATATGACAAATGATAGGTCAGCACATGTTTGCTTTTTATAGCTTGCTCAACATAGTTAATGCAAATTGCTTAATAGTGACATACTTTCAACATTTATACAACAATCCTAACGAACTATGACATTTTGTATTACAAGGTAGATTAATGTTTTCCTAAGTCTAAATATTTTAAATGTTTTGACATGATTTTTCTGTGTCGTTATATTGTCAATTAAATCCCAACATTCCACGCATATTTTTTTGTTTTAAAGACACAAACACTTTGAAAATATAATACTGTGGTTACATATTGATGCACATAGTAAATAGTATGCGACCAGCGAACTGTTATAGTTAAACAGTTTACTGTCAGTAATGAAATCAACGTCAATCACTGTCACTGCCACAGCGGCCTTTACACCGTTGAGCTTGTTACTTGCTTGAAACTAGCTTTCTGAAAATTAAATAGAAATGCATTGGTATCTACATGTATAAATAGGCATTATGCAAATGAAAATCACGATTAAGATTTTCGGGTGTTTTTAAGTATTAACATCAATTCATTAGCCGTCGAATGTCATGATAATGTATAAATCTTAAGAAAGCTAGAACACTATATCAGCATACGGCAGCCGTCTTGTCCGTGCTTTCATCGGTTGTGAGTCGCCCGCGCAACACTCTGAACACGTCTTGCACCTGGTTATTATATTACATGTAAATTGACATTCATAATACATAAATTTAAGACCTAAAGTCAGCTCGAAGCATGATCAAACATTTAACTGTGACATTTTTTAACCAAAATAGCAAACCAGTCAGTAACTAGTTTTGATTAGGGGTAATCTAATATGTAACTCATTCAGTTATGTGTACAATGTATTGCAATATATTGCATAATACTGAGGAAAAGAGCAATGAATAAAATGTGTTCGTTACAAAGTGTGCATCTTATGCAATGCGGATTAGTTTACAACCATGAAATGGGAATTCTGAAAACAAGCAAACATACTTAATTAAGACGGTACCTTTTTGTCCAGGATGCATTGAACAGTAAAGATCAGGACACCCTGATAACAAAAGAAAGGAACATTATGTTGTAACAAATAAACATAAATATCTGTACAAAATGTTCAAAGTAGATCATATACAGTCTGTAGTTTCTGAAACATCATTGTAAATGTGTAATTCAAGAGAATTTTGACATACATTTATACAAATTTAGTTTTCGTGTTGTATAAGAAGTATAAATGTATGTTATGTTAAGAGGCTTAAGATAAAACATTACTCCGCATTATTAACGTTATAAAAATCATACGTAAAATATTATATATTCTACTATCAAATTCGTACTACTTAATACATTTTATAAGAATAGAGTAACCTGTAAGCTGTTGAAGATGACAAACAAGTATTGGAAGACAAGCGTGTCTTTGTTGACAGCAAAAACTCCAACCAACCACGTGATCCCGAATATTGGCACGAGGATACACACACTTCGAACACCGGACCTATTTTTGTGTAAAACAAAAATAAAACACCGCTATGTTTATCAATGTTATTGTTTTACTTCAGTACTCGAAGGCGTTTTGGTTTAAAACTAAATTGTGTGCAGAATTTAAAACAATTTGTAACGTAGTTCTTTATAAAAAGAATATAACGTTATCAATACAAATGTGTCGATATCTGAAATGTGTCCAATACTTGATTTTGTCGATGTCGTGTCTGTTCGTCATTGCCCTTGTTCCCAGCAATCGACGAAGTACTATACCCATGAATACAGCATTCGCCTAAAACATAATACATGTATAAACACTTATTTATGCTCTTTCATTAAATAAAGTTAAAAGAACACATATGTATTGCTTTGTTGTATTGTACATTTTATGTTTGAGTCGTTTGACATCCATTTTAGCAATCCGTGCCAGTATCCTCTCAGCTTTAGTAATCTTATCCATGTGTCATACATTACCAAAACATTGGACAATGATAAAGCAAAACAATAATGGCAAAAACTAAAATTAAGTTCAGGAAACTGCCACACAGACACAGAATTAATTCACATTTTGATAACATAGTCAGTCATGAGGTGAAAGTTGTGAATACACTATAAATTGTAACAGAAATACGTAGGCTGTTTTCTAGTACAATACTATACATTTATAAAGAGTTAAAACTTAAATACGCTGGGCATTATCTTTTTACATATCAACAATTTTAACATAAAAAGTTCATACCAAGTATTACAATCGTCTGTTTCACAATAAATTAATGTTATAAGAATACACACGCTGTGTGTTTTGTCAATTTATATGTGTATGAAGTATTACATAAGTATTATGCATATCGTAAATAGTTTTAGATTATTGGTCAAAAGTGAGTATGAAATCAAAACATGAGGTTCCTAATGATTAGAGTTTGAAAAAAAACGTTACCGCTATTATGCAGAGTACGGGTCCAACAAACGCCCAAATGGTTCCAGTTTCAGTACTCAGCCAGCAGCTGTAATTATATAAAAGTTAAACGAGATTGTAAATTTAAAAGTGAATACTTTATGTAGAAAAAAATCGTTTTGTTAAATTCAAATCGTGTTTAATGAAAGTAATTCAATACAAAACAACGATATCGTCGCCGGAGGATAACAATGAAATATATCAGTTTACCAGTTTGAGGAAAAGGCCAACAAACATTAACAGTGAAGTACTTCGGTTGCGAGTGGTCAATTTTTAAACAATAAACACATGTTTGAAAACTGTCAATATGATATGTGTATTCAAAAACAATACCATAGAAAAGTAAGTTATGGAGATATTTAATGTTTAAAGCAGCTGACCTCCAGATGCTCAAAAAATAAAAAATAAATGAAAAAAAATAATACAATTAACGGTAAATACTGGTTAAGTTATGTTCAGTGGAAAAAGCTATTATTACTGGCCCCTTCATTCAAGTGAGAAAGTTGACAAAATCGTTGGTAAAACATCGATTTTTTTGCATGATCTACTGCGTTACTAACACAGTAGCTGTTATGTATAGTAGGACTATCCCGATGGCAGAAAAGGGAATTGTCTGTTTTCAAAGCAAAAAAAGTGAAAATAAGTATGTTATTTTGATTTCTAACAACTATCATATATATTTGAACATATTTATAGTGAAATATTTGTAACTAATGATTTTTAGTATATTCTGGAGGTCAGCTGCTTTAAATTTGGAGATACTTAAACAACATTAAATAAGATCTCAAATTAATAAAATGGTTTGGTTCATAGCTCAAATTTCAGATCTGGCACTTACCACCGCTTATACATTATTTTATAAAACATGGAACTAGCGAACATCAGTTTAAACTGGAGCTACATTTGTTAAAATACAGTTACTTAGAGATGTATCTCTCTGAGACGAAGCCAGGGAAGGTAACATCAACATCTTCAAAATGGTAGATAACTATAAGATTCAGGCGACTATATACTTACAACCGGTCATTTCCATAACCGTTCAAAGATGTAGCAAGGGCAGTGGTGACAACAATCACAGCTGGGATGACTGGCCAATAAAATTGTTTTTGTTGAATCAATATATAATAAATAATGATAAGAACACTTGGCACCAAAACGGTACGTTTTTTAATTACAAGAAAAGTAAAGCCTTTTACCGTTCATGGTTTTGCCTATAGTGATATCATACAGGTACAATTTTATATTCTTTCTACAAAACCTATTATTAACATGTGAAATGGTAATTAAGCTTCGATTCGATTCAATGCTTCCTTCCCCTTAAAGGATATTAAACAAACTATTTACAAAATGAAGGATGAAGTCAAATAATAAATAGTACACAATCAAAAGTATAAGTAATGTTATATTGGTAAATTATACATGTATGCAACATTAATTGTATTATCATAGCGGACCACGCATTTTACGTAATTTTGTGATGGGCTTAACATGTAATAAACATAATTATCTTTAGGCTTATTAAATTTAAGCAAAACGTAAGTATCCGGTATTTTCTTATAAAAAACGTTGAATGGAACAAACCGAATGCCAGAGCAATAAGAAGCGGCGAAATGTTTTTCACGTGCAGTGGCGTAACGACCATGTTTGTTATCCAGCAGCCTTCAGCAAGCATAAGAAAAAACGCCGTCAGGAAGATGTAGTGAAGGCCCACGGCTATTGCAGTACATACATCCTGAAAAATGTCGTTTAGGGTATTAAAATATCCAACAATCATTTTAAGTTAGTAAACAAAATCACGCAAAATTATGAATGTCTTAAAGAAGTACATGTAATTAAAGTGTAGGAAAAGGCGTCCGAAAAGACAAAGTTAAAATAATGTGTCAATTAAATGGCACTGTCATAACAACATCTTTTTTTAATTTATGTTTAATCATTATTTTGGCCAGTTTACCGCGTCCGTCGTCTGTTCGATGCCGGCGAGGAAAGTGACATATGCGACAAACAAAACGGAGCAAAGTGCCATCAAAATTGTAGCACGAGGTGACCTCAAAGATCTGTGTAAAAATACATCAAACGCGATTGGTTGGCATACACTTCATTAGTATTTGATTGAAATGTAAATTTCATAGCATACTTAATTAGAGGGTTACCTCCAAAATGCGCTGTAGACACCAATCGTACAAACAAGTCCAACTAGGGATATTGCAATTCCAATGATCGACATCGTTCCGAGCACACTGTGGTGAATTCCATCCTGTGTGTTCAAAATAAAACTTTTAAGGAAGTTTGAAGATAACGGTCGGACAAATATCAATAAACTTTTTTACAGCTGTATAACGACACATACATCAAAATGGCCTTAGAAAAAACGATTTTCCCAAACTATACCAACTTGCTATTAAAAGGTCAAACTGTTTTGAAACTTACTTGGAAAGATGGCTTAAACGGACTCATCAGGACTGCAAAGTTAGTGAGATGATAGCATTCACATGTCACTACTCCTGCAGTCCGTTCAAAAGAAACCAAAACGCAACCTTCGTCCGTCCAGATTCTTTGACAAAAAGTACATAAATACTTTTTGTATAAAAATGAAATCTTATTATTGACATGTATTATTATAAAATAGATTGTGATTTTTTAACAGTTATTCTTCAATAACTACAATCGTTAGCCACGCATTTTATTAATGTCATTCTTAAAATATATACCTGTTCTGTTTGTCCCAATATGAGCAACGAAGAGATCCAAAGCTATTCTGCAAGAAATAGTGAACATACAAACTAAGTACATGCCACCAGGTTGGCTCAGACGGTGGAACGCATTACATGAATTCAGTCTATGTAAGCTTGATATACCGGATGTTACAGGTACATGTGTACCATGGTGTCGGCTTTTTGTTGTCCCTTAAACTTGACGTGTATATGTAAGCAACCTGATTAGGGTGCAGTAGAACAGATAAATTATGGATAATGAATAGGAGATTTACCGTCGTTATATGGCATAATTTATGATGATAACGGCATAATAAATCTGAGAAAAAGAGAAACCCAGTATATCAAACTATGAATAGTGTCTTTTCTTATATGCACATTACAGAATTAATGTAAAACAATTTACATGTGCGTGCGATGCAAATTTCAAACCGTAAATACAGCTTAATATACAATACCTCGAACGTCTTAAATGTGAGTTTTGCTTTAAGTCTTTGACATGGCTCCTTTGTTCCCGCTGGGTAGAACGAAAATGAGATGACTGGCGTGTTCACCATGCTTATCCTTTTAACCAGAAAATAAAAATGTGGCTGAATGAAAGGTAACATTTGGAATATTTACAAGAAGAAATAACAAATAATATGAAAGGTGCGAAGAACGGTTATCAAATATGCATAAATACTATACACATTAGATTTATAAAATCATTGTCATATCCGAAGTTAATGCTTACATATACATACTTAATACTTTTGACTTATTTACCTTTCATTGGTAGCACTGTTGTATTGTCCTTTCAGCATCCTTGACATATTCCGGTATAACCCACCACTATATGTCTGTCTGCCTGTAAACAATAGATACGTGTCTAATTGATAATGTAAACAAGTTGTTTAGTATCCCTTTGGTATCCGTTTTTAAAAATTGACCAGTTTTTAAGGGTTTTAAGGTAAGACCTTTGTAATTTGGATTCACATATTTGCAGCTAGGAAGAGATTTTATAAACCTTTTTGTATTAAAATATATGCCATTTTAAGACGATCCACCGCAAAACATTTCTCCGTTTTTCCTTTTTTGATTTTATAAACAAGATTGAAAAGTTTCATTTTATTCATATTTAAGGGAGATAATAAAGTGTAAAATTACTTCCCGGTAATTTAATTTAAGCAAATATAGGTAACTTGCATTCTAAAAAGATTTTTCTACGGTTAAAAGGTTAAAGCATAATATAAATCACATTTGAATGACAAATATTGTTTATTTATTTTTTTGGATAAAAAATACAAAAGTGTATCCTTCATAGTCCATTACACAGGTCTTACCTTAAGGCGGAAGTTTTATTTCATTCGTTTTTACGTACTTAAAGAGTAATCGTTAAACGGTTACTTTTTCTAGTAAACTGACACACTTTTCTGTTCGCTTAAGTAATGATGTTCTATATTTTGTAGTAAAAATCATAAATAACATGACACTATGTGAATAGATAGTATAACAATATCAAAACAAAGTCAAAAAGTCTTAGATTAGTGTAAACTTTACATAAGATGATGCTGACACAACATTTAAAACCGGAATTGAATTATTGAATAGAATATAAAGCAAACATTAATACAATTGCAAAATTAACAATAATATTGATTATAATTGAGGTAATATATGTATTAACCGACCTGAAGGACAACTGACTTGTATGTGGGCTGTTTGACTGGCATGCGCCGTTTGCTCGATCGTTCGGGGAAACTCAACATCTGAACATTGTTCAACTTCTCCAATTGTAAAGACTGAAACATTATATTAAATCAACAGATTCCATTATTTAGTTTAGTTATTAATTAGGGTACCATTATTTTAGAAAGTACTGGTATCAAGTGATAAAAAGAAAGGGACTTACGTAGTGTAGATTTATCGAACGTTGCATTTCTTACTCCAACAGAACTCGTGACAACTTTTGCAAGGAGAGCATCTACCGCGTCAAGCACAGCTTCTGCCGCTGGAGTACTACTAGTGTCACTTCCACCATCGTCTGCCTAGATATACAAACAACAGTTTTGAAAGATATATCGAGTTGGCTAATAAACTTTCGAGATAGGGAACACTACTATGGGTAAATCCTTAATCCTAAACTGTGTGTCGCATAGTTTCATACACTTATTTATGTCACTGTTGAAATCTTATAACAATAGAAAATACTTCACTGTAAAAATAATGATCTGGAAAAAAAAGTTCCAAGACAAGGCTAAAACTTAAGACAATAAACAGCGTTTGACAGATAACTAACCGTTTCTTTAAATTATTTTATTAAAGTGTGCTATAATCGTTTTGCAAACTAAACTCACATCATGTCCAACCGGTTGCCAGGCCAAGGTGTTTTCCTCCTTAAGTAAGTTACTGGCCACGCCCAGGAACGCCTTAAAACATCATTTAACGTTAATAATACATTTTAGCAAACTACAAATATAACATAGGAGAGAAAGTTTTAGAATGTTTTGAACGAGTATTCGTTTGATAAAAAGGGTTCTTTAATTTGTTTTTATTATTCATTAATTAGGTTTATTGGCGGCGATTATATTGTATTAAGCCAATCTTTGAATTAAATACTTCTACTTCCTACATACATCAGCAACATGTGTAGTATTAATTGAAGTATCCGTGACGTCAATGCCCTGTACTAGGTGTTCCAGAATACTGGAGGCGCTTATAAGATCTCCCGTTTGACTGTCACTTCCGTTTGTTATAATATCGAGCTATTTTAGTACTTCGCTAGCATTGAAATCACCACTGGTAGTCTAGTAACAGAAATCATGAACAATTATTTTATGCGAAATGTCTCCAAAAAAGAACCAAGCTTATTGCGTTTAATTGACCTCAGATACAACTAGTATTAGCGTTGACGGTCATGGTTTCTTATATACACTACAGTGTATTTTAAAAAGACGGCTAGCGTAATCGTTTTGTTGGGATTCGACCCTTACCGCAGTTAAAAGTTCGATGATGGCTTGCCGCGTGCAGTTATACACTGGAGTCAAATACTTCCCATTTAAACAACGCCGGTAAACCACACCTAAAAATTAAAAACGTAAATACATTTAAAGAATATTCCGTGGCCAAGAATCATAAACGGAAAAGGTATATAATTATAGACGACCAAAAGGAAATTATACTGACCTTCCCAGCTATTTGCACACAACGATTTGTTGACATGAGTAGCCCCGTGAACAATTGCTGGCCAGTGGTTTCCGTATCTATCTGGTTCAGCTAAGCAGGCAGCTGTAACAGACATATACATAATTGACAAGCAGTTAATCATACAAAATTTACAACATGAAACATGTGTTTTATTCAAAAGTGAGTTTAGTGTTCAGAATCGCCATTTAATACCAAAAATAGTGTTCCATGACATACAGTTTATAGAAACATTACAATTGACAGCCTACTTTCGTTTAAATTATAAGTTGTTGTTAAGATAAAAATGAAATAAACATATATAAAATATTTTTCCAGGAGCCCAGTGGAAAACTGTTTTATATTTTGGCGCGAAAAGCAATCGGCGATATCGGAGACTTACGGAAATAATACGCGCATGCGCGTTACGCATCGATTTGAAATTCGTCTAATAATAGGTATAATCCGAACGGTTTCGGAAGCTTATGAATCACACCGATTGCTTGCGGACTTGAGGTGCGAAAAAGGCAAGATTCCTTCTTATTCTTTCATCCGTAAATATCAATAATAAAGATATGCTAAAACACTGTGGATTTTCAACTTGTATGCACTCATTTCTTGTAAGAACGATTGGAAAATGTCTTATTGCTGAACACTAATACCCCTTTAAAGCATATCTTTAATAAACCTAACCTTGTAATGTAAATAATAGGCAAACTCATCGACAAACATTAATTTGGTTTAGATTTGATTATTAATGTCTAGCCTTTCCGAAGCGTAATATGTTTGCGAACTCGTATATACATCGGTTGAACAATAGGATAATTTTAAAGTGTTGTTGTTGTTTAAATAAATGATGCAGTGCCTATATATGTTGGTCATAATTGTTTAAATCTTACATTTAAAGCATATTCAGGCAGTCGAACATACTTCCGTAAATATGAGAAACTGCCAAATGTAGTTATCAATGCATTTTAAAGTATTACAGAAAAAAAATTGTAGAAAATGTGTGGCCCGCAAATTAGGCTTGTTTAATTAACGTTTCTACCCATTGCGCTGAAACAGTTACATAGCTTGACTACAATCGTACTTCCTGTTGACTTGATGGCTCAGGCAACGCAACAAAATCATTTTACTCTTTTTTCTCGCTGCTGGAGTTAGTCTAACCCTTTGTTCAGTTTATTATAGTCTGATCTACCTATATTAGGAAACACTTGCGTTACTGTTCCAGTGATTTGAGGGGATGTATATGGCAACTAGCCTAAGGGTAAGTAACAGGTTTAGAACATTCTCAGATCTTGTTCGAAAACATTTGGTAGCAGACCATCTAAGGGTTATTCATGTTAAGGTGGTTTAAATTTAGATGTTTCGGAGGAGAAGATGTTTAAGTGAACTGATGACGCACGACGGATGACGACTGGCGATGGATAAAGACCGGCCACACATGTTTTTGTACATGTACCGTGAATCTGTTATGAATCATTGATTGATAGATCGGGGCATTGACTTTGTTAGATATAATTACATATAGTTTTTTACATATTTGTTACAAATTACATTATTTATATGTATATGCGTAATGGAGTTTGCGGTAATATTAAATAAAAATCGTATCTTTATTGAGCAAACATAATAATAACATAGTTTCACTCACCTCATTCATAACTACATACCCTTAGCAAAAACACCTTGTCATCATAGTGTGAAGAGCTACATGTATGCAAAACATGTTTCAACCCCAGTATAAATAATATAAATAATTCATATCACAAATGTATTTGGTTTTAGAAATCGATATTACCATAATCCAATTAATATCATTCCTCTTTTTTAATTAATCGAATTATATTGCTTTTATCACATGTTACTAAGACTCGCAACCAAAAGAACGTACTGGGACTAGTCGTAAGTCGATGTTAGATTCGTTTTGATAGACACCTACCGAATACAATACCAAGGTCGCCGCCAACAGAATCGCCACTGTCTGCTTTGGCTAAAACAAATGTTTTGACATTTAATGTTATTAACGTCTACAAAAATATTTGGATGTTTGAATAAAAGATCTAGCATTTAAGTTGACGGTTTACGTTAAAAATCTCAGCAAAATGTATTGTTTATTGTATTGTCGTTATACTATAATGGCCAATGATGAGCTAAACGTATATATGCATAAGTAATGCGTACGTGTGCTGACGGACAAACTAAGGCCTGTGTCTTGCGCCATTCCTCCCGGATATTGGATTTTGATTCCAAGTGAGTATTGAACGTTTGGAAGTGCCAGGAAATCATAGTATGTGCTCCTGCTCGGTGGCTGGTAGGTCTTTACGACTGTTTGTCCGCTTGTGTCCTGAAACACGATATGTTTAACATTAGTTCGTATTAAAAATGTGAGCATCGTTCGATCCTAAAATATTTGATCTCCGAAACTGTTCGATTAGTTTAATTTCAAGGCGGTCCGTGGATTTTGCCAAACATTTCCAAAAAGTCCGCGACGACTCCGGCTGAGTTCATATGTAAATGTCGCGTAACTGACAACTCCCTAATGTGAGGTGAATAGCAGTTAATGGCATAGGCTCACAACGTAGGTGCGCGTAATCCGAACGAAGATTTAAATGACAAAAATTACTACTATGCGTATTAACCTTTTAGATACGAATACCAAAGTAAGAAAGCTTATTTTGGTTTTTAAAGGGACAAGTACTAATAACAATATATTACGATACACTCATAGGTAATTTAGTTACCTTGTATGTCAAACTAATAACAATAATAGCAATGTTTCCGTCTCCATAGCAGGACTCGGTCTCTGAGAGATCCCAAGCAAGCCGGAATCCAGTGGGAGACTCGTTTTCTATCCTTACATTGGTTGGTTCACTGTCTGTCAAATACAGTGATAATATGCTTGTTTTAAATCTTTATAAACTGTAAATCGTAGTACAATAATTGTATTCACATACTAGTATGCCTAATGCTACTCAACTAAAACAAAGTTTATCAGTGCCGAACAAATAAAAGTTCAATATAGGTAAACATTACATGCAAAACTTACATCTTCCCAGTCCACTTAAATGCACTAGCTTCCCGACCTAATACACATAAAACGGAAGCATTACATTTGTGTTAATATAAAAACAATAAATACTTTATGGTAATTTGACACTTCTTAATATTAAAGATCTCCATTAGATGACCGACGTCTGTTTTTTTATATTGCGGACAATATTTTCCTTTAAATTAACAATTAGTAGCTTACTGTATGTACATTGTATTTTTATTTTTTCGCTATGTTTCAATCGCATGACAGAAATTGAACGCTGGCAATATTTACTGATTGCACTTTTTCAATTGGATAATGTAAAAGAAAGTGAGTCTGTCTTTTTTTCAAACTGCAAGCGGACCTTGAATTTGAGCGAACTATGCAACATTGCTTGATTGTAGGCCACCATTTCAAGTTCCGCTTCGGATATTTCAAGGTCATCTTTGTGAACTGTCATCCAGCAGTTGTCGATGTCAACAGTTTGTTCTGGCATAAAGCAGTGTTCCGTCTTTGGTCCTACACATCTTGGGTCATCAAGGCTCTGTGAAGAGTTGAAACTTATATTTGTTCAACGTGCATTTAGCAGAAATATGTTCCTTTTAATTTTATTATGACAGTATAACATATTTTCTACCTTGCAATAAGCAATAACCCTTAACAGTAGTTCTTTTTTAAAAAATCAATGTTCTTTTCTATATACTGGAAATAGAATATAGGCGTTATTTACTGTCCAAAAAGAAGTAAATAAAAATGCCTTGCCCCACGCTGCGATATAGTGTAGTTGTCATATATGGTGTATGCATCTTTTCCCTCCGTTCGGATGTGAAGTTTAATCTGTAATGTGTGGACGCCACTTTCTGGATCCCACGCAAAATAGGTAACCCTGTGTGTGTATGCTTTGCATATCAAGATAAAACATATGAGATTTTTTTAATTTGAACGTGAAATCTCTGAACACTAAAAGGGTGCGATTAATGTTAACAACATTGGCCTCATATGCAAAGGCATGTATGGTTTCATGCAACTGCAACTATTAGTTATTCTTTAAGGGGACCGTTATCAACTTGCTTACCTTGAGGCATGTTTGTACTCTTCACTGTCTACGTTCATCTCCAAAGGTTGTCTTCCGCTCACAGGCATTACATTTGGTGGCGAACCATCTATTTGCATAGACGTTGATTCTGTCCGAGTGTTTCCAAAAACGTCGGTGGCTCTGACCCATACCCGCAGTCTATCACCATCCACCAGTTGCTTTTCTGTGGTAATTTCTTCTTTCATCGGTTTTACTTCTACCCATCCAAGTTTTGGTTCAAGCTCGTTGACTGACTGGTCAAACAATACTTCGTACTTGACGATACCTTGGAGGTTTTCTATCGGATTCCGGGTACGATTGCCTTCGTTATCATCCAGTGCGTCGGATACAAATCTACAAAATGAATACACCTAGTCTAGATATACTTTGCATTCCTGTTTAAACAAAAAAGTTTTTTAAAAGAGGGTGAATGTTGAAAATAGAATCGACCATTGTAATATGCGCATTATACTTCTTGGCCATTAAAATGCCATCATCTTCGAGTTTCTGAAACTGCGTAGGGTATTTTTCGATTTCTGCAAGGAGTCGTTCTTCATGGTGTATCTTGTTTATAAAATGTCCTTTCCACACCACGGAAACGTTCATCATGTTGTCTGAAACATTGATAGTTTTCTGATTGGTTAGATGTTATATCTAAACAAAACAGATATAAAGTGACAACTAGGTTAGTGTTGAATACAGCTTAAGTGCCTACTGCGAGGCTAAGAAAATCTAAAATCAAGAGGTTTGGATATACATATGTAACATATTTGTCATTTTCATTCTTATAAACAAATTTTTTTCCATTCTTTAATGCAACCAATTCGTTGGTTTACTTTTTATGTTTCTTGGATGACACTAATCATTTTAATTAACAAAATACTATTGAAAATAGATAAAAGTACAAAATAAAAACAATATATTCTAAATGTATTTTGCGTCTTGTTATTTTGTATTAGTTTGTTCTAAGATTTTGTTTTGTACGGACCCTTTGTCATGGCGCCCTGACCCTATTTGCATTGATTGCAACATATTTCCTTTGAACATCTTTAGAATTTTCATAATCTTACATTTTTGTTTCATCGAGATGGCAGCTGCTTTAAAAAGCATATCAATTGCAAGGATTAGATGACAGTCTATGTTAAGAACTACTTTGCAGTTTAATCCAAAATTGTATTTTCTGTTTGAAAATCATTGTAAAATATTACATTTATTTATTTATTGTTCATGATAGAGCAAATAACACCGTTGTATTGTCAATGATATTGATGGGTGCAAGTTTCGCATCAACACAATTGTCAATATGTCAATAAATATTTGAGATCTCTAATTTTTTTATCAATACATTGATGGGGCCTTCAATATCATCCATAAACGGCAATATTATTGACAATCTCCATGATTGATGAAGTTATTGACAATTATAGTGTGTTGGGAGGGTATGCTTTAGTCCGATGCAAGTTGAATATCCGAAAGTGTATTCGGTAATGTTATATTCAAAATGTTTTCTTATGTCCGCGTTTTAAATTTTTTATGCATACACATCTACAAGTTATTTTAACATACTGCTGCTTTTGGAAGGAGTCTGCCAGGTGTAGCCAGTTTTCGCCACCGCCGACGACACAAACAACGGGTTGTCATCATTCAGCGTTATCTCAGACGTGTCATCGTATAAGACAAACCGTCTGGCAGTTTGAGAATTGTTGGCGGTGTCCGAAACCCTCATAAGCACACTGTAAAAGTCAAGGGTTTACAGTCAAACATTACTTTGATTAGAAGTTAAAAAATATGTAATCATCCATAGTTAATCTAGCATTTATGTCATTAACAAAACTAAGCAAAAACAAACAAACAAACACACACACAAACAAACAAACAAACAAACAAACACAAAAACAACAAAGACTTACTGAGCAACTGAAATTAACAAGGAAATCTTACTTCACCAAACCAGCACAAACGGAAATATATATATATACAATTCTAAAGTACAACCTGTACATTCCGGGTTCACTTGGGGTATATGTTAAAGTCATTTTGCCTTCAACATGTTCGACAACATCGGTAAACACTGGTTCAAGCGGCGTCTTCTCCACGAGTCGTTCATCGCTGTTTGGTTTAAGTCTGAACACTTCGACAAGATACTCGCGGACCCCAGACAAGGCGTCGGACCAACCGTCCCATCGTATCATTATTGCAGACTGCAAAATAACATCAGCCATGATGTAGCCCGAAATATACTGCATACATAGGTTTGTTTGTACGCATCATGATATTGTCAAACATTCTGGATTCAACAACGGTTTGATTAGTTTGACAAAAACTATGTAATTATACTAAACATATTTTCTACTTTGCACACATACTGTCATTTAGAAAACCATTGAAAAGATTCTGGTTTTGTTTTTGTTTCGGAATTCGTTTTAACATCGACTTCTTAGCGCAATATGTCTCAAAATATTATGTTTTGAATTTCAAACAATTCATATTTAACTATACTTCACGCTTTTCTCTTACCTTTGTGAATTCCTTGTCTACTTTCAGAGGTTGTTCAGTACAAGAACCGTCCTCCGAGCAATGTTTTGGTGCAATGAAATCAAAATGGAACTCAAGCTGCAAATAAAAGATATATAAATTTAATTAAGGGTATATAATGAATTCGTTTATGTCTAGAACAATGTGATAGAATACGTAATAAAGTGTATGGGAACTTTTTACTAACAGTTTTCTTCTGCTTGAAGTCCATTGTAATATTTGGTTGCCCAATGTGAACCCTGGTTATCAACGTTGATAAGTTTCTGAAACCCACCACTTCTAGACAAGAACCGGATTATTAGACTGAAAGAAGAAATACCGTTACGAATGCCGTAAGTGTAACAAAATTTAATGCAAAAACCAAACGAAAAATCACAGAAAATAGAAAAACTAATCAGTTTTCTAAAAAAAAAACCAAACGTACATGTCTCCATGTCCTATCAGCGTAACGAAGTTGTCATCGTTGATCTCACACGTGTCTTTCTCGACTTTCGGATTATCGGGGGAAATTCCCGTATCACACATATGTGTCTTGTTCTGGGTAATAACGCGATCTCCAACTTGTCCTTTAATAATATAATATCTTGACTACATTGAAATATTAACCGTTACCGTTAAATTGTACATATTTGTTAATATTATGCTTTTTAGCATTTACTACCTGGACGATAGTTCCCTCGTCTAATTTACTACATGGAAGACAGTTCCCTCGAGTATTGTCACAAATGTCGTCGAGGATAGTAATTGTCTAATACAATTCCATACAACCTTATGTCCCAAATATATACGAACGTTTGTTTTGTGTCCAAAAGCACACGCTTAGAACATATTTCTATTATTATATTTATCACCTTCATATAAATCATGCTAACAAACAATTAGAATTGCGTATCATGCCTCGACCGTTCCCATTGGATTAAAATTTCGTATCAGACTCCAAATACATAATACAGAAAATCAATAATAAGCGCGATGTAATCTTATGACATACGCTTTGTTGAGTCCATTTTGAAATGAAATCGTCAAGATATTATGAACAATGCATATAAACTTAAAAAGAAAACGTCCAACGCCCCCAAGTTTAATGTTCAATTCTAGCATTATTGGAAGGAGTAGGGTTATGAAATTTCACTACCGTGAATTTGCATCATACCTCGTCACAGAGATATATTTAGAATGATCGAATTTAATTTGCTGAAGTGAAATCCGAGGATAACGTACGATTTGGACGTTTCCATCCTCCATAATACGGTGATATCAAATATATTCCAAGTTTAATTGTTTATAATTAACTATAAATAACGAAATGTAAAATCACACATTGGTCAAATAAATGCAAAACAAAGTTAACGTTCTGTGTATCTTAAGAAACCTGTAATGACACAAACACATCATAACAAGATCCGGTCGAACAAGAATATGCTCCCCGAATAGGTATTGGACACAGAGAAGTAGTTTGTAAAAGATGGTTGTAACATCCAACTTCAAATAACGAATTTATTCAATATGGTGACTTATCGGTTCAATATGGTAATCATTTCTAATAAAAAGTTTTAAAATCCGACTTCAAAAAAACACGTTTTGGGCCGGACACGATTTTGTTGCAAGGTCATGTTGTGACCTTGACCTTCAAGGTAGCGACCCAAATGTTACGTGTGACACGTCGTCTTACCATGATAATCATTTCTAAGGAATATTTTTAAAATCCGACTTCAAATAACAAAGTTATGGGCCGAACACGATTTTGCTGCAAGGTCATGCTGTGATATTGACCTTAAGGGTAGCAACCCAAATGTTGCGCGACACATCATCTCAATATGGTTACCATTTCTGTGAAATATTTTTAAAATCCTACTTCAAATAAAAAAGTTATGGACCGGACACGATTTTGCTGCAATGTCATGCTGTGACTTTGACCTTCAAGGTAGCATCCCAAATGTTGCGCGCGACACATCGCCTAAATATGGTTATCATTTCAGTGAAATAGTTTTAAAATCCGACTTTAAATAACGAAGTTATGGGCCGGACACGAATTTGGGACGGACGGACGGACGGACGAACGGTCTGACGGACGGACGAACATCCCGGCGACTATATGCTCCACCGATTTTTTTCGATGAAAATGCATGGCTCGATATTCAGTGATTCGATATATCTCAGTCAGTCTTTCGATGTCAGTTCCCAGTCCCAATACCATTTTCACACGTTAAGATAGATGCATGGCTCGAAGTCCATTTCGCGACTTTATTTCGCGGAGTATCGAAAAGCAGTCTGATTACAGAGAAGCGTGTGTCACTCAACAATAATTGCTAACTCATGGCTTGTGGTATGCGTTTGCAAACTTGTCAACGGCTAAATATTGATGCTATATTGCCATTGATTAGTATCTTTATATAAACAATACATGATGTCAGAAAAAATACAGTCTGTACCAACCAAGGCAACAAGTTAATTTCAAATGCGATCTTCAGTCGTGCAATCTAGCACATAACAGATTATCTTAGGATTTAATCCTAAATTGACATTGTAGTAGTTAAAGTATGCACGTCATCTAGTATGGTGTATTAAATGTGACAGCACACATGTACTTGCGCTGTTACTGCATATTATGTTTAATTTAGATATAACGGAGAAATCTACTTTCGGATGGATCGATTTCCGGATATCTCGAGTTGTGTTTGCAAGTCCCGGATATTTCGAGGTTTCGAGGTTTTACGTTGATATTATTAATAAATTCACGTAATAAAAGTACCTCGTGGTGGCAATTTGCTGACGACAGCCTCTACTGAACTGCTGACAATGCCGACCTTGCCTTCGTGGACATAAAGTGGACGTTTAGGAAGACCTGGGTCGCTTAGGAGCGTGTCAAATTCAAACCGCACTGTGTTGAACCGCTTTTGGTTGCTGAAAGTGGTCAAAGAAAATTTTGAAAAGCTATTTGCATCAATATACACAATGAACAGTTACAAAATGTTATGGTCAAAATGGCTCATGCTTCTTTTACATTTTTTTAATTACAAAACATAACAAATATGGTTATTGAACATACAAACATAATATTTCAAATAATCGTATGAAATGTACAACGATACCTTTATGTTAATATAAATGGAAGAGATGTTCAAATAAAAAATGTTGTAAACAATGTGGACAAGTCAAGTTTATGGGCACCATGACAAAATGGCCCGCACAAAAACACACAGAACATCACAAAACACGGAGTATACAAAGACGCAACAGACATAAAGAAATAA
>Ga0224511_10000437_pt1 | contig 19578 bp, 6 predicted proteins | sample SF_May12_sed_USG_2_FD_169988 | JGI IMG/M metagenome (GOLD analysis project Ga0224511, IMG submission 169988) | Sediment microbial communities from San Francisco Bay, California, United States - SF_May12_sed_USGS_8_1 | ecosystem: Environmental > Aquatic > Marine > Sediment | place: USA...
TGTGATCGACAAGAGGTCGAGAAGAAGTCGTGTATACGCCTTTAGTCGAGCTTGGTCGGGCCTGATCGGGGAATTTGGGTGATCGGGTTGATCGAGTTGATCTGATCGGCAGTGGGAACCCAGCTTAGCGTTAAAGTCCCCCTAGGGTTGTCACTGGATAAACCCGAGCAAGCTCAGACTGACAAGTAACAAGTTGTTTAGCCATTGTGTAGATTCAAGTAAATGAGTAAAACCACAAAACAGGAAAATCATGTAAATAACTCAAAGTCTATAAAATGGACATACTACATGTTTTGATACATGCGTTATACATTACATGAATGTGTTCTTTCTTTGTGCATATTAAAAATAACAGTCATTACGACGATATCACAGCGTCCCAACGGCACCCACACGTCTTTCGCATTGTGTCAAACCAACACATTGGCTGTTTTAATGCTCTTTAAATCAGTGGCGTAGTTTGAGCCTTTTTGAAGTTACGTTTCGTTAAATATAGTATTGATAGATTGGGGGACCGGCAAATTTTGAATTTGCAAGTCACATCTGTGCGATTTTGTGCTATTTCAGGGGTCAATGGAACATTGTTGCGAAAATTCTAGTAACAAAACGTTGTTTATTCTGAACCTTTTTAAAGAGTTTGAAGAATCATTGAATGGAAATGTTCAACTCAAATTATAGACAAGTACTGAATATAGCATTTTTCAATACAAATCGCAAGCAAAAGTAATAAAAGAAGTTTTGGCTACACAAGGGGTCGAACCCGCACGATCGCCTTATTGACTGCTCTTACCAGACCTTTATTCCTTTTATTACTGTACACTGTGAAACAGGTTTTGATACATTTATTTTGAGCGAAAAAAACCGCAACATAACAAAATAAGCACAGATGATCTGAGCCTTTTTATCTCCTTAGTGCGTCATGTGCAGTCTGTCGTTCAGGATATGTTTAGCAATCATATCCCCCTTGCTGCCGGACATAATTAAATGAAATCAACAGAATTATTTGTTAATTAAACTAGAAGTAGTTAGTACCTGGGTTTGGCCAAATTAACTTCAATAAACATAATTCATTTTAACGCGCGAGCAGATCGAGCGAAATATTTTTATAATATATACTCAACAATTGGGTTTGGATCGGGTACCTAAACAATAATAAGTTGTTAGTATAAAGTAATAAGAGCGATCGAAGCGAGCAAGAAACTATTCAGGTGTATTGTTAAAATTAAATAAAGATATTTATAACTTAACCCCTAACCCCCATTTGACGAAGATTATTATTAAAATTTTCAACTTTTAGGCTTTTCTAGTTTTTGGATTTCAGTTTTTTATCTTACGCACGTGAGTACTGGAGTATGCCAAGCCACGCCACTGCTTTAAATAGTTCGAGTTATTCCTTTTAGAATAACTTTTATTATTGTCAACGAGCTACTATAGCTTAAGTTAACAGATCATCTGATATACACTATCATATTAACAATAAGACGATTGGTCGGTTGTAATATATACATGCGCTTGCCACGAGGAACCGCCTAACCAGCCTTTCTGTTCAAGCCTTCAATGCGAAAGGTCGGTTTTTATGTAGCACTTTTTCAAATTTTCTTACACCCATTAAATGCCAGTCTTATAAATGTGTGTGGTTGCTGCTTTCTTTCATCGCATTGTTTCAGTAACCTTGTCATATTGAGCGTCGAGGTTGTGCACGATAGATTCATCGCCACTTCTGCCACACAGCGAGGACTACTATCGGCTATCGTCGCCTTTACAACTACTTCCCGGATCAAGACGTTGCAAGTCTCGGCAATACCACGACAACAATTGTCAACGAAATACTAAGAACTTCACGTACTTTCACGCACAAAGTGTTCAATAAATTATCCATATACGTGGTTACATATTGCATAGCATTGTTTTCATTGTTTTGGTAAAGCTCTGTCTTTGTAGATCCAACTTGTTTTGTTTACAGTGTATTAACTGAGAATTCTAACGTTGTTGTTTACCGCATTGTTAGAACTCTATATGGCATTGGTAGCTTCATAATTGATTATTATTTAATCATTTTCATCTGCAAATACTAGTTACATGAGCTTGCTCATTGTCATACTGTAACAAGTCCATTTTTACAGAGCTTTAACATTACTTGCCACATATTAAGGTTTAAATAAAATATGAAAACGTCGCTTGCCTTATTTTGTGCATTAATATTCCAGTTAAATTGCATCGTCGTGATGGGCGGTCCTGGGTTTAAATCTAGGAATACCTTTAAGCCAATGCATCTACAATAATACTTACTAGGTTGTTTGACAATACTTTTCTGCGATCGTTTACGAAATCATTAAGGTCCACTACGTCTTTTAATACACAATCCGAACAAAATGCCATCTAAAATCAGTTTTTTAAAATGCTTATGATGTATACAGTTGAATATACAACCGTTGAAAAATAAGTTAAGATAAGAAAAAACGCCTCCTCCCTACCGAGATTTTCTTAAGTTTTAAGCGTGCGTACTGTCAACAGCCTTCGTTTGACTCTGTATACATGTACTGTTCACTATGGTGGCTGATTTGTGCCATGTCGTATTATCGTGTTTTCGGGGCGAAAAGGCGAAAAGGCGCCACGCGAAAACCCGCCAAATGGTGACTTTTTCGTGTTTTCGCATGGCGATCTTTCGCCCCACCACACGAAAGTACGACATTTTTCATGCGTCGCCTTTTCGTAATTTGCCTGGCTTGGCAAAAGGTCGCCGCGAGAAAACCCGCCAAAATCACCATTTGGCGTGTTTTCGCGTGGCGACCATTAGCCCCGCCAGGGGAAGATACGACAAACAAAGGCGAAAACGCGAAAGGTCGCCACGCGAAAACCCGCCAAATGATGACTTTTTCGTGTTTTCGCATGGCGACCTTTCGCCCCGCCACACGAAAGTACGCGACACTCCATGCGTTGCGTGTTGGGCTACTGTTTGTCGTATCTTTGCCTGGCGAGGCGAAAGGTCGCCATGCGAAAACCCGACAAAATCACCTTTTGGCGGGTTTTCGCGTGGCGACCTTTCGCCCCGAAAACACGTTTATACGACATGGCATAAATCAGCCACCATAAGTACGACATAGTATTGAGTTAGTTTATACTGTCATTTGTCGTGTAATATGTTTAAATTGGCATTATTTTATTACAATGTTAGCACAAAATTTGGGTTCTGTGTGACGAAAGTCGTAAGTTTAGCATCAACAATGCTTACCAGCCGTTTGCATACGACTTGAACACCCCTGAATACTGTAAACAAAACAACGCGTGTCTGATTTTAACCACCATCCGCCAATCAAGTATGTCAACTGTGGGTTTTATTTACAGAACTTGAATTCTTCTTTCGTTACCACTTCATAATAACAAAATATATGTTTTTAATAAAGGAATTAAACTATTAGTAATTTTATCCGAATACTGCATTTTTGGCAAAACGCTGACTGTATTTCAAACAAATTGACAAAATCATCGTTCACACCATCTCATTTTCCTAAATGTAAGAAAATCCTTCGCAAAACAATACTAGTCAAAAAGTATACAAGCATTGGTACCCTTTTTGAAGTTAACGTAGCTTACAAATAAACAAATATTGTCGTTGGGACTATTTTATGAAAAACAAAACACACATACAGAAATTGTGTAAACATACACAGATAAAACATTTACATGCTCTGTAGGGAAGGCCCTACTGGTCAACTACCAAACAAGCAATCCCGAACGTTTTTGTCTTGAACCCCCCCCCCGGAAATTAATTATTAAAATAAATGAATGGTTTCAGTCAGCGCATGCACCTTTCGCGGTTTTCCGTTGACATATAAGTGTGTTCCTCCACCAAACTTGGAGTCTGTGCACGAAAACGTGAATTTAATTTATACTTTACAGAGAAAGGGTGATATTTAAATATAAAGATGCACCTCTATTTGGGTATCATCACCGGAATATTGACTCTAGAAGCTGCCTTAGGTACCGCACATAATTATAAATCATTAATTTTAACCAAGGTTTAATGAAAGGAGCATTTTAAAGTGATACTTTCCTAACATTTTGTTCAGTTCTTAAACTGGAAATAAATATTACGTCCGTAAAATAGCGTTTTGCAACTACTCTATTTATTTAATTGTTTTTTTTTTAACTTAAAATCTATACATAATATTATATAAGCTATGTTATAATTTCCTAGTAAATACAATTACCGAGTATTTATGTAAACACTGACAAAATGGCTTTTTAATGAATTCATCGTCAGCTTTTTCTTTCAACAGTAGTTTATTTCGTTCTATTGTATAGATGCACATTTGCTGAGAAATGTTTTTAAAGGTCAATGATCACGATTCTTATGTTACTATACACAGGAAGTAGGCTTATAACTTTTAAAATTATCACATTCATATCTGTAAGTTTACTTAAAGATGCTATGTCTGTATCTTTTAGGTCAGAATTGTTTACATCTTACATTTAATCATATTTAAGCAGTGAAACCTACTCCCCTAAATATGAGAAAGTGCTAAATATAGTTAATTATGCATGGAAAAATATAACAGAAAAAAATGAAATTGTTGAAAATGTATGGCCCGCAAATTCGTGCACTTTATTTACGTTTCGACCCATTGCGTCGAAACAGTTGAATAGCTTGACTACAATCGATACTACCAGTTGACTCGCTGGTGCAGTGGTAACGCATTCGATTTGGGTGCAAGATGTCCCGGGTTCAATTCCCGGCTCCGGCAAAGCATTTTACATTTGATTTTTTGTTGTTGTTGTTGTTGTGTTTTTTTGTCCAAAAACACATTACTTGTCACAGCATTTTGCTATTCTTTTTGCAATGTTAATTTATTTAGTATACTTAACATATTGCAAGATTTGTGACCGATTACAAGGGTATAAAGATACAGACCTAGCATCTTTAACAAAGTTTGAAACATGATATATTTAGTGCTAATTTAGAATTAAACTAACATTTATATCGTAGATAAAATGTTCTTTTAATAAAGTTGCACCGAGCCATGGCTATTTTCAATTTTTTACTCTTTGAGCAGTCATTGTGGGTAATATAAGAACTATATTTTGCATAAATTATTACATGGTTATACTACATTTTAGATTCTGCAGACGCAATTAAATGTTATGTGTGCTCAACACTTGAATCCCACAATTGCGGCGATAAATTTAACGCCAACGGTATCACAATTGAAGACAACTGTCAATCCTGCTTAAAGAGCATGGGCCAAGTAATTGGAATGGAAAAATGTAAGCATAGAAAAGATTATGTACTAAAAACCATAGCGTCTTCAGAATGTTAATTGACATAGAATGCATGTTATTATTGTTATGGTATATGAATGTCTTAAATTATGTTTACCTCAAAAATCACTTAATTATTCGAGTTTATAAACAGTCAAAACCAGTAATTGTGTAGTGACATAACACTATTATATCGTTTGTTTAAGACGTACAAAGAATCTGTTGGCGCCAGCCAGCTGTGTGCGAGCTTTGTAGGGAAGACTCTCCTTTTAAGAATACGATATCAAAAGCCTGTATCTGCTCGACTGACCTGTGCAACGGGGCAGGCTGGACGGAAGGTACGGCTAAGCCGTGCAACGGAGCAGCCCGGCTGGATGGCGCTTTGGTTCCGATAGTCCTGACTCTGATCGCCCTTACCAACGTGCTCTAATGTACTTAACCAGTAAGGGTTATATGTTTGTGAATTCTGTAATATCTTATTCAAAAGACATCATTTATTTCACAAGTATGATGTTTGACAAAAAAGTTTGTATATGTTTATAAACCTATTTACGTTTCTTTGATAACATGATGTAAAATATGGAAACAAACTCAATTGTGTGTGCATTTACTACATTTATAATGTTGTTAAGTTATCATAGTGTGTTCATTTCTGCCTATACTTGGCGGTCAGAGTATGAAACTTCCTATATGATAATTTACTCTTCTTTATTATCTTTTTTCAAGAATGTTTTATGATCAATTTGTCATCTTCAAATATACTTTAAATACACGTAACATTTTGCGTAATACATTTGTATATTCACTCGCATAATAATCTTAAGAGCATTTACATGAACATCTTAAATGCAATGGTTATGTTCTTTAACACTGGAAGGCAAACATGTAACACATGTATCTTTATGTTTGTTTACCTATGCTATTTCTGGTTACCTGTTTTTGCTGAAACTATACATGTATACCGGTTCTATGAATAAATGAACAATATCGAGCAAACATTGTTTTCCAGAAAATATATAATGTACCTCTTTCAAATAGCAAATTAGAATATCCCATATCAGTTATATTTTTTTACATTGGACAATTGTAAAAAAGACTAACAACTAGATTTATTATTTAAGTTTAAAAGACAAGTGAAATCCTTTTTTGGTTACAATTTCAAAAAGAGTTGTTGGCAGATTTGAAAGCAAAATCACTCCAGAATGCATCTTCGGCGTTTAATGGGAATAAAATTCGCAGTGGGTGGTGTGGGCATGCCCCAAGAACCTCCCTAAAAACTGTGCGTAAACATTAGCACAAACATACCCTTACGCTAGCAACGAAATAAGGGCTTGTCTGTGCTAATTTTTCATATACGCACATTATAAGTATTTGAAGTCCTATACTTTAAGCTTTACTATATATATATATATGTGACCCGACATGTGACTTTTGGTCCAAATGCTCAAACGACGTCACAAAGTAAAATGACGTTAAAATAATGCATCAAATTTTTATGTTTTTAAGAGGATTTTCACTGGCCCACAAAAACTGTAAAAAGCTTTTCAGTGACAAAATTCTTAACAGGTGATATAAATATATCATATCCTTGCAAAATTATCTCATTAAATTAACTCCAAATGTATTGATAAAAATGTATCGCCTTTATACTTGACATGTACACCGTTCATGATGATTTAGGCATTCACTTCAAAGTGGTGATATTGACATAAATAATAGGAATATTTTCGTTATGTTTTTAAAATTGAAATCTTCAAACATAGCCCTTTCAAACGATACCAAATTCTCAATATCGCTAAAATAAGCAATTGGACCCAAAATGTCAGACTCGGACACATATATATAAGCTATACTTTAATACTAAGTAACCACAACTAGCGTGTTAGCGCTTTTAGCAATATTGTTTAGGCAAAACACTGCCCATTGGCGGCTTATGTTTCCACGTAAATTTTCTGTTTCGTTTGCGACAATAAAAATATAGGTTTCGAAAAGGGCAACACAGTTTTATAGTCGCTGAAATTGAAGCAGGGCATCGCTGGAGGGCAGTAAACAATATTGGTGTTTAGGGTTTAGCTACATCAATTTATGTAAAAATGTATATCCTTGTTTCTAAAATTACTTAAAACAAACTGAAACTCTTCCTTTAACACTTGTATTCAATTCTTACAATGGGTGTTTTTGTAGCCAATCCGATTCAAACGATAACTACTCAAAGTGCCTATTCACAAAAGGCATAATAGTTAAGACGCCATAATCTTCCTGCTACGGAGAAATTCAATTTTCTCCAACAAATGCATTAGTCTAAATACTTAGTTAAATTTAACACCTCATATGTATGTCGTTAAGATGAGTGGTTTTCCTTCGAAAACGATTTGAAAAAGTAATTTAATATTTAACTTATTTATTGTTGTCATTTTTATAAACATATAGATGCAGTACCTCGATACAAGTAGTATTTCTTTGCAATGTAAGTGGAAAGAATGCTCCGTACATGTTTACTATCATAGCGATAATCTAGCATTCAAGCATTCTGTTGCCTTTCAGCTCGTTTCTAACTACAATTGAATGTTACGATATCGTATGTTCAGTACATTTTGCAGTAGCAGTAGTATAATGTAAACGTTATACATACTTCGTAGGTTTTGTTTCCGAAGAAACACATATTTCTTTCGAAAAAATATGTAATAAAACATTTTGAGTCGGACGCTGGAGAAGCAATTAACTATAGTTTAGTTTTAGGCCCCATTTTTTCTCATAAAACAGTGTACGTTTAGATCAAACATTTAAAATAGTATTCATGTTATATTAGGTTTCAATGCGTAAAAGATAACACTTAATCAGGAAAATATAATAAGAATTGTGTAGTTATATTTTTCTGGTCCTCAGGGATCATGGATTGTATTTGTTTACATCTGCAAATATAGTTCCGTTTATGCGCTAGGGGGCGTCAGTGGATTGGCATCTTTCATAACCACTGATAACAGTTTCAATAAAACCGAGGCTGCTATTTTCCTCACGAAGGCTGTGGTTCCTGAGAGCTTTCCCTTTTCTCAGTTGCTACATCTTACTTCTACACTGAAACGACACTCATTCAACAAAAATGACAATGATACTTACATTTGTTCAATATACAGGGAGTGCGTTAGCAATTATTGAATTGATAGATCCATGACTTGACCATTAATTTGTAAATGAATAGATATGAACACAAACATTGGCATGTGTTATATGGTTAGAAAACAGTGTATAGGGATAAAGGCCATCAGCGAAGCAAAGGTACAAGGCCTATAGCCTTGATATGTGGTATATTAAATTATCTTATATTTACACCTCTATTTCCATTGCTTCAATATCCTTTACCGGACGAATGAAGTTCATTCCTCGATGAACACCGTTAGCCTTATCACTGCGCAAACGTTCGGAAAACACTAATGACGTCAGGAATTCCCCGCTATCTTTAGAATGTTGCTATTTTAAGATAGCTTCTACAAGATGTTAGGCTATTCTTATAGCCTCCCCAAACAATTTTCGTATTTTTCAATACATACTTAGGCTTTTATTGTTTACCAGTTTTTACTCAGTTTATGTACAGTTTAATAAAAAAAACGTTTTCTTTAAAGTATTAACCGTTTAAAAAAAGGGGCGCAACCGTCGCAAAACAAACAAGTTTTAGTGTTATGTGTCGCACTGTGACGTCATTCTATATTTACCTAAAGTAAACATGATGTAGCTTTTTTGACAAATTCTTAAGACGTTCCTCAGTCTTTATTAAAGAAAATAAGGTGCTGTGTCGGTTGTAAGTGATAAAAAGTCTTAACGTAAGTGGAGATGAATTGTTGAATACAGTGAACACGTAATTATAACGTCGACATAACATAATGAAAGGGAATTTTACTCATTGTAAATCGATGGAAGCTCATGAAGAGTCATGCAATGAGGCAATGAACCATATCGGCGAAAATCATAACTAATAGTGATTGTTCTAGCATGGTTGTATTCTTAAACATGTTTTTTTAAATATTAACATGCGCACAACATACACCACTATTAAATATTGAAAGGTAAGTTTTTGTTTACTTTTAACATTTTTGGGGAGAAAATTGGAAGAGCGTAAATAGTTTGGTTACACACAACTGTGCTTTATTGTGTATTTCAGCACAGTTTGGTTTCTTCTTCGTTTTTACTAAGAAAAACTTTGATCATGTAAGAATGTTGTACTGTATTTAGCATATAAGACCTGTTTACAATATGACAAAAAACTGTTACAAAACATAAATCTAGAACTATATTCTTTGTCGTAGTATGATTATTTTGGTTTGCGTGAATCGGCGGACCAGTTCATCTGAGAAAAAAATTAGGGGGGTGGGAGGTTTGAATTGACATTTTTAAAATATTCAAATAAAGATGTTTGAGTATTTTTTTCAGAAAAAAAGTGATAAAATGAGGTGTAAATATAAGTAATAAATTTCGTGTTTGATAAGTTCACCGAGTGATGAACGTCATTAGGGGTGGTTAAAGCAAGAGTGGAGTCCTTCGGACTCCACACACTTTAACCAGCCCTAATGACGTTCATCACTCGGTGAACTTATCAAACACGAAATTTATTCCTTAAATGGTCCTTTACAAAGATTGTTCACATTATGCCCCTAGGGTCAAAAGCGGCCTCACCAGGGAGGCATCCGTTTTAAAGTTACATAGGCAAAACAAACAAATATTTTTTCTTAAAAATCACAAGGCGTAGAGCTTTGATATTTAGTATAAAAAAATCACCTAGTGGTCCTTTGGAAAGATTGTTTAAATTATGGCCTGGGATGAAAAGGGGCCTATCAGCGCTGATAAACGTGTTCAATAAAAAGAGGCTGTTATTTTCCCATGCAGGATATGCTTCCTGAAGGCTTTCCCTTTTCTCAGTTTTATTTAGAGTTTTAATGAAAAAAATAAAATATCCTCTGAAAAAATAACAATACTTGATGTTCTCATATTTAGTATGTAAGGAAATCTAGTTGTCCTCTAAAATTAGACAAAAACACGTTTGAAACATTTAAACCACTGGTTCAATTTTGAAATAATTTTTCACACACATTTCCTTGGTGACAGTGTACAAAAAGTGTTCAGATTAAGCTAGCCCTTGTTTTAAAAAATTGTGCTTCTAGAGTGAAAATGGCTACACTGTGATCTTTCGTCTTATTTGTCGGTGAGCGATCCAGGGACCCCCGCGCCCTCTTGTTTATTTTTAGAATTTTTACAATGTAAAAACAAAGAAATTTTCTTTGCATATTTAGACATAATTCGAACCCAATTATTTCGTCCTCAAATGAAAAAAGTTTAGGGTCAGGAGGAATAAAATGGGTCGGTCAGATCACCGGACCCAGACATATTTTTTATTTGGCCTTAACCGTCTACGTAATATTACGATTTTATTCCCGACATTAAAAAGATGCATCGAAAAAGGTAAAAAACTAAAACATTTTGGGTTGCTGAAATTTAAGCTACATAATATTTTTGTAATTATGTCAAGTTTTGTACAATAACAGCTTGAAACTGTTCCTTTAACAGTTGCATTCATTTCTTACAACGGTCAACACAATGGGTGTTTTGTAGCCAAGCCGATTCAAACAACAACTATTCAACGTACCTATTTATGAAACTTAAGGCATAATAGATGAGGCGTCATAATCTTCCTGCTTTAAAGAAATTCTATCTTTAAAGCAGGAAGATTATATGACAGCGAGGAATGGAAAACCTTCAGTGAATGCTGCAGACAAAGAACATCGAAAATATAGTTACCATGTCGACGTACATGTATTGCTTTCTTAAGAACGCAATTATGTAGTTTTGTGTATGCATGGAAAGAACGCGTTTCAATTTCTAATTAAGTTAATTTATAAAACCGTCTTTATAATAAAACGATAAGGACTTTTTAAACATTACATAACATTAAACACATAAGAAGAAGTCGACACTCCCATCAGAACAAAATATAAATGGCAAAACATACTGGAAAGTAACCATGAACTTGATTGGAAAGATGTATTTGCAAATATGTACGCTAGTACAAATGACACAAAGCTTAGAAGCTTCCAATATAAATTTATTCACAATATACATTGTTATAAATATTTATTAACTTGCAAATTATCACAAACAAGCTCATGTTATTTTTGGGAATATCAAATAGAATATTATAAATTGAAAAGATGTTCAAACAAAGAATGTTGTAAACATTGTAGATGTCAAGTTTAAGGGCACCATGACAAAATGGCCCGTACAAAAACTAACACAAGGAACGACACAAAAACTCTTACAACATTATGACGCAACAGACATTTAGACAAACTATATTTTTCTGTTGTTTTTTTTTCGGATTTTTTATTGATAATTTCTTTAACGAATTCTCCAAGAAATGTTGAGTTACCGCCTTGGTACGGTCAATGACTTTTATTGGGAGTTAAAACCAGTTTTAAGCTATAGCAAACCTCACACTTTCTCAACATTTTTTGGAGAAGAAAAAGAAAGAAAAAATGCATTTAATATCTCCAACCAGGCCACTTAGAAGGTGAACAAAACGATAGGAAAGTAAAAAGAAGTAAAATTAAACAGAAATAGGTGAAAAAGAGAGAATTCTTAGTACAAACGTCTTCTGTCTGTAAAAATCATCACAGATCCGTGGCAGAGTGGCCAATGTTAGAACAATATAAATGGTAAAGTTACTATTTAAACCATAGCATCATTCTAGAACACTTATTATGGAAATGCCACATAACTCCAGTTCTTTGGAACAATTTATACGTATTTTTATGAAATTAAAAGACCTATACTTAACTCTTAATATACAGATTATAACTTTGGAAAAACATACCGGTTAACAATATATTAAAATTTCTGATTATTGATAAAAAATGACATATTTAGCACAAAATATAGAGACAAGTTTGGCCTTTGTATAAACATGTTAAAATACAAAGAAAAGATAAACTTAAAATTGCAATGATAAACAATACATTAACACAACACAAGAGAACATGGCAATCCAGAAGTTCTTAAATTAACCTCTTGAATTCTGTTTGACAACTTCAACTCATGCTAAAATTAATATATTTTCTTAAAACGTACGTGTGTTTGTTTTTAAATTTACTTTTCAATCTACTTAGATCAATATTCATTGTCTTTGATTCCAAAATTGACTCCTTACGGTCTGCTTTTGTTTATAATTATACGTGTATGATTGAAAATATATACGTAGTATATTGAATAACATTTTTGAATCTCAAATAAAAAGTGAGCATTTTTTTAAACAATTAGTAACGCGTACTACCTAAAACGGATAAATGATAATTTGAAGATACTTGTACTCGTATGCGCCAACTTATTGTAAGACCTCACATAAAACGTTGTATGTTGTCCCTACTACAGTATAGGTATACACTTGGTCAAGGACACCATGACAAAATGGCCCGTACAAAAACACAGAAAATGAAACTCGCGACCAAGACGCAACGAATATCAAACACGAATGTTTTTAAAATGCCAATCTTTTTTATTCATAAAAATGATTCCTAAGAGCGATATTCGATAGCATTATGTTGCCTGTCAGCTGATCTCCATTTATAATTGAAACTTACGATATTGTACGCCAGTGATATAGCACTTTTAGCAATCCCGTTTGTACAGTACACTTTGCAATCGAATCTTTTTGTTTTATGTTTTGCAAAAGTACTCGCAAAATGCAAAAATCATTTTGGGTCGCGACGATTTAAGCGGGAAGGTCGCTGGAGCGGCAAAAAAAATATTATTTTAGTTAAGGCCTCATCCTTCTGACGAACAATGAAACATGTAAAAACCGTTGTCCAGTTAAATCAGGTTTCAAGTCGTATACTTGTTACCTGTGATAATTTTCACAGGCAAAAGACGTTTGTACTTAAAAATCTCTATTTCACCCCTTTCTGTTTGACTTAACTTCTTTTTACTTTCCTATCGTTTTGTTCAGCTTCTAGGTGGCCTGGTTGGAGAGAATAAAAACATATTTATTTATTTTTCTTTTCCAAAAATGTTGAGAAAGTGTAAGGTTTTCTATATCTTAAAACTGGTTTAAACCCCCAATGAAAGTCATTGACCGTACCAAGGCGGTAACTCAACATTCCTTGGAGAAATCATTTAAGAAATTATAAATAAAAAAGAAATTAAAACAACATCAACCGAGAAACACAAACATAGTTTCTTCTAAATGTCTGTTGCGATCTGTGTTCGACGTGTTTTTGTTGTTCTGTGTGTTGATTTTTGTACGTGTCATTTTGTCATCGTGCTCTTAAACTTGAAATATTAACATTGTTTACAACATTCTTTCTTTGAACAGTTCTTCAATTTATATTTAAGTACAATTCTTAGTACTTAAAATTTTGGCACATGGACACATATTATTCTGTTTGTTTTCATTTCAGTAAAGCTTTCCTGAAAGTCAAGTTTGTTCAACATTTTGTTGTACTTAAATTCCTGGTACCACGGTGTGGCCGCATGGTTTGTGCGAACACAATGACAGTTTCGGTTTTACAAACGAACGCATGATTTCACAATCTTTTAATCTTCGGACACATTTGCTGAAATCCAATGTTTATGTGATACGGTTTTTCATAAACAGGAAGTACGGTTTCTATTGTATATACTAGGTCAGATTGTCACCTGACAATATATCCCTAATACATTGGATTAAAATTGACCATGAACTGTTATACATGATAATGATTGACAGTTGTGGAACTGTCCATTAAAATAGGTCCTAGATCTCGCACGCGTTGTGTGCGCGTATAAAGCTCGGCAATGAGATACTTCTTGTGCTAGTTTAATCGTCATACCATTCAAGAAAGTAAAACTATGGGACAGGTTCAGGCGTAAAACTTTCTGATTTTAATCTTTTTTTAAATATTGATATAATAACCACATTGTATTAGAAATGCGATTTAATATTATCCTAAATATTTGAAATTGCGTAAAATGATTTCATTTATTACCGCGCAGTAAACGGATTTAGATTTGAAAGGATCAAACAAATTAGAAAACATGATGATGCTATTTTTTACAAACAAAATGCTTGACATTGTAGAATGATTTATTGAATTAAGATTCATAGTATGCAGCAAAACCAAAACAGGAATTTGTTTATTTACAAAGTCCTTGTACAATTTATGGTAAAATATCCCATTAAAATATTTTAATGAAATATCTCGCGACCAGAATTGTTTACATTTTACTTTAAAACCATTATTAAGCAGTGCATAATACTCTCGTAAACTCGTAAATATGTAAAAACACCTAAACAATTATTCATTCATATTAATTTATTACATAAAAACCACCTTTGTTATAAAAGTGTGGCCCGCAATTTGGATATGTTCAAGTTTTCATAGTAATGGATGGTTTATTTCGAATACAAAGGATCATAAATCCAACAGTACACATAATTAAAACTGATACTGTAGTAAGTAATAAGTATTTCCAGTCAATGTGTTTAAAGATCATAATATACAAATACAGAGTAGAACATGAAATAAGTAGAGGACAGCGGGAAAATGTTGAGTTTTACAGAAAAAGATCAGAAAAAAGACAATTATATATAATAATTTAGAATCTAATAAATCGTTAAGCTTTAATGTCAATTAATACAAGTTTGTCTAGAAAATACTAATACAATTTGTTACATTTATATCTAGTTGGAATACCTTTAAAAGGCCCTTTTTTAAATAGATTTGCATTACATAATTTCTTTAAATATATATAGATCTATTTATAAATTAATATATTTTAATATTCAGAGCATGAATCATAATAATAAAATACATGCTTATGTCAATATTATATATGTATCATCATCATCATCATCATCATCATCATCATCATCATCATCATCATCATCAACAACAACAACAACAACCTCAACATCATCATCATCATCATCATCATCATCATCATCATCATCATCATCATCATCATCATCGACAACATCATCATCATCGTCATCGACAACATCATCATCATCATTATCATCATTATCATCATCCTCATCATTTAATCATCATCTCAGGTATTATATACATGTATGTCTCTTTCTTAAAAATGACCAATATAAATATCAATATTTGATCATTTATAAAAATACATAGATCTAATAGACCCTCTATACATGGCAATATATGGTTAATATCAGCACTCTATACATCTTATCATCATGACCTATATAAATAACAATGTATAAAATACATACTAGGTCTATACAAGAAGATATATGGTTGATCAAACATTTTATAAGTCTTATCATTATGACCTATATAAAAAACAATGTATAAAATACATACGAGGTCTACAAAGAAGATATATGGTTGATCAACATTTTATAGGTCTTATCACCATGACCCATATAAATAATAGCATTTGATCATTTATAAAATAGATAATAGATCTATACTATAATGTATATAGTTGATATCAACATTTCATAAATCTTATCATCATTACCCATATACATATCAATATTTGATCATTTATAATAATAGTAGTAGATCAATGCAAGATAATATATATGGTTGGTATCAACATTTTTATTAATGTTATCTTCAATTAATATATAAGTCCTCATCTTGAATATAAGCACTTTCTCTAAAATAAACACACAAAAATTAATACATGAAAAACAAAATCAAATTTAAATTATGAGTTTGGTAATATTTTAATATATACAGAAGATATGGCACATTTTAATGTTAAAGCAGACTACTGATTTAGGTTGTTATATGCATAAAGAAAGATATATACTCTATTAAAAGATTAACTCCTCTAGGTCAACTTCAGTTTAAATATATCATCAGCTTGTATTATTAAGGCACAAAGATAGCTTATTATTTCATATTTAAACATGAAACAGTTTAAAAGCTTAACTACTATCGATACATTCAGTCGGCTCGGTGCCCTCGACGTACCGCGTCAGACTACTGTACCAGAGGTCATGGGTTCCATTTCAACATCAGATAATGATATTTGCTTTTTGTGTTGTTTTGTTGTTGTTGCGTTTTACTGTTATGGTCCAGAAAACATTTTTGTCATTCTTTTTGCAATGCTTATTTATTTAGTATACTTGAAATACTGTGACCGATTATAAGGACAGCATGAAAAAGACATAGCATGTTAAGCATTTCTGATTGGTGCAGTGGCTTGCCTGGGTCTTTTTACGTGCACGTCCGTTCGAGCGGGACACAAACGACTGACTATTCTCAGAAGATAAACAGATTGAAATATGTCATATGCTATTCAATTTTGATATCTAACTAATTAAATCATATTAATGCAATATTTTGTGTGCAAATATGCAGTAGCGACGTTTATTTGGAATAAATGAATCATAAACTTGAAATGTCTACATTGTTTACAATATTCGTTCTTTGAACATCTCTTCAATTGAAATTGATATATATTACATAGTATATACATATATGTGATTATAACATTATAGCTGAATGCACCTAGATGGTCTTATGACCAAGATGTTTACCAATAGGATCTTAGGGATATCGTCAATGCAAAATGTGTTAACATGTCAAGCCATAAGTTGTCCTCATTGCCACAATAAAAAAGTCATACAATTTGCTAGTAATGGCCAATGTCAAAGAGATTTGTTCTGTTGAAAATACAACGGTAAAAAATGTTTACTTTTCGTATTCGAGCGTGACTTATAACGACGCTATTTGATTGGCTCGTAATAAATAGGAACACGCAATCTTAATAAAAGTTGTACAAGTAAAATATACTTCTGTAGTATTAACATAGCAATATACACATTTTCTTCACAAAGTATTAGCAACGATGATATACTGAAACAAAAACGTTTAGTTAATCAACTTCTCATGATGTGCGTTGTTTTGATAACCGAAAATGATTGAACGCAGTAACATATATCAATCTGAATTTTGATTTCAACACTATTAAAGACAGAACATTGCTATTTTATTCATGTTTTCAAACTTTAATGCTTTTTCGCGGTGACTGTTAATAAGAAAAAATATGAGTATCTTGGCGTCACGAAGGCGCATTTAGACATGACGAATCTTTGCCGTTTCAGAACAAATTCTGGTTCCAGATACATCACGCAAATGGCAAATCAATTGCCAGGCGTTCTGAAAACGATTACGTCGTGATGACGTCATAAATATCATTATTTACGTGCCCATCTTTTACGGGGACGATCTGAACGTTGTCTTTCTTCTCAACTCTTAATTTCTTTTAAATGATGCATTGTCTTTTTCAGTACACATTTCTGTTTGGCATCTTAACATGTGTTTGTTTCGTCGTCAGTCATACCAAAGACTTTTTGCCGATCACAAAACGAAACATTTGAACGGCGTTCCATCGAAACTAAATGAAATGATGACCTATTAAAATGAAGAGTTCTTGTTTATGGGTACAATTAAATTGTTTATTATTTGTAAAGATATGCTAACCAAAAGAAAATGTATTGTTTGTGCTGATTAGCTGTAAACTGGTTTGCAACAAACAAATTCGACAAATTGGTTATTTATTAACGTTACTAAATGTGTCATAGGTTTTGATTTTTTTTAAACATATCATTGAATTATAAAAAGTTGATATTCAGAATCAACCATTATAAATATTAATGATGTACAATGATAGTCACTGGTTGCTGTTAAAAATCAAGCAATCATGTTGAATTTACATAAGTATTAAAGTGTTGAAGCTATTTGAAAAGTTCTTGTCATAAAACATAACAAATGGTAATAAGTCATTAATCGGGCTAAACAATGGATTTTACGCGGGCCAGCAGAACTCTAAATATACTAAGAATATATCTTTCACACTAAGCCGTATTGAACTCCGTGCATTAACAGAGGACATCTTACAATTTTACAAGTTTATTTAACATACATCTTAGAAATGTATAAGTGAAACATCAGCAGTTTGTCCACAACAGACAAATCAGTCATAGTTCAAAATGATCTCCATTGTTTACATTCTACTTTCTCATTCTCTTTCATTTTACCCAAACATGATTTGACTTTTTTTGGTCAAACTATATTATAGTTTGAGACAAGAATATTTCAAGCAGCACACAACTTAGTTATTCTATAACTAAACACAGTCTCAAGACCAGTTGAAAAGACTCGAGGACAGCTATTCGACTTTGGTTCATTAACCAATGCATCTACAATGTAGATAGACCGTTAAATGATTACATGTACTTATATAATATATACATTAAATCTCATTTGAAATAAGCTTATCTACAAAACTTACCTTTAATAGTAGTGTAATGGATTCACAGATTTGCACCTAGGTAGAAGTGTAAAATACTTTATTTAATTGAAACATATGCCATTTAGAAACGATCCACTACACCGCTTTTCACAGTTTTGCTTTTTTGATTTAATAAACAAGATTGAAAAGTTTTATTATTCTCACATTAAAGGGAGGTGAAACGGTGTAAAAGTATTTCCCTTTAATTTAATTTAAGCAAAAAAGGTAACTTGCATTTAAGAAATGATCTTCTATGGTTTAAAAGTGCAAGCATAATACATATCACATTTTAATGAGGAAATTCTTGTTTATATTTTTATAGAAAAAATGTGTATCCTTCTTAGTCCATTGCACAACAATTACCTTAACATAGTCTGTGACCATAATTGTTTAAATAATTGGTATTTGAACATTCATTTTTTGGAATAGAATAAATAGTTGCATTATTTGTAACAGATGCATGGAGAAGTTAAATTGTAAATATTTCAACCTGAGTATCTTTCTGCAGACGCAGATACATTGCAGCGATTGAAAAAAATATGTTAAGTGAAACACTTTAAATGAAACTAAAGTTGTATTTTGAGTTTTTATTGATAATAATTTATGTCGTAGAGGCTTGCGTTGGTACAATTGAAGTTGGCACCGAGTGCGGAATGATACTTCAGTGAAGCACTTGAGAAAAACGAATCATTGTACCATACAATGCTTTGATTTGTGAGTTGGAAGGCAAGTGATAAGAAATAATTATTGTTACAATCAGTGATAATTTTTGGTCTGCGTTTTGCGTTTTTCACGCACATTTCTGGGGAAAAACGCATAGTTTCAAAATATGTGCGCTAAAAAAACGCAATGATTTTCGACAACTAAAAAGTAATTTAAGAGTGGAGAAGTGCAAAACCGAGGAGAATTTATCAAAGTTCTTGAATAACATGGCCTATAAGACTGTGACTTCTATGAGGGATTGTGTTATGAAAAGAAAGTTTATGTAAAACATTAATAGTTTTTATTTTGATAAAATGCATATGC
>Ga0224511_10000438_pt1 | contig 19572 bp, 12 predicted proteins | sample SF_May12_sed_USG_2_FD_169988 | JGI IMG/M metagenome (GOLD analysis project Ga0224511, IMG submission 169988) | Sediment microbial communities from San Francisco Bay, California, United States - SF_May12_sed_USGS_8_1 | ecosystem: Environmental > Aquatic > Marine > Sediment | place: USA...
TTCCTTATCCCTTTTTTGTGTTATCCTTTGTATTCAATGTGAATTGACATGGACATTAATTGCTTCATGTTTCAGTATTCATGTTGTTTTTAATATTATGTTTGTACATTTTATACAGAAATAAATCTATCTATTTGCCAGATGTTACGATATTTTACTTTCACGGTAACTTATATCGTAGTACATTAATTTTGTAATTATATATTTTTATCAATCACTTAAAAATGTTCTTACCTGAATGAAAAAGTTAAGAACGGCAGCATTCCTGTCCACGGAGGCAGCGCACCATGTATTTCCGGAACTCATTCGCGCAAAGGGTGCAACCCAGTATCCATTGTGTGCACTGGTTGCCGTCATATGGCCATCAGGAATCGGGGGGTTCCCGTCAACTAAAGACCCTGTAGTATCAGCACACTCAGGTTCTGCGATATAAATATTGATATAATTATTTAAAGTCCACATTGGTCTGATCTAAGTCGAACGAGAATATAAGAATCTTTCATGTGTTCCTGGTATGGATGGAAAAATCCATCCCGAGGGCGCCGCAGTGCAGTCTTGTGTTATTTTTGCAAATATTGTGTTGTATTTTAAGTTGTTAGTATGTTTTTTTCTTGGCTTATTAACAGTTGCATTAAAAGTTGCAAATCCACTGACGGACCGTCGTCTATAGCTTGATTTTGAGGTGCAGTCACAATACAGCGTATGATAGAACGTATGAGTAGCGTTTGAACATTTCGGAAAAACAACTACGCACAACGTTTGAGTGTTTAAACCCGAGCGATCGAAGACGGTCCGTCATTGTAGCGTTTATCGCCGTATGCGTAGCGTATACAAGCGTATGAGTAACGTATGTATAACATATGCGAACGTATACATTACGTATGCATAACGTACGCAAGAATATAAGTAAAGTGTGCATAACCTGTATGAACTTATGATTAGGAGCAGAACCGTCCTTCCACTGTGGACTGTCCCAGTACATTTTTTTCCAAGCTTAACTCCGAGATGTTAAGATGCAAGCAGAACGTCTTCGCCCTATTCTCCACCTTTCCCTTCTCCCTTGTCTTCCATTTCGTTTGATATAAGTGTCAAATTTGCGTATAACAACGTACATCGCCGAATGTCAGCGTATGAGGAACGTACACGACGTATGCCTAGCGTACCCCTTACGTATATCTGCGTATGCGAGCGTATGATCATATACTGGCATACGCTGATGACATACGCTGTAGTGTGACTGCACTTTCGAACACTCAAAAATTGTGCATAAAGTAGTTGTTTCCAAAATTTTCATACGCAATTTATACGTTCTGTCATACGCTGAGGTGTGACTGCACCTTACAGGCGCACATGTATATTACGGTATGGGATATCTTGATAAACATTTGAATATTGTTTGTTTTCGAAAGCGGTATTTGAAAGATAGCAATTTCAAAACCTTTTCAACTAGTATCATATTCTTCGCATGCGGTGCATTTCAATAGTTGGATAACTTGGGTTGTCCTGTATTTACTTATTAAGTCAACACTCTTATTTGACGCACCCGGTATTTAACTTAAAACACATTATGTATAAATGCTTTTGATAACAACGCTTTTCGTGCAGGTATCCGTCTGCTACATATATCGTAAATTAAAACTGCGTTTATTTAGGACAAAAGGTAAATGTGCTAATAGTTTAATGAGTTATCGTTTTTCTGGCCAGACGCGTTATTAAATTATCATTTGTGTTAAACATTAATTCACAAGTACATTTAAGTGCATTGATGGCGTCATTAATTATCTACGTTTAAATCGCAGTCAACCCGATGACAAAATAGGAATGAGAATTATTAGTTTGATAACACATATACGTGTTAAAACGCTTTGTTTATTCACTCGAACAAGCTGTATATTTTTCACGGACAATATAATACATACTATTGGACATGATGTTTATCAGGTAAGGGTCTGTTTAAATGGTATGCTGGGATTGTGGAATATAGACATAGAACATAAGAACATTAAACAAAACATTTTAAAAAACCTAAGTGTGTTTTAAGTTTATGGGTATGAAAAAAACATTTTTACAGAATTTAGTCAATTGTATAAACAAATGACATGACTGTCTTACAGTTAGATTTTATACACATAACATAATGGCTTTAAGTGTCCGTCAGAAATCTTTGTAAACATTATTGTACTTGGACGTCTAATGACTTAATAAATAACATCATTTTCCACATACACGTGTCCTTAAAATTTATAAATATGATTCCATAGGCCAGGTAAATAGTATCGCTCCTTTCAATAAAAAAAATAAGCATATTTGTTTTCCATTTTTATAAAAGCGATTTAAAAAAAGACATATTTGTCACATTTACCTTTCAGTTCGCAAGTTGGTGTTGGATCGAACATTCCATTTTCATTGCATTTAAGACTTGTGGTGACATTTTCGTTTGACTCATATCTTCGGCGTCTGTGGTCTGGTGTGCAATGTACCACTAAGGGTATACCAAACGTTGACTGATTCCCGGTCTGCTGAACAATGTTACTGTCTGGTGGGACATTCAAAGTACACACTGGAATATACAAAACACAATGTGTTTAAATGAATGTAAATGTATGAATATGCATTTAAAAGAAACTAGACTATTTTGAAAATTCAAAGCGTTTTGTTCATATATTTTTTAATTATACATGTACTTCCGTAATGGCGCACGAGGATGAAGGCGTCAATAGTAGAGAGAAGTCTCTAACTTTAAATAAACAGCGAAATAAAAATCTAATGCGTTATTTTCCTTAGAGATAATTCCTCAGAATTGTTTACATCTTAAGTTTTTATCATATTTAAGCAGTAAAACCTACTCCCGTAGATATGAGAAAATGTCGAAAATATATAGTTATCCATGCATTTAAAAATATTACAGATAAAATGAATTTGTAGAAAATGTTTGGCCCGCAAAGTCGGCTTTGTTTATTTATGTTTCGACCCATTGCGTTGAAACAGTTATCGTATAGCTTGACTTCACACGATTCTCTCCGTTGACTCGGTGGTCCAGAGGAAACGCATCCGCTTTGGAGCGAGAGGTCCCAGGTTCGATCTCTACTCCGGCAGGAGTTTATATGTTTGATATTTTGTTTTGGTGTTGTTGTGGTTTTACTTTTTTGTTATTTTCCTGTGCAATGTTAATTTATTTTGTATACTTAACGTAATGCAATTTTTGTGACCGATTATGAGGGTATAAAGATACAGACCTAGCATTTTTTCCAAGAACATTCTTTATCAGATAAAGATTTAAAAAATGAGTCATGTTTCAAAAAAATTACATGTCTACAAAACATATCGCGCTAAACGGCTGCCTTAAAGACATAAACCCTCATGCAATGTATCACTATCTTTAGCCAATACACTTACACAATATACTATTTAAAATACTAAAATACGTAACCTATTTGAAAGTTTATTTCTTCATTTCGTGTCAATAAACAGGACAAAATGAACACCAAAAAGAATATAAGATTTTAAATACATGTAGTAGGGCATTGTAATACAACATGACACTATCGTTAAAAAGATAATATGTGCGTTGGAGAATATACTATCGTCATGTTCATCTACTGGACCACTTTACGAAACATTTACTGGAGAAATACATTATACTTAATCAAGACATGACTGCTCGGTTAGGTACATTGTATATAATATTTTAAATAAAACACAAATTGTAAATGGAAATGCTCTATGTTTATGAGAAAACAATTTAAAACGTAAATATTATGCTGTATTTGCAAAAAATTTAAATACCACGCAATGAACTAAATAAAACGAAGATTTAAAAGTTAAAGGCATGGCCTAAAGGAGACTCTTAAACTACTCAAAGGGAATTACATGTACATGCGAATTAAAATAATTATAAATAATTTGACGGATAAATACATTCTATGAATGCAAAAAGAGATGCATCGGGATTGAGAACGACAATATCTCAAAGTAGTATGAATATTTTTGAAAGTACATATTGGAATACCTATTTAATGGTTATGCTTACCCTTTGGTTCGCATATAGGCGTTGGGTCAAACAAACCATTTGCATTGCATTGAATGGTTGTAGTGACATTGTCGTTTGATGCAGATCCCTTGAATCTATGGCCAATTATGCAACTCACAGCAAAGGGTATACCAAACGTGGACTGAGCCCCGGTCTGCTGCGTAATATTACTGTTTTGTAGTACACTCAGAGTACACACTGCAAAACACAAAGTCATTTTGCGATAAAACGTCGATATTATGGCATATTCAGAATTATTACTGAACGGCCTCAATATAACCGAAGCTGTTATTTGTCTAATGCAAGGTATGCGTCCTACAGACAATCCGTCTTTCGCAGTTTAATTTACTAATAAAATAGCATCAGCAAGGTTTCCAGAATAATATATATACAACATTCGTTTTTAAATAACCATTTACTGGTTATGCTTACCCTTTGGTTCGCATGTAGGCGTTGGGTCGAACATTCCATTTGCATTGCATTGAAGGCTTGTGTTGACATTTTCGTTTGATGCAGATCCACCTAGTCTATGGCCAGGCATGCATTGCACCACTAATGGTATTCCAAACTTGGACAAAGTTCCATTCTGCTGCACAGTGTTACTGTTTGGCGGTACACTTAGTGTGCACACTGGAAAATTTTAATAATCCATTAGACATAAAGCTTGTGTTTGCAAACTGTTCAATGGCCAGATCCGCAACTGTCAATCATGATCTTTTACAACAGTACATAGTCAATTTTAATCCAATAGATTAGGATTATATTGTCAGGTGCCATTTTTACCTAGAAAACACAAAAGAAAGACCCTTTCACAAGCCTTCACAAGATCAAAAAAAATCTACCGCTTTGGGCGGAGCTCATTGGTAATATTGTTCCACTAATGCGCTAGAAGGGAGTCGAGAGTAAGGCTTTTTACGAACATTCATAAACGGCGGATCTATACTTTCCTTAAATATGCTTTGCTTCGCAGGGATTTCCTATTTGTACAGATGTATTTACTTACAAACATATCTATGCGTGAAAGACAATAAAACATTTTACACTATATATAGCGCACACCGTCAGTTAGCTTCCCAAGAAAACTAACATGTTTGTCAATATAGTTCTGCGAACTTCTTTTCAATTTATATTTAACTACACTGCACTCACAACAGTGTAAACACTAATTATTTTGATTTTCATAACACATACACAAATTGCAGTAGAAATCTATTTAATTGTTGTAGAAAACTAAAACAATTTTAGTTTAAAATTAAAATGTTCGCAAACCAAAACAAATTTAAAGAAACAATACACAAACGATATTTGTTGAATGTTTGTGTAAGATAGGGATTTATTTTAAAAAAGTTATAAAAATTCTACGAGTGAAATAAATTTCTTCTTAAAATTCATCTTACACACACAGTTCAACTCATTTTCTGTTTATTTTAGACTTAAACAGACTTATTTTTGACGTCGTGTGGGCCCCAAAACTATTTACGTTACGTTGTGTTTATTAAAGTGTGCTGAGGATAAACAATATTAAGCTTCATCGAAATAACAACATTACTGCGTTGGAAAATAGACGAACAGTGCAATATAAGTTTATATCAGCAATATAAGTTTATATCACGGTACATCATAAAAATGTCTTAGTCGTTGTATAGACAAATCAATTCAAGGTTTGAAATGTACACGTGTCTGGATGTTTAAGTCAAGCTTTTTAGGCAGTAACATCTACATAAGTAATTAAAACCTTAATTAAATTTAAATATATTACCTACAAATATATCCCTTTAAGATGGTAACAAACTTTCATTTCAAATTGTCAGTTAAACTCAAAATGTCAGATCACGTATATACGCACTCATATCGTATATTTAAATGACAACCATGTGGAATTTTGTTGAAGAAAAACAGTTAAATAGTATATGGATTAAAAACGTTTATACACCGATCTAAGCCGATCCGTAAGAGATATTAAAAGATATACGAGATTGTAACGTTAGGTGGTATGCTACATGAAAATATTATTCGAATCCAAAGCAGTTGATTTTCTATTTTGTTGTGCTAACCACAATTTAGGTTGTATGTAGACAGACATGACTGTATTTCTAATGGAGAACAATTGTGTACACATTGTCATAGTTTAATAGTTTTTCATTTACATTTTATTGATTATTTATTCACGTTTGATAATCAAGAGTGATATATCCGCAATGATTGTTTTATTACATTAGCATGTTTACCTGCCTTTGTGAACTGGATGTCTTTTCCTTTTATGCATGCAATTGGATTTATAAATGAAAACATTTCCTCAAAATCTTGACCTATTCCTACCATGTTTGAATATAACATACAAAGGGCATTTGATAAAATAAGATAAAAAACTTAAATAAATTGTGGAGTCCAAATAACATAATAACATTACCGGCATTTCTTTGAACAACGATATCACAAGTTTTTTTAACCACTAAACAAATTAACACACTTTTCGGTTTTTCGTTTGTTTGCCACACATACTCAGCAAGCACAGTCTAGAGTTTTCATCATAAAGTACTATTGCAGACGTGGCATTTCCATGTGCGTCGATATAAAAGCGGTTGTTTTGACAAATCCAAGAGTAATTTTATTTTGGCATTTCATATTCTGAAAATTGTCTTGATACGAGACATGTATGTTAACTATTGCATTTAAAAATGGATACAATTAACATTTAAAAATTGCCCACTTTAAAGAAAATCATATCCACGCCAAATTAAAACATAGTTGTCATTCATTATTAAAGGACGGACGGACGGACACACGGACGAACGGACACATGAACGGACCAATGGACAGACAGATGGATGGATGGATGGATGGATGCATGGATGGACGGACGGACGGACGGACGGACGGACGGACGGACGGAAATAGTGAGAAAAGTATTGTAATCTTAACGAAATTACCTTTTGGTTCGCAAGTAGGCGTAGGGTAGAAAATACCATTTTCATTGCATTGAATGCTTGTGGATATATTTTCGTTTGACTCAGATCCACTGAATCTATGGCCAGGTATGCATTCCACCAATAAGGGTACACCATACAGATGTCCAGTTTCTTGCGAAATGTTACTGTTGGGCGGCACAATCAAGGTACACACTGAAACATACAAAATCATTATTTGTAAGACAAGCACTGTGTCATTGTTAATCTCTCAAACTGCTTTACTTCAGTTCTACAGTTCATCCGCTAGAGTTTGTTAAAAGTGATCAAACATCATAAAGGTGAAAGGAATGCGGTTGAAATGTTAAATCTGTAATATAGATATATACCCATATATGAGTAACTGTATATTAAAGTGACAAGTAATTGGGATGTTAAGTTAAGGACTGAAAAGTATAAAAATGCATCCTTTGTACGACCATGTTTTCACCGTTGACATTGATTTGCAAATTAAAAAATGAAATATTACATAACTACAAACTAAAACAAAAACACATAACACCTTCACATGTAATCCTATACCATACGCAAAACAAGGCAGTGTATATACATGTAATAAAGCAATCAATTTGGCCACGTTCCTCTTAACAAACACAATTAAATGGATATCTTCTTATTATTAAGACCCGACACGTTGTTATCAATACATTGGTTTAACAAATACACATAGAACATTAACTTTATTAAACATGTCTTTGGTATAGTAAGTGTGTTATCTTTTGTTGTCTGATAACCTGTCGTCTGACTACTTCAGGAAATAAAAACAAACATTGCCATATACAATCAGTGTGGGCATCATGAATGGTAGTTCCGGGTCACTGTTAAAGTCAATAGCTAACAAGTAAATACAAATAATTAAAAAATATAAGATAATGAATCGCTGTTCCTCGTACAATGTATGGGTCTTAGAAGTTATTGAGATAATTTTCTATTCTTTTTACAGACAATTAACAATGAACGGGCTCGACCAAGAAATACAGATAAACAGAAATACCATAAGCACCCAATTCAAATATTTTGTCACCAAATAATTTTAGTAGCATATATTCAGCAATGTCTATTTGTGTTTCTGCTTGCACGTGAACATTGTTTCTTGCAAATGATTATAGCACTTAAAACGATAAAACAACAAACACGGACTGTGCAAATCCGTGTTAAAGGTATACGCTAGAGAATTTTTTTCAGGGTGATTTTTACGACCCACCGAATAGTCACAAACAGTCTCAAATACTAATCGCTTACTGCATCAGCAAATGGTTTCAACATCAACTATAAAATACTGTAATACTCTTGTGTTTTGACATCTGTTTTATCATTTGTTTGTATAGTTTTGCTTTGTAGTAAGGTTTTATTGTAGATGTCGTCTGTTTCTCAACTAGTGTAATAAAATCCCACTTGATTTTAACGTTTCCTGACCATTAACACTATTTATATATATTTATTTTATGGATTTTGTTCGAGTTTAGTTTAAAATATCCGCAAATAGTAAAACATATGAGGCAAATATCCAGAAGTGTGGCAAATGGTTTCGTGGACGATCAAATGTTGCAAAATATTCATTTTGTCATGTTGTTAACATCTATAGCTGTAATTCTTAGCAAAATATATGGATTTTGTAGGCTATCTTAGCCGAAAATGGGCAAGCATTGTTTACACTGTTCTTTATTGCCGCGATTAATAAAACAGAAATACCACGAACAGTCGCGAAAAGTTGACACTGGAGAGGAGCCGGGCCGTCGTAAACATGCATAAGATATAAGATATAAGATATAAGAAAAATGTAAATGATATGGAAATATTAAAATCTAGCAAGAATTTTCTGAATTAGTTGAGAAACAGATGACTCTTTGTGACTATTTGTGGCCGAAGTCCCGCCGTAAGCGATATTCGTGGCCATATTTGATATAATATAAGTATAGAGATGTCTTTGAGGCACGTTCTAACAAAACATTACTCGTCGTTTTAGATCAAGTTCTGGTTCCAAATGCATGACAGGCAAACGGCTAACCACATTTCTGGCGTTTTGATAAAGATTACGCTGCCGCAATAAGCGACTATTCGTGACTGTTCGTGAGTATTTGTGACTATTCTGAGTTAAGTCAAAAACAGCAAAACCTTTGTGTCCAAAGTCATGCGACAATGTTTGTCCAAGTAGACGCATTGTTGAACGGTGTATGAATATTTAGAATTCGGGGATCCGGCGTAATGTTCTTTAAACTGTGTTTAAAAGTTGTTTTGTTAATTCATTATAAATGCTTTTTTCTTATTATTTTTAGTATAACTAATGCGCTAACTGTTTTAGCCGCGTGGACTGTGATTGATTTCCGATGTCCCACGGTGTGTTTGCCTTTAATACCATTTTATTCCTGACTTTTATCTGTTTCAAACAATCAGCTTTACCGATCTTTAAAAACAGTTTTTTTTCTTTCTTACATTTAGCCTAATCAACTAAAAATGTAATTTTCAATGTACCTGTTTCCATGAAGTAAACACCAGACGAATCATCGTCAACATCCAAAACGTCTTGAGTACGGTCCATACTCAGATAACACGTTTTAGTTGCCTTGTCGTACCCGGCAATGTTACACAGACCTTTAGTGTTTTCCTCATGGCACTTTTGTACGCATCTGATTTTCGAATAATGATTAAGAGTCATGCGACTCGACCCAACACATTTTCTGTTCACGAACCGCGTATCTTTTTCTATTATCAATGCCACACATGCTGTTATTATTAGAACATGAACACATAACGTTATCTTAAACGTTAAACCGAAAGCCACCATTGTCCGTTTTCTACCATTGAAGAAATTAATGCAATGTTCTTTATCTATTTCATCACGAGTTTTTGCATGCACTGTATCCGCGGTTGAATATTTTAAGGATTAAGTGTTATTGTTCGTGCGTGTATGCTAGTTACAGCGATCCGTAGTGTTTCCAACAATTCCATGAAGCGTTATTTCAAAAGGTTTAGTAGGATGTTACTCCGTGCTAAACTTGTTGTGCCACACTACCAATCAAAACTTTGGTTAAATGAAATTCATCCCTCGGAGGCGGAACCAGAATGGGACGCCATGCAGCTTATTATTTGCAACAGAATGAAGAGCCTGAGTGAATATTTGCACCATGAAAAAGCAAATAATATATCCATATGGATTATTATATATTACCAAGTGCGTATGTTGACTTAAACTGACATATTCTGTATTCCCATAACAATGAAACACTTAAGGGCCTGTTTCACATATTCGAATGTGCAAATTCTATATATTTTTATTCTTAATAATTGACTTATGACATTAAAACAGCAACCGATCATTTAGAAATTTATTGTTTAAGTACATTTTAAACTGCAATAACGATAGAACGTTTAAACTTTTGTATAGAATCGCCAACAAAAGAATTCAATATATAACGTTTTAAAGGTACGAACTTACAGCTTGCAGGAAGTTTTTAAAACGCTAACATTTAGGATTGCAGGAAGCGCATAAGCCTTGGTAAATATTTAATACATCGATGGAATTATTTGCTTTTCACCGATTTCTCTTTTGCATAATTTATGTGTCTGAAAAAAATGCGAATATTTTAAAAACGCAAAAAACATTAAATAATCCAAGTAGAATATTGCAAAAAAATGTTGTGACAGACACTTTTCTTGAATAAATGTTAAAATATTGATCTAAAATCATTACATCGATAATAATAAACTGGCATGAAATGGCTAGATCACATGAACAAAACTGTTATAAGAAACACATTGAAGTGAAACAACAGATTGTACAGTTAATATCGTTTGAATGCTTCTTTAAAGGGAAATTAACTTTTGATGACGTTAATACTATATATCCCCGTGATGTTTCTAACTTTCTATACAAAAGCGCAAATACAATGATTGTAAACTCTATATAATATTATTTATGCGCAAACTTAAATAAGATTCACGTTACATGTTTTAGTTTATAAAGAGAAGCTTACTCTAATCAAACATGGACAGAGCTGATATGTGCGTTTCTCGCTTTAGTAACTGGTCAATGGCCTATGCGAGTATTGCTAAAAACAAGGTTTCTCCATTTATGTTAATATTAAGCATTGTACGTATAGGTTATAATATATATTTAAAAGTTTCACTTTTTATTAAATCAATGATATTTAATGGTTAAAATATTGTTAATGTTTTGACTAAAAGTTGATAGTATTGTTTATTTCATATATAATACTGATTAAAACGTCTTGTTAAATATAAACTCCTCTTTTTACAAAAAGAAACCCTTCTTATTTTGTCACAATGGACTGACCTAAGTAGGCAGAGCAAGAGTGTCAAATATTAGAAATTCCGAATACTGAACCATTTAATGATCTCAATTACTGGTTATTGAACTAGGTTTGAACTAATATATAAAACAAATCGGTACTGCATTTGAAAATTTCCTGTGTTATGATTGGCCCTGGAAATTAGGTAAACTGTAAGAAAATGAAAATACAAAATGTATTTAAAAACAGAAATAGAGTGGTTTGTTGACCCACATCGGAAACATGAAGCTGTCATATAGATCTAAACGTATGAGCAGTAATCTTTACAAAGTGTGTAAGTTTAGCGACGTTACATTTTGAACTATTACATATCATACTATTGGGACAGCATGAGTTGATTATGATACTTAACAAAGGAGTTGTATGCATATGATAATCTGTGCCTCGGAAATGTCTACGTATATATCAGTTTTATTCATAAGGTAACATCAATTCACGACATGGAAGATGAAGTCGATTTTTACCATACCGGTGACGTCACACAGAGTTGGCTATCATTTCATTTCGTCCAATACGCCTTGCCTTCTTTTAAGGGTTCTTTTTTCCGGAAAAGCGACTTTAAGACACTATTTGTTTCCGTAGAATAACGCATTTGGTTCATCGAGTGGTCGGTAAGTTGGTTATCTCATATTTGACGATTTGTGAAGCTACAAATTCGATGGTGTATCCGACTCCAAAGACCGTGAGATGTAACTAAATATGTTTTTCTACGTAAACAAACACATACTCTCTTTTTATAGGAGTCAATTAAGGCAGTATGTTGTTTATTTAATGCTTATTTACGTCAAAAGTCATGTATATCTTTTTGCGGATGCTTTTTTGTTGAAATAAGCTTGGTCTTAATTTCAGGGCATCCCATATATAACGCTCTAATATAAATTGAAGAGATGTTCAAACAAAGAATGTTGTAAACAATGTAGATATGTCATGTTTAAGGGCACCATGGCAAAATGGCCCATACAAAAACTAACACAAGGGACGACACAAAAACTCTTACAACATCATGACGCAACAGAAATTTAGAAAACATATATTTTTGTGTTTTTCGGATTTTTATTTTTTTTATTTTCTTTTTTATTGATAATTTCTTAAAGGAATTCTCCAAGAAATGTTGAGTTACCGCCTTGGTACGGTCAATGACTTTCATTGGGGGTTTAAACCAGTTTTAAGCTATAGCAAACCTCACACTTTCTTAACATTTTTTGGAGAAGAAAAAGAAAGAAAAATGCATTTAATCTCTCCAACCAGGCCTTTAGGAACCACAAAGTCTTTAGGAAGCACAGGCAATATAAAAACAAAAACAAACAAGATGGCTGTCCTTATACTTCCATAAAACAATTATAAAATAAATGGAGGAGATGTTCAAAGAAAAAATGTTATAAAGACTTGATAAATGTGTTATACCTTTTCGTATGAAGACAACTAATAAAACTCGATAAATGTATGCAGCCTTAAAATAGCTGCGTGAGATGTCATTTACTGGGAATGTACAATAAATTCTATTCAGACACATTGTTGTGTTTGTTTATTCAGGAAATCCGAAGGTCAGCAACGTTAGTGGACATATTTACAATATAATATTGTATACATAATATGAGTAACGACTAATAACATTTTATACATTACTATTGCTAAATAACTGTCCATTTGTTTCTGTAAGTTTTTGGATATTGTTTCCACTTAAAGTCTCTCTTTTTCGACACGAAACAACAAGAGTAACAAATGGAAAAAAGAAAATATATAATAAGTTAGTACTGTAAAACATCATTACAATGTAGTGATTTTATAAGAATCATAATTATAATATGTACTAAAAGCATATGTGTAATGCTACATTAGTGAAACATGTAGACAGTTTTACATTTACTACAGTTAACACTATTAACACATTACAAATACAGACAAAATAGAGTTTAACATAATATGTAAACAAGAACATTATACATACAAATATAAATGAAAAGATGTTCAAACAAAGAATGTTGTAAACAATGTAGATATGTCATGTTTAAGGGCACAGAAAAAATGGTGTGTTTTGCATTCACCATGTTACACATATAACATGTAAAACAACTTAACACATTATTAAAACATGGCTTTGAATAACTGTAAATATTAAGTCATAAACAATGGCTAGCGGAGTAGTAATGTATACAGGTTGAGGTATACCTAATAGTTAGCTATTTTAGCCTAAAATGTAGGCATAATAATATTCTAGTATATATAGTTGCATCGTTCACCAAAATTACAAACATTTTAAATTATTATTGCTTTTTGTAGAAAGAGCATGAAATGATGTATTATTTGTGCACAACATGAATTTGTTTTCTTAGAGAGTTCATGGTGATAGGTGGCTGGGAAATGTAAACATCCAGTTGCAGAAATTCGAGAAAAAAGTAGCCAAAAATGGTGGGTTTTGTTTAGTGCCGAGTTCTTTCTTGCATAATACGCAACATATCATTGTTATTGTTTAAATCGACTCATCTTGGACTGATCTTGATAAAGGTATGCACGTGAGGTACCTTATGTGGTGGTTAATGAGATATAGATATTTTACGTTTAAGTTGACCAAATTTTTATGTAGTATGTAGGGCCGGGTAATTGGTAGTCAATAACCTAAAGGGAATGTCAGCTGAAAATTTATTTTTTCTAAATTTGGGCTAACATGCCTCTAGAGTTATTTTCTTAAAGCTTTTAATGAAAAACAGTAAAAACAGCAACACATTTATATGAAATGGTCCATTTTAGCCTGTTTCAGCTTTCGGAAATTGATTCCCAGCGGCTGCAAGAGTCAAAATACCAAAAACTGTGAATTTTATTAATTGTTATTGTTTTGACAGTTATTTTGCACGAGTTTAAAGGCAAACTGTGGTGAATAATAGCACAAGGTAGAGAAAATTGATAGCAAACAATGTCGGTGTGCGTAACGAGTGCTGAAAATGGTCCTTTTTCGCGAACCGCTGTAAAACTCGCCTTTTACAAAAACATAAATTTCTCTTGAAATATGTTATGCAACCTCATGAAACTTTCTTTCTCACTTGTTTTACATTTTAAAATGTTGTAAAGGGATTTTGAACTCGCTGATAATATAAATTGAAGAGATGTTCAAACAAAGAATGTTGTAAACAATGTAGATATGTCATGTTTAAGGGCACCTTGACAAAATGGCCCGTACAAAAACTAACACAAGGGACGACACAAAAACTCTTACAACATCATGACGCAACAGACATATTTTTGTATTTTTCGGATTTTTCATTTTTTATTTTCTTTTTTATTGATAATTTCTTAAAGGAATTCTCCAAGAAATGTTGAGTTACCGCCTTGGTACGGTCAATGACTTTCATTGGGGGTTTAAACCAGTTTTAAGCTATAGCAAACCTTAAATTAAAAAAATACTCCACTATTTGAATAATAGTTAGGGCTATTCTGGTCAGTCATTTGGTTCGGCGCCTGCAGTTTAGTACAGGTCTACGTATAGGAAGATACGTTTGACGAACACTGATCAATACGTGAAATACAGCGGTCGCATTAACATCTTATGAACACGGATCCGGATCCGCATATTCGTATCCGGACAATAATCTAATAAAATGTAAAACGTTGGGGCTATTCCTGTCGTCCATATCAGTATCTTCATACGTGTACATTGTATATCGTTGCCGTAATCAGCGTCCGGAAGAATGGATCAGTAAGTCATATTTTCTGTATGCGAACGGCATACGGATATCATGGCAAGATCAGGGGTTTAAAAGGCAACGTCCGGATTGTTTTTCAACTATGATTGAATTGTTGTGACATTTCTACATAATAAAGCATCTTCTGAAGTTATTATTGTGTGTTTAAATGGGCGAAATTGCTATATTTTTTTATCTTCAGCACGCATTCAAGATAAGCAAGTTACTCTTATTACAACTAAATGTGTAAAAGGGTAAATAATAATAAGGTTCAAATGAACTTATACGTCTAACGAATAATGATATCACTATGTTTGGAAACGTTGAGTATTGAGTTTTTGACGTTAACCGAAACATTTATTTTTATCATAAACATTATGCAAATGAAGTATAAACAAAACAAAATGGGTCTGAACCAAAAATCGGCGCCGAACCCATGATCGACTGAACGAGAGTTGTAGTCAGTCCAGAGTACAAAATTGACACCCACGTCATGCTATGGTCACAAATAAAATTGTCCCCGTACGAATGCAGCGATTGGCAAATCACCGGCGGTTTTAGAATCGCCCGCGCACCTTTTCAACTGTTTTACGTAAACATATATCGTACAGGCGCCGGCCGGCGTCTGCATATAACATCGGTCGGGCACAGTAAATTGTTGCACTCAACAGGCAAATCTTTAACACTAGTTTATATCGACTACTAAAGGCCGGCATCTTGGATAAAACACTGAGAAGGGTTTTAAGATTTCAGATATAAATATCTCGCCTTATGTGCATTTGTTGTCATTAGTTGTTTTATGTCCCCATTCGAAGATGCTGATATGTCTTGGTAAGGACAAGAACATTACTGATTTTTTCATTTAGGTCAAAGGTCAAGGTCACAAAAGTCATATTTGTTTAAGTAAGTAAAATTGAAAAGAAAATACAGACAAACTGCACGTCTTAACAAAAGACGTTCTTCATATGCATACTGTGATTTACAATTTTTGAACTAATGTCGAGTTTGTTGAATACAGTGTTTTTTTTACTCAAGGCCACTACTGAGTTTGAAGGCTATAATATTTATTTTACACCTCTGATTATTTAAATGACGTTCAAAGGAAATATGTCGATAAAGTATTGCTGTGAAAGACCATTTAGATTTTTAAAATTATAATTTGTATTTGCGTATCATAATTATGACAAGAACATAATTAATATTCCTCAGTTTTGTATTTGCGATAGTTATACATTTTTGTACATCCTGAAAACAATCCCATCCCGGGGTACTCCCCTCTCGTCATTTTAGCCACCCTGAGCAATTTCCTTCATGTCTTTGTTTCAACCCAGCCAAGTGTTTTCCCGTCTTTTTTCCACCTGGACAATTTTCCTGAAATTCCCTCCCGTCTTTTTTTCACCTGGACAATTTCCCTGATTTATATCCCTCCCGTCTTTTTTTCCACCTGGACAATTTCCCTGATTTATATCACTCCCGTCTTTTTTCCACCCCAGACAATTCCCTCCATCATTTTCTTTCTATCCGTGATACAATAGTACCGTATTAGCTCCATAGTGTTTTACTTTTAAGTAAAGAGTCAAAGTCAAACCCACCTCGCAAGCTGTAATGTGGGTTTTTAGCCATTAAGACGCTCATCTGACTAAGCTGCGCGCGCAGCTGTTGTTCATCACGCCATACATACTGGTCTTAGCTAGAATTAGTTATCTATATGGATGCAAACGGTAAATGATGCCATTATACTTGTTTACCTATTGCATTTACCAGTTAACAGAATAACACCAAAAATAATTCCATGTCAAATTGTAACAGTATGTGATATTTAGTACTATATTCTTAAAAACTATTACATTTGCTTTTTAAAATAAATTGAAGACAAGGCCAAAACTGTTGGAGCGAACAATATTTATTTAACAATCAATGGAATTTTAGGTGACACAATTTTGACAATGTCCATGTAAAAGAAAGTCCCATTAACTGTACAGTAACACATTAGCTATGCTGTACATACTGGTCATACCTAGAATACGTTTTCTATACGGATTCAAGCGGTAACCGATCTCATTTACCGGTTAACCTGTCGCATGAACCGGTTAACCTGTCGCATTTCCCGGCTAACCTATCGTATTTACCGGTTAATCTGTCGCATTTACCGGTAAACTTGTCGTATTTACCGGTTAACCTGTCGCATTTACCGGTTAACCTGTCCCATTTACTCGTGAACCGAACAACACACAAAACCCCATTTCATTTCTTTTTTACAGTCGCGTATATGATGCATGTACTTATTACTCAACGAAATTATTATTTGTTTTTTTGTGATAAAAAAAATGAATAGAGTAAATAGAGGACGCCAAAAAACCTGGACAGCAGATAGTGTCAAGTTTAAAGGCACCATGACGAAATGGCACAAACACAAATACTTATTGAACACTCAATGCAATGGTGGGGGTGCAAAGTCCATGTGAAAGATATACAGATTTCAACGTTTTCGTAGATTTTTGTATTCGTTTTTGATTTTATGATTAAGTGATCGAACAGGATTAAGTATGTCCTAATCTATGCTTTTTATTAGACTTCTATGCTAACTTATTTTACCATTCGATGTAATAAACGGTAAAATGCGGCTTTAAGATTTTGCAAATGTATACTAAGGCACACATACGAAAATGCAATGTTTTCGTCATTTACAGTGCTTCACCGAAATACAAATCGTCGCCTGAGAAAAACAAACTTCGTTATGGTCGCGTAGAGAGAATCCCAAAAGGCTTAAACTGTCTTCACTTTCGAATTACTCAAAATAAAAGATGATATTTATCTAGAGCGTTGTGATCATTTCGTTACTCAATCGTAACTGCATGATTTCGGGCATTTCCCCGTAACCTGTGAATACGTGTTTTGATAAGTTAGACCCGATCGTATTTAGACTGTCGGACACTTGGAGAATAGATCTACCTGATTCGTCGCAACACAAACATCTGGCACAAGAAGTCCTTAATAAATAGACTAAACGATACCGCTGGCAAAGCAGTATTTATTCAATGTGCCATTTATCTTTAAGAATAGAGTAGCCAATATCTACCAAGCTGATCGAAAAACACGTGTCTGATCAATTGAAATGCCAGCAGGTAGGAAACGCTTTAACAACCAGTGTTAATGTTTATGTACAGTGCCTGAATATAAAAACTAAGTCTTTGTATCACGGAATTGTCCTGGTATGAAAAGAAAATCTATAGGTGAAGAGAATTGTTCGGGTCTGAAAATTGACGGGAATGGAATTACATGTATCTGGGTCTGAAAACTGAGTGGATGGGAATTGTCCGGTTACCGCCAAAACCACACCAGCATTCAAAAAGTGTTAAAATCAAAGTCAATTAATTACAGACCAACACTAGCGGATACAGGGCGCACCCCCTCCCCCCTAACGGCCGCGGACCTATGATTTTGTTATGGTACAAACGCTAAATTTCCTCAATTAGTTTTTTAATTAAAAATTTAAAAATTCGTTTTTGCTCGCGATTCAATTCAGACCAATTTTACAAAACATTATGAAAAAAACATGCAAAGAATGACTTATATTTCAACCGTCAACACAGTCATTGATATCCATTTAAGCCCACATGTTAAATGGCCAACAAGGAGATGCCAGAAGTCGTGTATGTCTGTATGCAGACGACACAATAGTTTACCTCACAATAAAACCACAAGCACAAAGACTACGGAAAGACTTAAATAATATAGAATTACTGAAAAATGGTTTACGGAATTTAACTCTAACAAGTTCCTAGAATACACACAACATAGAAACCAGTTATCTTCCCATACACACTTCACAACATTACCACAGGAACCACAGAAATGCTAAGTATAGTACATACACTATCAGAAGTGACCTCAGCTAGTCATCCTACACACAATTACTTGTAAACCCTATACCAAAACAAAGCCAAAACAGTTCAAGATGAGACGAAATGTCTTAACAGACAAAAAACAGCTTAAATAGGCTGCATACAGAACCTTTGTGTAACCCAAGGGAAAAACTTTTGTTATTGCCCTTTGATGAGTTATATTTTATATTTGATTTATCTCCATTTTCTTTTGGTCATAGTTCTTATACGAGGGCTGTTCAATATATAACGAGACTGTGCTCATAACTTTTACCTTTTACAATGTACAAAGACGCAAGTATTATAAACATTAAGATCAATCATTTTTGTAGGAGACCTCCAAAAATAAGACAGTTTCATCAAACGGTTATGAAATGGCAGCCATGGCAACATAGCCATTCTGGAAGTTTTATTCTGAGTATTTTCATAATCGTGTGACTTTATTTGTCATGAAATAGGCCATCTGCACAAAAAATTTAACAGGGTAGTGCGTTACTATGGTTATTGAAAATGGCGTTGTTCCTATACTCAGTATTGTTTGTCATAAGCCTATAAAATTTGGACATTAAGTAGGAAATACGTAAGTTATATTTTACAATATTTACATTCAACAAGCATTTTGATAAGGAAAACGATTGCGTTCATGAGCCTGTAATTACACAGCCTCATCACTGGCGTAGACTTTTCATAACATTCTACATTGTG
>Ga0224511_10000439_pt1 | contig 19548 bp, 15 predicted proteins | sample SF_May12_sed_USG_2_FD_169988 | JGI IMG/M metagenome (GOLD analysis project Ga0224511, IMG submission 169988) | Sediment microbial communities from San Francisco Bay, California, United States - SF_May12_sed_USGS_8_1 | ecosystem: Environmental > Aquatic > Marine > Sediment | place: USA...
AGTTCATGGTTGTCCAATATCTGCGTCTAGTTGAATCTATGCTCTAAATTAGGTAAAAAATATGGGCGATGATTCAGAATGAGTTATCAAGTGTAGTGACCTCGACACGAACGAAAATCATTGGCGAAGACATGCTGCATTGCTATGTGTCTGATCGTTTGTCCAAGGACACAGGGCTAAGACCAGCCACAAGTTACATCGGGGTAAAATGGAGCTTATTAAGATGAGACTAAAACAAAACTAGAATCTAGAGAAGTGGGTTGGGATGCATTACCTTGCTGCTCAGGATAATCTTTGGTTTGTATGTATACCGGCGGTCTTTGAACCTACAAAAGAAATCATTAAAGTGGAAAAATGAATGGAAAAACATTTGTACCAGAGGTAAACAAACCTAGTATTTTGCTCTTTATGTACTGGTGATAGCAAGTAACTACGAAGAAAAAAATAGCTTTCACTTTAAATGGGTCTTTGTAGGCATTATAGGGCAGTAAAATTGGCATTTGTTGGCCTTCGAGGGACCATGGTGCAGCGTCTAGTGTAGCATCAGGCCTTGGTAGTGTTGACTTGAAGGAAGCTGGCAATGCACGGGGCCAACTTCCAGTCTACCGGGGTATCTGCTGACTCAGTGTGAAGCAGTGTGCTACAAGACTGAACGGATAGTGCTGGGAGGTTGGGAGTCCGTCAACCTAAGCCACTTGCTAAACAACTCAGCTTTCGTTAGTGAGAAGGGGAGAAGTGGATCTTTAAAGTGTATAAGAGGTCACATCGGATTCACCTTAGGCAGTCATTAAAAGCATGGCAGGCGCGAGTCAAACTCTTTGTACTCTCCAAGTCGAAAGTTGTTGACTTAGCAAACTAGCGATGGTTTTTCTACCACTTGCGGGCAGGCATTCATGATCCTGATCGCCAGGGCAATGAAATTCCTGTGGTAACCTTTTAGTCAGTGTATTGGACATGCATCCGAATGACAGTTTGTATGCAATAGCCCTTGCTAACGGCGAACGATCGTTATACCCGGTGCCTTGCTAAGCGAGATCAATCAGCGGCCATGCTGACCCCAAATTTTTTTTCATATTTTGTACTCTCATCAGAGATTCACAAACGATGGCTTATATCATAAATGTTTAGGTCATATAAGCCCATAAACTAGTGAGTCAGCAACTTGACTACTATATCTGGATTTATATAGGGACGAAACTGATGGGAATCGCTAAGCTCCCCCACCATCGCATTGTGTCATACCGTATCAGGCATTTGAGGCAGCAGGGTTTGAGCAAGATCTTCCATGAAATGAGATCAAGGGTACATTGTGACACCATGTTTTAGTTCACTTACGCGGCGTAACTTACGCCTACGGGGTGATCTTGTCCCCTATCCACTGACTGGAGCGGTGTACGTGTAGTCAGGGGATAATAATCATGTGACTGTGAGCTCATACGTTACCCGTGGCTGAAACCCAGCATTATCAATGCTTGAACCTTCAATCTAAGGCTAACAATTCTGAGGCAGCAGCAGGTGAGCCGGTAACTTACAAAACTTGATTCTGACTTTGATCTACTAGTAGTAGTACTAGTACTATCCACGGATGCACCCGAACAGCTGTCTATGTTTTGGAAGTTAAGCCTGTTATGACAAGGTAAATCTTTTAGAAACTCAGCCTGTAAAACAACAGAAAGAACAATATGCACAAGTGTGATAAGCTATGTAATAGAATGTCGGTATGCCAGCAGATATTAGAAAAAGTACAAGCAAACCCTACCATCATGTTATGAATTTCACGGTGATCAGTGCCGAAATACACTAAAGAGCTGCTACTGATGAGCCGTACAAATGTACCGATAAGATCGCAATCGGCTGCTGCAAGCTATTTAATATATCTCAAAGCGCATGCGTCAGTTCCCGATATCCGCTCAAAATGTCTGATGATGATGATTTTATGTGTGATGATGATGAAGAATACGATTTGGTAAGTGTCAGGCAATCTAACACCGAGCTAAAGCAATAACAAATCTATCAAAGTAACATATCTGTAAATACCCTCACGATTTTCTGCACCGAGTTTACTGAGTTAGCTGCTATACACTTCTTTCTGGCTTCGTTCCCCTGGCCTGTTGTTCACTTGAGACTCAGTTCTGACTTCACTCACTCGCTGTAACGTGTAACTGTAAGTGCAACTGTTCCATGTTCGCAATCACGCATTTACTGATTCACTCATTTCACTGTTCGATCAGTAAACTAATTCAAACATTCAGTCAATCACTCTCAATCATTCTCAATATTGAATTCAATGAAATCCATCGTCCAGTTACCCACTTGACTGACTCTGAGTCAGACTCAGACGGTCTGACTCTGAGTCGTCTCAATCAATCACTAATCCGTCAGTGTCACTTAAAATCGGACTGACTTCATTGACTCAGAGTCAGGGACTGAATCAGTGAATGAAGTGACCGAACAGTTAGTCGCTGTGTAACTTTAAGGGTTTTGGCTCACAATTACACTTGCAGTTACTTACAGTTACACTTACACATCTCAGTTGCAGGCTACAGCACCTGTTGAAATTAAATATTTTGGTGGATGAATGTATTGCAATTGCATGATGGAGCAATTAACTGGTTGATTCATTTAAGATGATTTACTGGCAAACTCATTACACTAGTAATGTTTAGTTCAATTAAATTGACAGCCAAATGAGTGTGAATAAATGGATTTCAAACTTCTATTGTCAGATCTTACCCTTTTGATGAATGACCATTGATACTTCGTCAACTCAATATTTTTAATTTGATTGCATCTGACTTCGACATTTCACTGATTGAGTGGGCTGTGGTTACTCAAGGATGACTTATCCATTTCACAGTCTCAGTCCAACCATTGATGATTCGTTTGCATTTACAGGAATATTCGGAAGACAGTAACTCCGAACCCGACGTAGATTTGGAGAACCAGTACTACAACTCGAAGGCGCTTCGTGGTGATGATCCTCGTGCAGCGCTACAGAGCTTTCAAAAAGTACTTGAGCTGGAAGGAGACACTAAAGGAGAATGGGGATTCAGAGCACTCAAACAGATGATAAAGATCAATTTCACATTAGTAAGAAGCAAACCCTAGTTGTGTGCATCACAGAACCTATATGCTAGGTTTATACGAAAAACATTCGAGGATCGACTTAATTGGCGAGAAAAGTCCACATGAAGCCATTGTGAATGGTTGTCAATCGAGGATCAGGCCAACTCAAAAGTTCAAAGATACCTCTCGGATATCTGAGGAGTCTTGAAACAATCACCGAACATAAGCACAGTTGCTAGGGTGGCTCGCAGTGAAAATTCTTGTCTGAAAACAAAATAATTGTAGAAGACAACCGTTGAATGGCTATCTTGCTTCGATCTAGGGTTGACGCAGTATTGAGCCACACAATTTTTTAATATCCTAATTTCACGAATATTTGACCCGAGGGTTTTTGCGGCGAACTTCCGCGTATAAACCTAGCAATAGTCTGTCAGTCTTGCTGAATGATCCAACTGAATTAGGGTAAAACAATGGCTAAGTGGATAGCGTACTGGGCTTCGGACCAAGGGTCCCGGTTTTATACCTAGCTTGGGCAAAAATCCTGTCTTTTTCAACACCCTTGTGGGCTTCGGATAAGGACATTAAATAAGGGAGGTCCACCATAGGGTTTACCTTCTCTATGGGACATATGGTTGTAAGCAAAAGTCTCCTAATGACTCAGTAGGCTAATCTCGGCACCACTCTTGGCAGCTTTTTTGTCTTGGAGACACAAAATTATTTTCATTACCCAATTGCCCATGAAAAGGGGTAAAGGGTTAGCTCAATGGGATTAGGGGCAAGGATCCCTAATTACTTTTGCCATTTGTACACCACTTTGGTCTTAGCCCACTACTGGTTCGAAACACAATTGATGCTCAAAAAACGCAGCCCACCCATATAGTCGTCTCCCATTAGAGCACATGGTAGATCACCTTGAGAAATGGCGCAGTGACCCTATCTGTGTATAAGAAATAGGGTTTCATTTCGCACTATATCTTTTCTTCAGAATGAACATAACGAAATGATGACCCGGTATAAACAGCTTCTCACATACATCAAACAAGCTGTGACACGCAACTATTCAGAGAAATCCATCAACTCCATATTAGACAACATCTCCACTTCTAACCAGGTATGCTCTTAATTCTCAGTCAGGACTCCAAAGGAAAGGGTACTCTCCTTTCTGCAGCTCAATGTAATCTATGCAAGGACTAAGCATGCAAACAATATTTCACCCCGTGGGATCCAATTCACCACATCACCGGCTTGAAACTACATCAAAGTATAAATAACATTTATCTGCCCACAACTCACTTTTATTTTTGCATGATGTCATTGGCTCTGTCTAGGAAAGTAAGCGGGTGAGCCTGACTATTAGCTGCTTAGCCTTTCCTTGCAGATGAGTCTACTACAAAATTTCTATGAAACTACTTTGGATGCATTGAAAGAGTCAAAGAATGACAGGTTATGGTTCAAGACCAACACTAAACTCGGTAAATTGTACTTTGATAGAGAGGAATACGGCAAACTGCAAAAGGTCCTCAAACAGTTGCACCAATCTTGCCTGGTGAGTCCAGTTTAGCTAAAAACAGTTCTGTTTTTCGAATTGTCTTCCTGTGCCATTGCTGATGTTTGATTCATTGACATTTCAGACGACGGAAGGGGAAGATGACCTTAAGAAAGGAACTCAACTGCTAGAGATCTATGCGCTAGAAATTCAAATGTACACTGCACAGAAAAACAACAAAAAGCTAAAGGCACTCTACGAACAGTCGCTGCACATCAAGTCCGCTATACCCCATCCACTCATCATGGGAGTAATAAGAGGTAGAGACGATATCCTCAATACATTTAAGATTTTAGGAACGCTTCAGTTTGTACTGTCACAACCTAAATGTAATAAACCATCGGTTTTAGCAATGCAATTTCATTCCTGTGATAGAATGAATGCAGACCGTTATATGCTGTATGCCAGTCCGGTCAGGTAAAATTTCACAACGGATCAAAAGTTGTTTTCTTTCGTATCGTATGGTGTCCGGAGAGGACAACTCCATAGCCTATATAAAATGGCAGTTTTGTCACAAATTTGAAGGTAAATCCCAACCTGTTTTTGATCAATCAAACACACATACCAGCATCTTCACGTGTAAGCCCTTAGACCAGTGCATTCATTTTGAAGGAGATTAGGAGTTGGGACATTGTTGGTGTCGTTTGAATCAGTAAATGAAAGGAGTGACAAGAAAGCAAAAGTGTAACTTCGGATACAAAATTTAGTGCATATGTATTTACTAACCATTCCATAGTAATGCCAAAACTAGTTGTAAATTATCGAGCATTGGTCAGGGAAAGTGACATATCTAAACATCTGCTATACAATGGAACGCCTAGACGCCATGTGACTATTTTTGTGTTGTAGAATGCGGAGGAAAAATGCACCTTCGTGAAGGGGAGTATGACAGAGCTCACACTGACTTTTTTGAAGCATTCAAGAACTACGATGAATCTGGGAGTGCAAGGTTGGTTGACAAGACTCCGCATTAGGAGAGCTAAGCATTTTTGCATTGTATTTGGATTTGTCCGCTCGTGTTGTTTTAATATGTATTCAACTCCCATATAAGCCCCCAATTAAAAACTACTCTGGACTACAGCTGACTGCAGTTCCGTGCTGTCTTTTGATTACAGGAGAGCCACGTGTCTCAAGTATTTAGTGCTTGCCAACATGCTCATGAAGTCTTCAATCAATCCATTTGACTCGCAGGAAGCGAAACCTTATAAGAACAACCCTGAGATATTAGCGATGACTAATCTGGTCAGGTACAGATTTTTATACACCGGGGCCCATTGCCAAGACAGTTGTAATGTAGCACATTTTGGCATCTCTTGTTATTTGAGTCCGAGTGGTGGGAATCTCCAGAAAATAACTCTGCCTGCTAAAGGGTTCATATTTCAAGGTTATAGTCAGTAATGTTAATGCATCCTCGGACCCATCGTATTTGCATTGTCTCACTGGGACATGATTTTGTTGTAGCGCTTACCAAAATAATGACATCAGCGAGTTTGAACACATTTTAAAGACTAATAGGCGGACTATTATGGAAGACTCCTTTATCCGCGAGCACATAGAAGGTAATTTAAGTTTGACCTCTGCCCATGTGTTCAGACCACATGTATTTCTGTCTGTTCACGGAGGGGGGGGGTGGCTGCATTTTGTATTGGTAGAGACCATGTGATGAATCATATATAAGGGAATGTTGACAAGTTGATAAGCACTCCTTCCATTGTAGATCTCCTGCGAAATATTCGAACACAAGTGCTGATCAAACTAATCAAACCGTACACAAGGATCCATATACCTTTCATATCTAGGGTAAGTTTTATCGCAGATTCTTAGCATATGTTGCGGAGTTATTCTTCCCTAGATGAGATAATGCCTCTCCTTCCCCTATACCGGTTTAGAGGACCGAGATTTGTGCTGTCTGAATGTATTTATTAGTTCTAACTTCTGGTATTGCGTAATGCTATTTGTCAGTGTTCTGCATTGTAACAGCTTCTGTTGTAGGAATTAAACATAGACGCAACAGAAGTTGAAGGACTTTTAGTGGCCTGTATTTTGGACGGGTAAGTAATCATTAACATGGCATCTGTTTATCAGATTGTATCCTGTTAAGTAGCCTTCCCGATTGTCTTTATGTATCGCTATGCTCTTGTCTATTATCTTGTTATATTGTAGTACTATTGAAGGACGAATAGACCAAGTGAATCGGATTCTCATACTGGACCAGCATTCATCAGATGTTTGCAGATATACCGCAATAGACAAATGGTCGCAACAATTACAGAGTCTAAGTCTAGCAATCTCGTCCAAATTATCGTAAGGCATCTTTTCACGGTACTGGAAACAGTAATTTTTTATAATGTCTTGGTCCGTGCGATTTTGTTGGGCTGTCTGCACACTTAGCTCACTCTTGTATAAACTATATATTTTGAAGTTGAATAAAAAATAGAGCTCCCTTCACCATTAATATCTAATTACAATTAAGTGTAAAACTTTCGAGAAAAAATAAGTGTATGCTATGCGTATCAAAATGATCTTTATGTTGTAACCGGTATCTACAAGATTTAGTCTTTGGGTTGTGCTCCAGAGATTCCATATAGGAGAATGGTTATTTTAGTTCTTAGAAAGCATCTAAAGCAAGAGAAGCTCATTTCACAACCAACCCAGTGACATTTTGCTCATTTATCATTCCTGTGAAAGTCTACAAATGTATGAGCTTATTCATTGGAAATCAGTGCTAAATGGATAAGTGTAGGTACTGTAATAAAAGAAGTCTTACCTTCACCATATCGATTTCGTAGCCTCTGTCGAATACGCAGACCCTTAATAAGTGTTTTCCAATTTCCATATATCCTTTTTTCTCTTTTCTCTCGAGCCCTCTGCTCTTGACCCGCCTCATATTCAGCTAAGGCTGACCTCAGGGTATCTTCAAATTCACCGCATACCACCCAACCATCGAATCTACAAATATAGCGCTATCTACACAAATTCAGTCAAGCGACTAGCATCACTGGCTTTATTGGTGTAGGTTAGCGTTAAAGCCCTGAGAAAACCAGACGAGAACTGTTCTGCAAATGATAACAAACTAGAGTGCAGTGAAATGGCATAGCCTTACAATCTCATCCATTGTCTGCATGTCTATCATGGTTCTTACTGAGGACAGCTGTATCCAGAGTGAGCTTCCCATCCCATCATGGCTTGTGCGCAGTCAATATCCAGCTTTCTAGCGAGCTTTCCAATGTGAGGGCCTGTAAGGGTTTATAAAGTCAAGGAATCGAGTGTGCATGCCGATAGCGTAGGTAGTATGACAAAAACATGCCAGTATTAAGTTTTTCTTAATAAACGATGAGAAAAGATGGAATTTTCTTTCTCATTAGAATCAAGTGTTATATGCATATACCAAACCACTATTCGATTATTTTGTGCTCAAGCTGTATTGGCATTGAGAAAACACAAAGTAGATATCCCAGCACTTTAAAAAGTGCGGACCAATGGAGCAATTATTCAGATGATACCTACTCTTCATGTGTACGCAACCTTCTGGTAACATCTCAGGCTTAAACAGTTCCACATTTCCATATCCATTCCTGGGCACCTTTCCCTAAAAGAAACGAAGACATAAATCAGTACAATGAAAAAATAACGAATGGAGACAAAGATATTCAAAGGAAGAGCTCAATAAACCGAAAAAATTTGCAGACCCTGCGTCCAATCACAACATATATCGGAGACTGTAATAATTGTCATAAAAACCATTTAACTCCATGCAGTCTATCTGACTCAAAAGTCATGAAAAAAGTTGATATACCATCACCATATGCCAAACTCAGTGGTAATAACCCGGAGATAGGCACTTGCCGTGGAAACTTTTCAACCAACAGACTACTTGTAAAGCCCCTAATGGCCAGGCCTCTAACTGACAGTCACGGTAATTCGTGCCTAAGGACTGTTGCCTACTCAATTCTGTCACGGATTCAACAGGCCATGAATTTCTTTGTCCGTAGCCTTAAGGCCCCGGGGTGGGGCTCTATGTCCGCCATCCGTCTGCTAGGCCGAAAAGTTTACAAGGCAAGTGCCTATCTTCAGGTTAGTACCACTGAGTTTGGCATGCGCTAGTGGTCTATGCGGTTCGATATAAAAAAAACACAATGCGGAGATATTGGCAAACAGGTTGAATCAACTTTGAACTGTGAGAACCCATTGGTTTGACCACCAGCAGCAAAAACACGTGGCCAATTTTAACTTTCCCGACTATACTACTTTTCCATTTTTCCTAGTGGGTTCCGTTTGTAGAAAGTCAAGATTTTCAAGATGAAAAAAAACCGTTTTCATTTCTCAGTTTACCGTTAAGTGTAAATCAACCTTAATCTGATGGCCCTATTAGGAGTAGGGAAGCATTCATTACAAACCCCCCAGGTCATTCACCACAGTACCTTGTAGGACAAGACTACATACTAAAATTGGTGAGTATTCTGAGCAATTAATATTTAAATGTTCCGACTACATACATTCTCTGCCTTAGGAGGTATATATGGCTCTGTTTGCCAAAGACCATAGACAGGCAAAGTAGGTTCAGTGATTTTAATCTTGGCCATCACTTCCTTCATTTTTGGTCGAGGTTTCACCATTTTATACGGTTGCGCTCCGAGTTTGATTTGTCGGGCTTCTTTCAACCATGTCTCGCGAGAGTGAAGCTGTAATGAGGTAAATTCACACGTATACTTTATTTCTAAGGGTCGATTTATTACCATCCAAATGTGAAGTGGCGGCGTAGTGGTAAGCGCACTGGGCCTTGGGCCTTACACCGGGGACGCCTCATTCGGGAAAAAAGTCTTACCTTTTCTATGGGGCTTACGGGTCTTCTGATCACTTACCCCCAAAGACTCGGTAGGCCAATTTTTGTGCCGCTACTATCAGCTGTCTATGTTTTAAGTCCCTTAGGTTGCTGTTTACTGTTTACATAGTAAGGCTCAACTGTAGTATTGCATTGTAACTATCCATGCCTACATTTTAAGCCACAGCTTTGCCGATATCAGTCATGAGAGGTCAGTGGGATAGCTCACTGTCTGTCCTTCCTGTGGCCCGGGTTCAATTCCCGACCATGGCGGAGTATTTCAAGGGATTGTACACAGTTCAGGGAGTACCAAAAAGCGGAGTGGCGCCCCCTTGGAAAAAACCCTTCAGTCTCATGAAGATCATGAGATGCCTACGGATCAGCCTGGTCTACGGCAAAGAAGAAAAACAGTAGTGGCTGGAAGTTTTACAGTTGCTATGCTCTTGAAAATCTTCAACTCTATGAGCTGCTCTGACTGAGGGGTCAGTATGCGGGCAAGGCCTCAGGACATTGTTTTATAGGCCACGATAGAAATAAAAAAATTTCGAACGTGATGTAATGCTCAGGGGCACGTCAGAATCTATATACCATCAATAAATAATGTGATTGTTCACCTAGCTACATATTTATCTACTAACTTACAGTGTGGACACAACTCCGAGAGTAGATCGGTTCTTTAGTTTTCGTAAAGCCAAGCGGTTGGACTGATGGTGGATAAAGCGCCTCAAATTTTAGTAAATGTCTCTCCAATGCGTACCTAATAGCATAGAACATCAGTCACTTACCCTGATACCAAGCCAGAATATTTTTTACTACTTGTAGACGCGTTATTAATCCGGGAATTTGTGAAATCTGTACTTTACAGTCCCAGTAGTAGGGAAGGTTATTTTATGCTATCCATGTAAAATGAAATGCTCTGATACTTTGCTCTGTTTATACATACTAGTTCGGCGACCACTCGCCCCATCGAAAGTCTATGATCACCTCTTGGTCGACTGAAATAGTGCCTGTGGAGCATGTAGGGTTGATGATTAGCAGGTATTCGAGGAGATTTCTCAAATATCTGGTATGTGTCAACGAACTATGGTATGTTAGCAAACGGCTCACCACGAAATTTTAGACCTAATAAATCAGAAAAATGAAAGAATTGAAGATATGGAATGGAAATCTGTTTCGATTAAGTATCAACGCATACGGATTTCTTTCATGGTTGCATCCGCAGACTTTATGGGCTATCCGATTGGATTGAAACGAGCGTTTGATAATCGAGCTGACAATGCCAAATAGCAGACATTATCAACAGAAGGTTGGTTACACTCACAAGGGATGATCCTTGAATCCGGAGACTGTCGTCGGGAATGGCATTTGTTCAAGTTTATCTACAATAATGGAGACAATAACCAAATTGGAAATTAAAATACCATTAAACGTGCTCAGTTTTGATTACAACTTGATCCAGGAACACCACAGCTAAAATTCAAAACTATCGTAACAACGTTTTCGTACCCTGGATTTCTTTATCCTCCTGCTTGATTTTGTTGGTCTCTATGACATGATAAGGTGCGAGTGTCTCTGTCCACCAAGCATCATCCACCCGAAGTTTCTTGGTACCCGTCATCCAGTTAGTATCATATTTCTGTGTTAAATCTTTCACTTTGCCGGCTACAGCGGCGAGATGCAGGCATCAACAATGGGCAGAGCTTGGGTATACTAGATCGCATACATGTCTACACATAACGGAGCAGCCATGGCTTAGTGGTTAAAATATGTGACTTAAAAGCATCAAGCTGTGGGTTCGCATCCCAGAAAAGTCAATGGTGATGACAGGAAAGACATAGGGGCATCTGTTTCTGAACTATAGAATAAATAGGTGAGACATAACGGTAGTTCACAACAGCTTCAAAGCTATACACTATGTATCGCAATAAGAGGATTTAACTAAAATAGCAATCTGCTTTCGAGGTATTTCATGAGACCAAAGCAAAATAATAGAAAAAAGTGGGACCAAGATCCAGATCCCTAGTTAGCGAGTAACTAGTGTTACAGCAGTGTTGTCTGGACGATGCATATTCTGTGCGCAGGCTAAGAGAACAATGATTAGGGCCATATAGTTACGTGTTGCCCAGATACGATTTGTCAACTCCAACAATGTGAACTCACACTTACCACCATCATAACACACAATGTAAGTTATGGGTTGTGTCAGTTTCTTCTCAATATCCCCCAGGCTAACAACACTGGCCGTACCATCTACTACGACCCATTTCTTTTCAGGCACTAGATACACTTCTATCCAGATTTGGCCAGACTTGTGACCCGTGCCTATATGAAACATGAAAGATTCAATCAGTAGAATGTAAAATAAAGCCTTTTGTGCACATTATGATTGCTAAGCCAGCCAGTCGCAAACATAAGTTTTCCTTACATTTAAGCAGAGTCAGGTGCATACATGTATATTATTACAGAGGTTGTGGAGTAGCGTTCTTCACTACTGAACCGGTGATATTACGATTCCGTGCATGCATTGTATAGTGACCCACTTAAGGTGCTTTTTCACTCAATCGGATGTCTGGTCTGCCTCGGACCGGATGTCTGACCCTCCAGAAATGGAGTGAAAAGGCCTCGTAAGATCGACCTCAGACACTCTCGCAGAAGTCCAACCGTTTGTCTCCCAGAGACATAATGAGTACGACGTCTGACTCAAATGGTCTTCCACGGAGTACCTAGCAACGTTCACTCGTTTCCGGTCTCACACTGGGATCCAATTTGTTTGATTTAGCAACAATATTCACTTGACTAACAGCGCGAAGTTGCATTGGACAGAGAGGCAACCTGTAGTGAAAGAATTGAATACCGAGTAGACTTTCTTTTGAAGTTATGAGCAAAGCATGGTTCTCGTTTCCGGAAACACAGGTTCGGCATCATTGATTGCCTCCAAAGTAATCTGGGATCACGCGTTCGACGGAACCTTTTGGAGTGAAAAGGGGCCTCGAATCTAAGGTCCGACACCAAATCAGACGCAAACTGCGTCCGGTCCGAGGCGGACCGGACATCTGATGGAGTGAAAAAGCACCTTTGGTGACCCAGTCATGGACTCAATTAAACCGTGCTTCCTTTGAATTGGGCACAAATTAGTGAATATATGTATTACGTTAGTTCATAACATTGAAGATCAGTTAGAGACTGCGACAGGCTTATTTAGACAAACTAGAAAACAGGAAATTGGGAAGAAATGTTGTACAGACGAATGGTAACTCGTTTGCAATTGGGCACCAATGAAATCATTTTAATTCCGCTTTTCATTCACGGGCATGCAAACGCAACTACGCAACATCTCTATTAGTGTTAAATCAATTAAAGTTCAAACGCTAAACTTTAACCTTTAGTTCCCAGCTTCTCCTTCTTTGAAGATTTTCCGCTGTTGTCTTTAGCTTGACCCTCCGCGAATTTCTTCTTGCGACAAAGTTTTTCATAATGAGCTATGCGAAACGGTATAGGATTCCAGGCCAGACAAAGCCTCACTGCAGCGCCAGCATATCGTAAAACCGACAGCAGTATCTGAGAACAACAAAGATAATTTACCATGAACAGATTACAGTGAGATAACTCGGTGGTTAAGCTCCCCACATCAATCGCGCTCAAAACAAGATCAAGCCTCACTATGAGGTGGAGCATTGAGACTGGCCAACTGGTGGTGCTCCATGCTAGGCCATGATTGGTGAGAAACAAGTACCTAACTGGGCAGCCCACCCGAACGGTGATAAGATCGTATGAGTAAAACTAGACAACAGCGAACCTAGTTTCTGTGAGTTAAGCAATGTTTTTTTCTGGAATAACTGGTGTGAATCAATTCTACAGTATAGAGAAACAAAATTTTTAGAATTCCGTTAAAAGCAACATAAAAACAAGGAAGTTGAGGTTGTAATATGGCAGCCATCGTACTGATGTGGTTACAGTCTGGGAGTTAGGATAACAGGAAAGCTCAGCGGTAGAGCGCTGGGTTCACAATCACAAAAATTTGGGTTCAAACCCCAGGTCACAGTGGGCTCCCATTGTGAGTGTGAGTTCCTCACATTGATACCAGGTAAAAAAAAAGGAAAGCCGTGCTATGAGGCAGGGCATGGATGCTGATGCTTGATGCTCCATACTAAGCTATGACCAATGAGAGACAAGTGTCCAACCTGTAAGCTTCATCATAACGATGAAGTAGTCACAAAGGACAAAAAGTTTAGGAGTATCTTACCATTACAAAGTGATCCTGGCAGCAAACCTTTCCTGAGTGATAGGCATTTATCATCCCCCTCTCCTGACAAGAAAAATTATTTCAAATCGATGCATCAATCTGATCCACTGTTGACCAGTAACTGAAAGCTTTTTCTCGAGAGTCTAGTCAAAGCAGCGAGCAAGTGCACTTCTGAAGGAGTGCTGTGATAACGGAGTTTCAACCAAATCAAGTAAGCATACCAAACCAGTGGTGTCCACCATACAGTCCGCCTGGGTGCCGATAGAAAAAGTAGACCTCATTTGGTCTAGTAACTTTGTCACAGACAGCAGAGAACATTTCTTCCCTCGAAGAGCTGATTGGGGGAATCTGGACAGGTAGAGGGCTTGCAATATTTCGCTTTCACAGCCTTTATTCAGCATCATCCCATATGCCAAAAGACACATCAACTGCACCTAAAAATGAAACTTCACGGAAATCTGTAGCAACCTGATCACCCATTTCAGCCACCAGATTAAAATATTCCCATCACGCAGCTTCTTTGAGCGAATTCAGTTTTGCACGATGATTAAAGGTTGTCTCAGCCAACAACCGTATGGGGGAAGTGGCTGTTAGAGAACCAACTTGTACCGGCAATGGTGTAACTGAGGTACAGTACCACTTCTTTGCATCACTATCACCTTTTTTCCCAGCTCTGAAAAGCACCAGTTTCCCGGTAGGTGAACAGAGAAACTTTTTAACCACACCACACAAGTTATCTTCAACCCGGGTCTTTCAGCAACAGGGCCTCCCGCAGCCCATGAAGTGTTTGTATCAGTTTACAGTCGCACTCCTGTGAAGGGTCATGGAGTTCCCTGGTTACTGGAACTCAGGAGTGAATTACAGCCATTTGAAACCACGACTCACTGCGTGCAAGTCATTTATTTTAACCACTCAGCAACTGCTGCTTCATACATATATTAAATTTAACTGAATTTAACCTCCCTTGCGAAGAGTCTTACCACAGATGAAATGAGAGAACGGCGCTACCAGTACCATATAAGAACAGACCTAGTAATGGCATTATAATCCCCAGTCACAAATGCCCTTAGTCAGACTTTTTGTGTCGATTTAAAACAGTGCGTACCTTATGAACGCATTCGTGTTCATTCTTTTGATATCTTTTCCAGAGACGTCTGGCATGGGCTACCCAATCATAACCTTTTTTCTTCTTATTTCCAGATGCCTCCACAGTAATCTGTACATCTTTCATCGGAGAGGGGATCGCATGCTCTGGAAAGCGCAATGCGAACTGATGTGATTATGCTATGTCGCATCACATAAATGATTGAACAGTAAAATCGACATATCCTCTAACCAACGCTTATTTAAAAGATCAAAGATTCTGATGCTCTGTTACTGACTGTACACGGAGTGTGCGCGTTTACCAATCCTTTGGTAACATTTTTAAAATTTCAGATGCTAAACCGGAACGTTTCTGACCATGCTTTTGACTTTGAGTAAAGCATGAAACTCACCACGCGCATATGTGAGCAATGCGTTTATATGTGCAAAGTTTTCTGCGCTCTCGCATTAAACTCACCGAAAACAATGGACGCGTAATTGCGAGGGTGTGCAACTCCAAATTCTCACAAAAGGAGACTCGATTTGTGATGGAGTACTCGCGAGTGAGAGATCAGAGACAATTAGAATGAGCAACGGTTGCAGGATATAAGAGACTGAGTAGACCCCTAGGGAAGTTTAGTTTGATAATGAATTGAACAGAATTGATCCCAAACTAATGAGCAAGTCGAACGCTGGGTCCAAAAAGAGTGATTCCAGTAAACAAAAACATGACACTAATCAAGTACTTGTTCAGTTGTTGTGGGAAAACCCCTAACTCTTGCAGCTCTTCATGAATAGCTCATCGGTTGTTTGTTGGAACGTGCAATCTCAATCTAACGCGCAAGTGCGCGTATTGAGAGGAGTCATGGTCACGTGATCGGAAAATTCCGGTAGCAGACGAATACGGGCACATACACACTTGGCGAGTTTCATTCTTGAATGTGCTTACCCACCACTTCCTCCCAGTCTCCATCGTTGCTGTCCGAGTCCGTGTCATCGAGAGGTTTACTGGGTCCGGCTTCACTTGATGCACTTCCATCACCGGATTTACGTGTGCTGGCCATAGATTCAGACTGTTCAGCTTGGACAATGTCCATCTTCATAGCCATACTCATGGCATCTGGAACTGGGTCTGCCTTTCTCTTGGTGTCTGATGAGTGAGCTGGTGCTTTGACACGTACAGCTTGTCTGCTGCGATTTCTCTTCCGTTTGACCTTTGGAGGTTCAGCGATGGAATCAACATCATCTTCAACACTAGAGGGGTCAGATGGGTCTTCTTTGTATTTGGGTTCGACCTTAACAGCACGTCTTTTTCTAGCAGCGGTTGCAACTTTAGGCTGACGCTGATGGGTTTGAATCTTTTCTTTGGGTAAGTCCTTGGCCGTTTCTGACTTTATTGTTTTGTTATTGTTAAATGTCTCTGTGTTATCTGTTGAACCAGCTTTATGGCGGGCTCGTGTGACTCTTCTATTGTTGGTTGGTTTCTTCGATTGAGTGGCTTCGAGAGTTTCTATCGTTAATGGTGCTTGAGATTTCATGATGGATAATTTTTTTGAAGGAGTCATACCCCTCTCTTCTGCAATCAAACGCTAGAGTTTACAAACAGCTAAATACTGCCCAATTGCTCCCATTTTCCGTCCACGCAATCAGTCAGTTGAACCACCTTTTGGCAGGACAATTTTCCGCTGTGTCTTTGGGTCTTGTTCACTAAAATGACTATCCCACACGCCCCGCTTTTGTATTCATCTGCAAGATCGTCAAACATGTGTAACGTAAATGACGATGATGATCATCATCACACCATTTCACAGGAAAAGCATGCAATTGAACGCCAAGAATAGGTTTGCCCCCAGAAACTGATGTATCTGGCCGTTCAATCAAGACAATCAGTTAACTAACTAAATGCAAGGGTAGTAAAAATAGGCACAATTGTTACCTTTTAGTTTCATCTTTCTTGGGGCCATGATACTGACCGTCTCCTAAAATTAAAATAAAGTATTACTAGTCCTAGCAAATCATATTTAATTATTTGAAATGAAATAAATGAATCATGGCCTTGCCTGGCACTGACAGGACAAGATAACTAGCCACTGGTCAGAAATTGTATTTACTTATTAATGAAGGTACGAATCAATCGCTTTTAGTTTTTGAGCGCTAAAAATAAAACTAACTACAAAGACTAAGACTAGTATACTGTAGTGTAGACTGTAGTGTAGAGTGTCAGTGTAGACTATACTACAGTAGTATGGGTCTAGGCCCTAGGCTATGCCGTCGCGTAGGTCTGGCTCTAACCTGTTGACTGTTGTAGCTGTAGTTGTGGTAGTCCCAGCCTTAACCCGCCTACCGTAAACTTTATGGTTTTAATTTGGACCGTAATTGGACGTAATTCATGAAAAATGAGTTTACTTTAGTTATTCATAATTCTGACACTGTCAGAATTATGAATAACTAAAGTGACAGTGACTCACACTCGACTCAGTCACACTCGGCGGAGTAACCTAAGTCAGTGACTAACTCAAGTCACTGGTTAGTGACTAGCCAGGTCTAGTCTAGAGACTAGATTAGATAGACTAGAGTGAACTCAGAATTGATTGAGTTAGTCTAACTCGAACTCTAAGTCTTAGAAATTAGTCACAGTCATAGTGAGTACGGTACCTCACTGACTCACTGGTGACTGACTCAGTCACTGCTCACTCACTCACCGTTACGGCGTTAGTCAGCGTCACCGTGACTGTCAGCTCAGTCACGCGGAATGAGTCCGTCAATGAGCGAGTGAGGTGACTCGCGTCACTGACTGTGGCTGTGAGTCAGAGTGTGGCTGAGAGTGTGACTGTGAGTCACTGTGAGTGTGACTGTGAGTCAGTCAATCACTGAATCAGTCACACGGTCCGCGCCATCCAAGCTATTCATACATGGGAAATGTGGATTAATCATAAAGGCAGAAGGTAGGCACTTGGTTCGATGTAACAATGCAATCGCACGTACAACCATAAGTGATACTTGTATCTGTACAGTAGTAACAAATAAGTAAAACTAAAAAGAAGCAGGTCTACATTACGCGCACCGACCAGTATTTACATTGCCGCGAAAGCCACGTGCGTTATAGAGCCCTCGTGACAGAGACATAGAAACAGAGATGGGACACCGGAAGTAGTCGCCCCAGATATGAGCTCTTTGTGTGAAGAACCATGAATTCTCCTACAATATAATTATGTCCAACATGGATATGTTGACGCTTTCATGACCATAGATTTGGGAGCCATGTGCTGGGCAGTCGGTCTGTTGCATGGTTGCAATTAAGTTCTTTTATTTGCAAACCTAAGTCAGGACTATTACCCGCTAATTTACTAATAATAAGACAAAAATTTATCATGGAAAGGCTGTCCCAAACTCGATGTTGATGATAGATTCTGTTTGATATGTCTGCGTGTGGACCGCTGAGGTCCCCAAAAGCAAAGGTTGCATATGCAAAGAATTATGGCTTGTAAGTATAAGTACAAAGATTATAATGTTTTATAAGTACTTATTCTATGACAGGGATGTCTCTGCATGGGCTTAGAGCCCTGCCTTTTCATAATTTAAACCAGATGAACTGGGTCGGCGGCATATGGCGGGGATCTGGGTTAGCGCGCGCAGTTTATTCCGCGAGCATATGGAACACAACGAATGGTGGTCAACGAGGGATTGAATATTTGAGGAGACCTCGCGAATACCTTATGTGTGTCGTCGTTGGCTTAATTAACGAACAGACATGCTGTGAAATTTCAGGGCAATTAAATCACAAAAATCATGCCATCAAAAATGAAAAATATGGAATGGAAATAATCTCATTGAGCAAAGATCAGTCCATATGAACCCAAACATTTCTCATCGGGAGACTTGTATGTCATCTAACCGATGACATATAACTGGGCAATCATCATGGTTTGCTACCTGTGAGTGACAACTGTAGTCGTTATACTAACGCGTAGCCGTGCACCTACACCAATTACTGTATGGGATTATTCACAAATACTAAGCTTTATGTTTGTGATGCAATGGATCAGTTTATTTCAAGAGGGTATCATAAATTCAAAGGGCACATTACATTTGTTTCCAGAAGTCTCAGTGTTTGTTTTGGGCTTAGAAAAGCATGTAGGAAAACAAGAGAACATAAAAAAGCAGGTTATCATAGTTTATACCATCATAAAATTGTCAAATGGTCAAATGTGTTCAGTATCATTCCGTGATGCGCAAATACACTTGACTATTTCTTTATCTTCAAGTCAAGGGCATGCATGGGCAAAACTAGATGAGAGTGATATATAACTAAGTGTGGATTGATGGAACATCTGTGTCATTCACAGCTTGAAGGAACCTCGCAGCTAAGAGTACCATTTGAATCTTCACTGTCGTCCTGCGGAAAACTCACACATCTCTCAGCGCAAGGTAACTGTGTAAAGGTACATACAGACTGTTCAGTTTCTCGGCTGACTATGTACTTAACAATTGGCCGAGGATTGGTCCACGACCTCTTGACTGTTTTTTTCTGCAGACTACCATTTTTGGGACTACACAAACCTTTTGTTCAATTTAACCTGTTAGATTGGCTTTAATGATTGTTCTAGTTGATTTCAACCAGCCTGAAATCCCAACAGCAGTTGGTATTAATGCATCATCATCATCATCATCATCATCATCATCATCGTCGTCATCGTCGTCATCGTCGTCATCGTCGTCATCGTCGTCATCGTCGTCATCGTCGTCATCGTCGTCATCGTCGTCATCGTCGTCATCGTCGTCGTCGTC
>Ga0224511_10000440_pt1 | contig 19547 bp, 8 predicted proteins | sample SF_May12_sed_USG_2_FD_169988 | JGI IMG/M metagenome (GOLD analysis project Ga0224511, IMG submission 169988) | Sediment microbial communities from San Francisco Bay, California, United States - SF_May12_sed_USGS_8_1 | ecosystem: Environmental > Aquatic > Marine > Sediment | place: USA...
ATCTTAAATGTTAAATACATGTATCTAGAAAATTAACATGTATCTTCAGCAACATAGAACATCCAAGTATACACGAATTGGCGCGCGTTTTTAAAGGTATACAATACTGACATTTTTTTTGAACAGTTGATTGGAAAGTGGTGGTTTAAAACATTGTATAAAAAAAACGCTTTTATATATTAAGAGATACATGTTACGTCTCAAAACCTAATTGGATTTAATCATATTTTAAATATTGATGGACAGATACGCAACTGTCAATCATGATCATTTATAACAGAACATGGTCAGTTTTAATAAAGATTATGATTATAATGTCAGGTGACAATCTGACCTAGAAAACACAATAAGACCCCTTCGCAAGCCTTCACAAGATCAAAAGAAAATCTACCACATTGGGCGGAGCTTGAAACTTAGCGGAACGGTGCATAAAGTTGAGCTTTCACAAACTTCCACAAATGACCTTATATATTTATTGTATATTGTGCATTGAAATGACATTGTACTGTTTCTGATAATGTAAACAATGAAAGAGAACACAATTAATCCGATGTATTTGGTCCAAAGTTTATATCAAAATTAACAAATAAAACATTACTATTAAGGTATGAAATATACTTTTGACACAGAAAACTGCGATTAATTTTATCGAAACATTTTTCGTAGTCGATAAATACACTCTACACTTTATGTGAAAAAGATAATAGTTTTGGCAGGGGAATTGCGGGAATTGCGGGGATACCTGCTTTAACCCTTTTATTGGGGTTTGACATTGAGTATAAGTTAATAGTTATGACAATCCATCTTTGCAAAAACAAATTCGTTTTTCAGGACGAAAATCAGTTTACAACAGTATTAACAATTTGAAGATCATTTAAAAGATTATTTTCCTGTGTCTATCCAGGCACATCAATCAAAGGACAGTCTGACAAGGTATGTTTTATAGTATTTGCAAAGGATTGTTTCAGTCCGGTGTCTGGGTGCTAAATGCATCTGGGGAAGGGGCTTGCGTATAATTAAAAATGTAAGTTCTCATTTATGTATAACATTCATTTTCATTCAATGAAAAAAGCCTGTTTATAAAAAAGCGTAGGTTAGAATGGGCACAAAGGTCAATCAATTATTAAATCGAATAATTCGGTAAAAATAAATGTTAATTTACATAATAAAGTTGCAATAAGAAATTTTAGGATCTAATTAATTTGGCTTATTAAGTTTCCACCAGTCATCATGCGGTGAACTTTTTCTCAAGATAATTGATAACAATTACAAACAGACGTTACTCACTGATTCCGTGGTTGCCTTAGGATACTTCAGTTTGACGCTAAAGTCGTTGGTGATATCACCCATGAAGTCCTGTAGACCTTTATGGCTCAGGCCCTGGTGAGAGACAAGTCATAATCGTCAAAGTGTGTACAGAAAGAAAATATTGTCTTATGACTGAGAAACAACGGTGCTCTTTATTAAGAATAGTATAAACGCCCAGACGGATGGTTAAAATATACAATTTCCAAACCTCCGTCTACATTTGACAATTTAACAATGAAAATAAAAGTCACTCTTAAGTATAAACAGTAAATATACAATATATACACTATTGTATCTATATACAATGTAGTCGTAATGATCTTTCGATCAATGTAAAGTCTCAAAACGTCAGAATTAAAAAAATGTGCAAATGAACATGTACAAGATATTTTATCCTAAAATTAGCAGACACATTTTCTTAGAATGTGAAACATCAGAAATTGATTTCTTAAAAGGGAAACATAAACTTTCTGGACTTGATTCACGAAGAGTAAATAGTTGCAACTGAGTAGAACTAATGTATTTGATAGCGTCGAAGATAGCAAGGATTTTGAGCTGAAAGAAGAGTTAATAAAAGTGAAAGCAAATGTGAAACCAACGTTCTCATTCTGGCGCAAGGTAGGAATTTGACACAAATGCACTGTCTAGTATGGATAAGTTGCTGTGTGCAAACAGCGATATTACATATATGTGAAATATTAAATTCTTCATAATGACTTATACACATGTAAGTGATACGAAGCAGCAGATGCTATGGGGGATTTTAAAGAAACAGGCGACCTGGCTCTGGAAGAAACACGACCCAGATTTGGCTACAAACAGTGAGCTTGCCATTGCAAGATTCATGTCAACAGTCAGCTGCATTAACTTGTTTGTCTGACATTTTGCTTGTGTTGTGAAATGGCAACTACGGAAAGCGGTAACTTAATTTAAAATCATTGTATAGAATTTCTTTATGACATACATTTAACAGAGTTGATGTTTATGTAATTACCATGTACTTTAATTTTACTTCAGTTAAGCGCAACGTATAACACAAAGCGGATTTTTGCACCCATTTATTATAAAGTATTATACAGCTAGGTAGAGTATTTTAAACTAAACTGATGAAAGGGAAAGCCCTCAGGACGCATAGCCTGCACGAAAAAACAGCAGTCTCGGTTTTATTGAAGCTGCCCATCAGTAGTAATAAATGATGCCATACGTTATTTGTTTACTTGTTAGGGCTCAAAACAAAGCCAATCTGTACAAACCTGAGTATCAGCGAAACACTATACAATCAAAATTAGGCAAACGACCAGCTGATATGGTTGTACCTTGACGTCAATTTCCTTAATAACAGTGCCAAAATATGGGTTTTACTTTGCATCCTGCACGGGAATGTTCTGTCGCTTCAAGTTTTCATTCCAAGGTTACTTTTATATCCGCTAGTTTTGCGAAAGAACAAACATACCGTTGGAAAAACCTGGATTGAGGAAAACTGGGAAAACCTTCCATTTTCATCCAAGATGACGATTATTCCCTTCATTCAAATTGTTAACAAAGTGTCGCCATCTTGGATGAGAAAGGTAGATACGACTCATCGATGTCCTGTCCTTAAAAAGATCACTTGGGAAAACCATGAGTCGTAATTTTTCGGCAAATTGCAAATTCAGATAAAGGAAGCAGAAGCGGTAATAAAATATAATTCAATCATTTTGATGCTAAGCATTTGTGTTGTATGTACATGTAGTACTGAAGTACCATGCCTTTATTCAAACATTTATAATTGTTAGATAAAATTAGTAGAAAAATGTTGTAATTATGCATTTCTCTTAACAAATAGATTTACAAATCATTTAAGCAATGTTATGATTATTTAAAGCCATAAATGTCGTTTCAATAGTCTTCATTTTACATGTATCAGGCGTATCCATGTGTTCCCCCTAATTGCAAAACCATACACCCCTCTCATTGAGCAACAAAAACCAACTGTAAGATAACTGAAGACTGCCTTTCGTTTGATTAACATCACTAATAAAGAATTACGTAAGCTTAATTGTTCTTGTTTTCTTTAATAACTTTTATTATGTCACAAGCGTTTTGGTTCGTTTCCCTTTTTAAAGATAGATGGCAATAAGAAATGTTTTGGGCTATTAACATTTAATCCTATACGTACCCCAATGGAGAAATCAAAATATTCCTTTGTGATGTGTATGTGATTCGTCTGCCCGTTTAAACGCTGAAATGTAAAAAAGTAAGAAAATATAAAATACGTTTTAAAATGAAACCTTATTTAACTGAATGCGTAGTTTTTAATTATTGCATAATAGCGAAACAAAATACCAACTTGTTGGTCGAAAAAGGTGTAAAAAGTGGCGTGTCATTTGAAGTTTGTTGTTGTGGTCCTTTACATATCGGTATTTATTTTTCGTCCCACAATGTTTGTCCATCCACATTACAAGTTGCTCCTAACATTTGTTATCTTTAAAATTACTTATAATTTCAAAGAGGATGTATTTTACAAGTTGAAATATTATTATTGTTAGAAATAATTCGTAATTACTTATTGACATCGTATATGGCGTTTTAGGGACTAGAGCACAGAATTTTAGGTCGGAAAATACTTATCTTGAAATATAATTTAGACATGAGTCTCAGTGAAGAAATGTAATGTTGAATGTCTGACTCTTAAAAATAATATTAATTAAGACAACATATTTAAAGGGATGAAAAATGCATGGAAATTGAGGTAGATCCTTTTATTCTGTCCCCTAATGATATTGAATGGTGTATTAAAATCTGTCTTAGTTTGTGCACAATTATCTTCAAAACTTGCACATTGTACCTAAAGTTTATGCTTTATCAAGCAGTTAATCAGATTGTTTGGGATATGTTTTATTTTGTTAATTTGTAGGTCCAACCTGTGCTCTGTGGACTTTAACATACCATGAAAAACGAAATATTGTCGTTATTATTGTCTATACTTCATTATTTGTTATTGTGACTAATATAGGCAGAAGCAAATTAATATCTATATCTGTAGACTGGAATAATTGTGGTACTTGTGGTAAGCACACGACACGTCCGACAAGACCGTTATGTTTGCTTTTTATGAAAACCCTATATTTCATTTGCAATACTACTTTATTTATGTACTAGTTTAACATAAGTACGTTCAATTCTTTTGTCGCAGCAAAATCTTGATATATTTTCACTGGTGACTGTATTGTATAAACCCTTCCACTGTCTTCCTGAAAGTAGAAAACAGTTTAAAGGCACATATGCGGTAAAATCTTGCATTTATCGTGTGCAATAAACAAATAAAATGTAATGTATCATTTCAATTTGTTTAAATTTGTATTAGAACATTAGCGAATCATAAAGACAGACAACTAAAAAAGCAGCACCAATTGTCTTTAAACCAGGTAAATACCAAATAAAATGCCATTGACGTATATGAATGATCTTGTGAGGAAGCCGTTTAAGTCATGGTTGTGCGTATCCCTTTTTGGAAAATCAATATAGGGATATGCTTGGAGCGTGCTCAAATTAACAAAAACATATGGGGCACAAGCTTACATCAAATTATAAAGAGAAATTGACTTCCAACAATATATTATCCTAAATAACTTTACCCCATTTCATAAAACTACAAAGGAACAATCCGTTGGTAAACCACTTCTTAAATGTTTTATAATTAGCTGAATATCTAGGTCAAAAGGACTCAGGTGAACGACTTGTTTTACAAACGGGGATAATGACTCTATTACTTTGCCAATAAATGTGCGTCTTAATATACATGATGAACATAATGCATCAAGGCTCTGGCTGTAATACCTTCAAAAGTTCAAAATATTATTATTATAAACCAGTACACTATCATTGTTGATATAATTGAATATTCGTGAAACATCTAGAAGAGCAAGTTTAAATGCTGATAACTTTTAGAAAAGATAGTGTTTTTTTACTCACTCTTGCAGCCATACTTCAAGGTGTAAGAAGGGACACTCATTATGTTATAACAATTAAATAGCCAGGGCACCAACTTTTTTGATCGTTATATCCTAGAAGAATGAAACAGATATGACTAGATATGATTTTACCTTAACGAAACAAAATTTAACTATGAAAACAAAAACAGTACCTCTGTTAACAAATGTATGCATGATTCGTCCGGGATATCGTAGTCAGACAGGGTGCGATCGTCATCCAGGATATTGTCAGCGAATTTAAGTAGTTGTGCATGTATAGGAATACATTTCATTTCCTTTATTGTCGCTTTCACGTTCACAATTGACTCCGAGGGGTGAACCTTCATATGAATTACTTCGCATGTCGGCTTCTCTTTGATAATATGTATCTCTATTTCTAAAACATCAACAAAGAGCTGTTACATTAAATTGTAATGCTGCTAATGAATTTATTTACATAACTATGCAAGATATTGACACATACTCCAAAAACGATTATGTTTGTAAAGCAGATATTTATGCACAAAACACATTAAACAAGTACAATTAAATAAAGGACGTTCAATGCAGATGTTCACAATTTCGTTCTCAACAACAAGTCGACAATTGTTCATGAATATATTACTTTGCTACACTGTTACAGATAATGTGTTATTGGACAAAACGTAAAAACACAACAACAACAAAACAAAAGGTTAAACATAAACACCCTTGCCTAAGCCGGGAATTGAACCCGGGACCATTGCACCCAAAGCGGACGCGTTACCTCTGCACCACCGAGTCACTGAGAGAATCGATTGTAGCTATTTAACTGTTTCGACGCAACGGTTCGAAACGTTAATAAACAATTCCGAATTTTCGGGCCACACATTCTCAACAAATTATTTTTTTCTGTATTTTTTTACATGCATGGATAACTATATTAGGCAGTTTCTCATACTTACGGGAGTCGGTTTCACGGCTTAAATATGGTTAAAATGTAAAACGTAAACAATTCTGAACTAACAGATACAGGCAAAGGGTCTTTTAAATCATTGTTGAAAATGAATTAAAAGCCTTGTATAAACATGACCTGACGAGTTTTTTTAACATTATCTCAACCAACAGTCATCATAAATGATTGAATTGAAAGCACCGAAACGTATATTTAGAAATTTCTTAACGAGTTCAATTGTGATAAGAATATCCTTGTTTTGAGACTTTATCTATTTGCTTCTGGGCGTTTTTTTAGTTTGCTCTTTTATATACGAACGTCTTAGACGTTTGTGACCATAATGACACATATATCATGTGCATCTGATGAAATTTTATGAAATATGATGGGATGTTCCAGATACCAGATATAATCAGTCTAGAATATGTGCACACGTATACAAGTTGTTAAACTGATATAATATGCATTAACATGTTCTTACCATCTCGCTGCTTTGTCGATTCTCGGGATTCATATTTCCTTTGTAATGACTGAAGTTCACTTTCAAATTGACTAAATTGTGTATTTCCCTCGCTTATCTTCTCAGAAGTTGTTGTTTCTTGTGTTTTGTCCAGCTCATTTGTTTTTTCTTGAAATCGTGTTTTGTCAGTTTCAGGTTTTTGTGAAATGCTCAGTTTTAATTCATTTACCTGTTTGATTAGTTCTCGCCTCTCTTCATTTAGGCGTACGAATTCCTCGCTGAGGGCGTTTAGTATATCGTCTTTGCGTTTGTAATCATTTTCAAGCTGTTTTAACTTTTCTTGGTGTTCTTTATTATTATTTCGTAATTTAAGTTCATAATCTTTATCTCTATCTCGTATGGAAACTTCATACTCGTTATATTTATTTTTTAATAGAAGTTCATATTCATTTATTGTTTGTTTGTGATTTTCTTCCTCGTCCTTTAAAAGAAGTCTTGCCTCTCCATGGTGTTCTTTAGCCTTTAATAGTTCTTCGTGTGTTTTAGACAGCTGTAGTGTAAGTGATACAAAATCAGGATGTTTCTTGACATCTTCCTCGGCATACAACTTTCTAGGCGTTCGGCACTTTACTAAAAATACCAAAAGTATGCAGAAAATGACTAAACCAAAGCTTCAAAGAATACTGATAAAACACGCACGGTATTACAAAACAACATCGTAAAATAATCAATTAAAACTACAGCTCCATTTAAACAGATTAAGCCTTTCTTTAGTTAGACTCCTATCCAACACATGGTGGAATTCTATCTCCAAAAATCAACAAATCAAAATAAACCGCAGTATTGTCACAGATAATCATCATAAGTAGAAAACTTCTTTGAGTTTCACTGAACTCCCTCTTTGTCGTCCTAGAAGGATTTCTCGGTTTAAAAATATAACGTAATTCCCTTCACCTTGCTTTCTAGAGTCAAAATAAGGGCGCAAATTTATATGTTAGTCTAATGTTAGATCAGTGTTAACAAACACAATCGTTGGAACGGTAAAAAGTTTTGGCAAAATAAATGTGCTAAAACAATTCTATACTGACATTTCATTGAGTTTGAAACGTATTATTAATTCAGTTAAATGTATATACCTGTTATGTTTTTTATCCTTAAATGACATTTTTTTTTTAAATGTTCATTTCAGCGATAGAAGCTTTAAACTCATACGACAGAAACAGTCAAAATGTTTACACAGCATAGTTCCGCAAACTTTAATCTCCCCTTTCTGCAGTGTCTCTAGTCTCTGGTCCCTTGTTCGTGTTAATATTAAACAGGAAGTATGCCTTCTTTTGTATTTCGCAGATCAGATTGTCAATGATTTATATAATCCTAATCCATTAGACACACATTGACCATTTACTGTTATAAAGGTTCATAAATGACAGAGAACTGTCCATTGACACGCATATACAATCACCTATAACAAAACGAAAAAATATGGTTACAATATTGTAACCAGGTTGAATTTTGTGTTGACTGCCTTATAATGATCTAATTTAAATGGTTGCGTGTAACCTACTTGTTACTTCCGTTTCCGTTTCCGCCGGAAAACGAAATCTTCATTATTTTCAATTTCAACGTTTTCAATTATAATTTTAAGTGTATTTGGTCAGAATAAGGTTGGTATTTGGTTTCATTGGATTCATTGGCATTCTGTCTTTGATCTCTGTTTGTATTGAGTCTGTTTTTATCTTTATCCTACCATCAAGGCTACACTAGCTGTATAGACTACCCATCGAATAAACTTTGCTTTATTCGACGGGTGTTGAAGAATCCTTTCCGCGAAATTCATTGGGTCAACGTCCGGTTGTTATTTCGTGCGTTAGTTTTCGAACGTTTCACTCATTTTTTCAGTTTGATCACGACAACATGAAATCAAAATGGCGGACAGCGCCGGACATTTTATAGAAATGATTTTGATTTTGTTTATTCTTCAAAGAAAAGTATTTAAATGTTGATTTACGGGATTAAAATGATATAAGAAGAATTATTGAATCGAGGTCCATATCTCGATTGTGTTTCGTTTTCCTGATTGGAGCAGTGATTTTCGGGACGATTTGATGTAACACAAAAGAAGCTTCCATAGCGACGAGACAAAATAGCAAAATAAACCAACAAATTGGTTATAAAAAGTACCGAAAATAATCTGTTTTAAATATAAAAAATGGTCAAAATACCATTAAAATGGTAAGATAAATAGAATACTAGGATTAGTGTTAAATATAGCTTAAGTTTATCCTGCGAGGCTGAGAAAATCTAAAATCACGAGGCTTGCCTAGTATTCTCTATTTCTGTACTTTCTATTTTCGTCTTTGAACTTTCGCACTCATGGTTGAAATGTTATGTTTATCTTGTTCTAACAGTTCACTAATGATACTGCATTTTCCTTACATAATCCATTTACAGTTAACCTAAACACACTGATGGATGTCTTAGAGTGAGCTGGTGCATTACTAGGTATGTTTGTGTTATTATTGTTGTTGTGATGTCTGTACATTTTACTATATTTTAACTATGAATTAATAGGTCACTAGGAATCTATATATTAATATAAGAAGTTATTGTTCTTACCCTTGTTTTATACTATGTTATTCTGTGTATGGTTTCAGTTCGCGGAAAGGTAGTTATCTGCGGAACATCATTCGAACTGTAAAGTACTGACTTGAAATAAAGAACCTTAACCTAAAAAGAGCTGGCTTGGATATAATATGTAGAATATGAATTGAAGAGTCTGAGATGCTCAAATAAAGAATGTTGTAATCAATGAAGACATGTCAAAGTTATGGGCATCATGACAAAACGGCCCGTGCAAAAACAAACACTGTCGCGAAAAATACATGTAATGTGTTAAATTACAAATCAATAGATGATGATTTTGAAACAAAATTGAATCAAGTATGTGTAAAAAAGTTGACAGACTACACAACAAAGTTCGAAACACAAAGCGAAACATTGTGCTCTGCATTAGGTGACGTAGAAGGTGACGTAATAGAACGCATCGTTCAAGAGGATTGTGACCTAAATGAGGCCGCGTTTGAAATGTGCGTGCTAGTGCAACGTCACGTTGATAACTTGGCGTTGCAGAATAAAGAGAAAAACAGTATCGTGGAAGAAGAAATCCAAGAAAATGTCTCCCTAAGTTCGAAATATGCAGGAATTAATGGTACCACAACAACGCGACTCAAATTAGAGTTCAGAAAACAAAACAAAAAATAATGTTCGACTACCAAAAATCGATCTAATTTCGTTTGATGGGGAAAAACAAAATAGCCCGAATGTTTGGACTCTTTTTAGAGCAGTGTCAATTCAAACACAAGACTGACAAATATAGACAAGTTCAATTATGTGGAAAAAAATGTTTGGTTCTGCATGAAAATCAATTTCAGGACTATCTCTGACAAACGGAAACTACGATGTAGCAATCAAAACTTTGAAAGAAATAATGTAATGAGCAAGATGTCATTAAACTTCATTATGATCGTTTAATAAATGTGCATGCCGTAACAAACAAAGTCAGCAGTTTACGAGCATTGTTACTTGATGTTGACCAACACCTCTCTAGATTAGAAGTGCTAGGCCAGGACGTTAATCAGTCCGTTTTTGTATCCATGATCTTGTCGAAAATCCCAGAAGACGTATTGATGCAGTTACAAATGCAAAAACCGGTGTAGACTGGAGGTGGACGGTGTTCACCCTACGCAATGTCTTCGATGAGTACGTTGTAGCATGGAAACGGACCAACATGAGTAGATTTCCCGACAAATCATGAGAAAATCAACGAAATCAAGAAAAGAGTAAAGTCTACAGCAGCAGCGTAACGGGTTATTCAAAGGGAAATAACTTTGGGTTCAAAACGCCTCCGTATGCGCTAGTTGCAGAACCTAACTCACAAAAACAAGTGATTCACAAACCCGAATCATACCGAAATAAATGTCGCTACAGTGCAAAAGCACATTGGAGCTATCATTGCCCGTCTTTCCGTAGTGTTAACGAAAGAAAAGCAGAACTGCAAAACTGCAAAACAGTTGCTTTCGTTGTCTGAAAGAGGGTCACAGAAGTAATGAGTGCAAACAATTGAAAAAGTGTATCTAAACTCCCACTACCGTAGTCTTTGCCCCTTAGAAATGCAAAACAAAGTCGTATACACAACGAATGAGTGTACGGCTGAACAAGAACAGTGCGCACAACAAAACAACAGTGGCCTGTTCACAACAAGTACAAGTTATGAAACAAAACAAGACAAATGCTCACAACAAAACGAAAGCGCACTATTGTCACACAATGCAAAATACAACAATGTACACAAAAAGGTGCATCGTTTTCAGCAAACAAGACTGTGTCTCAGAACACACACCAACCACACAGTGTCCACAGGTCACCAATTGAAAATGTGTTTAAACAATAAATGTGCACGCAACAAGAGAAGTTCACTCATCATAAACAGTGCACGAATGAACAAATGTGCACACATCAAGAAATTCGAACGCAACAAGAACACCATTGCACTGTTATAATGCAAACTGCTTTAAGCAAAGTTTCAAACCCAAACACCAACTTGACCGCTAAGAGGCGTATATGTTTAGATTCGGGATCGCACCACACTTACATAACAGAAAACTTGTGCACAAAACTAAGACTAACAGTGCAAAACAGCAACACATTAAATCTAGTTACATTTGGCTCGCCAAAACCTCAAAGAGTGATAAATAAACGCACAAAGCTATGCGTGAAACTTCAAACCTGAAGTTTTTTTTTTTTGAAATATCAGCAACCGTGGTACCTGTTATCAGTGCCGAATTAAATGGACAGCCAGTAAAATGTCTACAGAAAAAGGAAATGACACAACTTCTGCAAACCGTTGTCTTAGCTAACACACTGCCATCAAAACACGCAAACACGAGCATTAAAGTCTAAAATCTTTTCAATTTATATTAATCGGGAATGACTTCTACCTCGATCTGGTTTTAGGCACAACAATTGAATTTCAACCAGGATTGTACTTGTTATCATCAAAACTAGGATAGATTCTTTCGGGCAGAACAGATGAAACAGTGTGCACGTGACATCAACATGATCACCATGACAACAGAGCATGTGCCACAGACGGCGTATTACACACAAGGCTGTATATCAAGTGTTGATAGAAAAGAAAATGCGAATACTTGTGGCAGCAATGCTTCTGAGGGGCGACAATGTGACGTCACCAACAACAAATCAGAGAGCAAACAAAATGTGATAAGCAGAGGAAAAAGCGACGTTTTCTTTGTTTTCTTCACACACTTAAACACTTACTCAAATTGTAATAGAAATAACAAAAGCGACATTCTAAATTGTCTTATTTGTGTAGTATTTTTCATTGCACAGACACATTGAAAACTAAACTAAACTTTTAAATAACGCGCGGTCTTCTGTGAGTATTGCACATGTATACCATTAACTATTTATAGCCTGGCTGCTGTCAAACTGCTATAAATAGATTTCACAATTGACAACACTGTTCAAAACATGTTACTTTCTGCACATGTTGTGATGTAAATGTACGTTAGCAAGTGAACATAATATTTTTTAGGAATGTTAGTTTTTGAGCAATAAGTAAAACTGTTTTTAAAAGTTTTAAGTATGTAAGAGTTCCGTTATTTTCTTACAATAAAACCGAAAACTACAGTACTAAGTTAGATTTCTTTTTCTTGCGTAGAAAGCTTCTTCAAGCTATTGAGTTTTACAGGGCGTGTATTTGCTATTTCCGATGACGGAATTACCCCCACATGTTTTGTCCTTATTGTACGAACATTAAGCCCTCGAATATGGTTTTAATATTTCATTTTATAATTATAATGATGCAGAAAATGTAAATATAAGGATTGAATCGTTTTTTTTTTTCGTGCGCATATGGAGTATAAACGCCCAGACGTAGGTTTTAAAATTTACCGAGAAGCTCAACTCGTATTGGATTGGCATAGCTATATATAGTCTACAGCGTAATAAAAGGTATTCGCCATAGAATTGTTCTCTCACAGATTAGCTACAGAAATGGAAATATGGCATACACCACCTGTTATTCCTACAAAAAGCAAAAAGTGACAATTACCCGCTTGTAATAATTGAGAATATAAATCGAAACAAGAAATGTCTTTAAAAAGACAAACGGCGTAGGATTAAAAAAGGAGGAAAAATAACACAAGGCTACATACTTGTGCATAAATCTTACACAGATGACAGACAACTTACAATGATTATTTTCAAGTATCAGGGAACAGCTATTTTGGCCAACTTTGTTAGAAAGTAAGTGTGTAATGACAGACAGAGGCAGGCAAAACTTTCAAGTCTTATATTGTAAGCACATGCTCAAGTCAACTTACAAGATAACATTGTTGTTTATTTCTAACCGCATCGCAAAGAATTCTTTCCGATTTTACCCTTTTACACTAAAAGTAGTTCTGGAAAAAGTTGCAATTTATCTTTCTCTTGAAACCAGATTGCGTGCTGTATTCGTTTTTCATAAACATTAAATGATGCATCATTAACGCTACAAAAGAAAGAATATCACTTTATTCTTAAAAGTTACGCACGAATAACTCTGCGGATTAATAAATACGGGTATATGTGCAGGTATGACTCGCAAAGTGTATACCTCAGCATCTGGACGTAGTGAGGCTAACCTAATAATTATTGGGTAATATGTCAGACTTTTTACTATAAACCGGTTCACATCTGGAGACGTAATTCATTTTATCTATAAAATATTTAGTTTGAGACGTAACTGATTATTGTTTCAATATATAACACTTTAGAAAGCAATGCCCCAACAATTTAATCTACGAACGAAGCAAAATTTCGTAAAACATATGCATTACAATAGTGTGGCCTTTATTTTTTCGCGCGTATCAGGTTCATTCAATCGAAAACAGGATTTTATCTGTTTCACCACACGCCATTTTCAGAGATTATGAAATCATCCAAGAGAACGGCGGATTTCTGAAATCCCAGAGAGACGTCATTATACAAAAATGTAGGTCAAAAGTGAGCTTAGACGGCTACGCCGAAAAAGGTAAAGTTTAAGGGCCCATACAAACACAAACACTTTTAACAGCACGAAACACACATAACGACATAACGTCAAAGACATTTAGAAAAAAATGTTTTGTGATTTTCTGATTTTTATTTTTATTAAAGTTCTCGTATACTACATGAAGTTGGTTCGCATTTAATGAATTCTCAAATATTCATTTCATATTCTCAAATAGACTATTTGGTTAAGTTCATGTATAATATACGTAAGTAATGCCGTTCGGTAAAACAACTTCAATTTATGACGAATGCTTCAGATAATGTGATGCACTATAAATAAACTGGATTCGTCATGAATAGGCCCTGAGTTCAAACATTCAACGTCATCACAAAGCAGGTACATGCAAACCACTTTGTAAAAATTAAACGCTTCATCAAAAATAAGTCTTTGATCAATCGTGGTTTAAATTTAAAATGAAGAGATGCTCAAAGAACAAAGGGGCAAAAAATAAAAATAAATAAATACAAAAAATAAACACTAAAACGGCACGAATCACGCAGAACGACAAAACGTATCAGACACTTAGAATAAACTTGTTTTTATATTAAAGTTCTTTTAGGAACTGATATACTAGTTGATTCACATTTTATGAATTCTTGTCGCGCAAACAATAGACTACTTGGTTAAGTCTTAATTACCTGGTCGTTGATGGTTACGCAAAAGGTCATGCACAAAAAAATGGTGGAATGGTCATTTTAGAGTTTCGTACGTAAAACATTAATAGTTAGTCCAAAAAAGACAAATCAATTGTGTTTCAAATTTGTGTTTACATCCCACTTTGTCGTTTTTGGACAAACCATTAATGTTTAACCTAAGAAATTCTAAGATGACCTCCGTTAATGCATAAAGTTAAATACGGCTTAGTGTGAAAGGTGTGCTCTTAGTATTTTTAGAGTTCTGCTGGCCCGTTTAAAAATATTATTTTGGCTAATTAATGACTAATTATAAATTGTTGTTATGTTTTATTACTAAAGAGTGGTACTTTGGAGGTAACAAAACAATATTTCACTTATTTTGTTTGTTTCAATATGATAGCTAGGTTTTGAACTAGACAAAAGACTATTTTGGGATGCTTTTGGCTATTTTGCCTTGCCTCTCCCCCTTAATGTATCTTATTTATACACAGATGATAGACAAACAGTATATATACTACAGCCATGTGAATTCGTATCTCAGTCGGTGTTGATTGTTTCCCTATTTGACATGGGTTCGAGCCCTATACGGGAAACAAGTTTTTTAAGTTGAGAAGATTGCTTTTATGTTTCTAATTTCATATTTATGTAATTTAAAATATTTTCTGTGTTTATATGATTTTGCTAATTAAAATATATATTACGTAACAAAATAAAAAGAAAAAAACATTAAAAATGTATAAAAATGAAATATAAAATGAATAATTTTAACTACTCAGTATATCAATACATTAGAATGTAAGAGAAACGAACAATTTAGTAATAATACAAAGTAATTTAAAAAGTAAAGCGGACGAGGGGATTTGATCCCCAGTTACCTGGGTGATAGGCAAGTACGCTATGCACTGCGATGACATGCATGTATGGTCAGCGGTGTTAATAGCCTTATAAATAAATGTTAAAATATGAACTGGCTACCTTTACTGACGCTAAATATAGAAAAATACTGCTGCTCCTATTTGAATGGACTAGCCGATCTTTGGTGTCTCAAAGGTGGTTCTTTATCTATAGCAAAGTGCGCATCGAAGGAAATTCCGTTATATTTATAACCGGCAAATCCTTCCAGGACCAGAGGACGCGCGTATTTGTTTCACGTTTTTCTAACGACAACGAGGAAGTTCAATGAAATTCAAAGAAGTATTCTAATGATAATGCCAATCTGTGAAATACTTCTGTTTATTTTTATTTGTTTTGATTTTGGGAATTAAAATCAACCAAGACTGGGATATAAGCTTGCGTACGTTAATAGAACAGTTTACAATGCAATCAGCAGCTGTATTTTGTAACATTACAAGTACTGAACACGGTAAAACAAAACTTCAGTCCCTGTTTACTATAAATTAAAGTGATGTTCAAAGAAAGACTGATGTAAACCAGTAGACATGTCAAGTTTATGGGCACCATGACAAAATAGCCCGTACAAAACACACATAACATAAAAAAACGCAGAACATCAAAACGCTACAGACATTCAGAAAAAACTATTCTTGTGTGTAAAAACCCAATATTGACATTATTTTCAGGTGAGCATGAGGGTGGTCCAGACGGATGGACTTCGAGGCGGACGGCAACCTACTGGTGGCCAACTGGGGTGGCGGCCATCTTGAGGTGTTTTCTCCAAGTGGTGTTGACCCAGTGGCCCGAATCAAGAGCCCGTTCTCCTAGCCAAGCAATGTGCAGGGGCGCCACTCTGTATGTCACGGAGCCAAGTTTTATGGTGTCCTACAGTACTGTGAGACCAAGTAGATGTAGTATGAAACTCAGATGACCTACCCATTTGACTCTTGTGAGAATGTTGTCAGTCACGTGTGCAGATAATGGTGCTGGTGACATGTGTACACTGATTGTTATGATATTGTATATCATGACCATAGTTTAAAACACAGAGTAAAATTTCAAACTGTATTGTCATTAAACATTTAAATAAGCGGATCCGGATCCTGATACAGACGCCTGGAAAGCAGTTTAGCGTAGTCTAGTTGATAACGAGCTAGGTGTAAACCTATTTGATGCACGAGGTCGAAACCGCCCTTGCCCATATGATTTTGATTTATTTGTTGTTTAGTGTTTCATTTACATTCTCTTATTTAGCGTCGACTATCAGGTGTTTTATAATATGTAGTGTTTGATATGTAATTGTGTGGTTTCTGTACATTCATGATTGTAGAAACGCTACCTAGAATTGAAATACACCTGTACGTAAAGGAAAAATTAAATTGTGACCTATGCACAATTGTCCGCAAAGCAATGAACTAAAACGGATGGACATAAACATCTGACGTATCAAACATTAAAACGCAACACAATATTAAAAAATACTACTTGTCAATTACCTTTGGTTACAGCTAATTCCAAGTTAACGCCACACCTACAACAAAACTTGTCATCGGGTGAAACATTGGTCCCACAGTCTCGGCACTCTTTTACATCCACTTTCACTTTATATCCACAGTTGCTACAATATTCATGTTCTGCAGTTAGGAGTTTTCCACATGGTTGTCCATCATCTGTTTTTCCATCACACACTACACTTTCACTTGTTTCTTTTTTTTCTATTTTGCTTGTTCCACATTTGGAGCACAATTCTCCATCACATTCAAACCCACATGCGGGAACTGGACACTTCTTTCCCATAGTTTTACTTCACACTTCATCCTGAAAGATAAGATTTATAAGATGAAAATTGCAAACACATTATTATACCCCACCACACAATTTAGGGGGGGGGGGCTATAATGGATCCGCTTTGTCGCGTCCGTCCGTCGGTCGGTCGATCATTTCGTCTCCATTATCGTGTCCGCTCTATAAATCATACACCGTTTTAAGGATTTTCTTCGAGCTTGGCTGAAATGTTCACCTCAACAAGGGGATGTGCAGAACCCATGTTGCACATGTGACTGCTCAAGGTCAAGGTCACAATTGAAGGTCAAATATCAAACAATCAAATATTAGACAACATGTCGTGTTCACCCTGTAAGTCCTACACTAATTAAACTATTTTCTATAATGTTTGCTCAAATGTCCACCTTAACAAGGGTATGAGCAGAACCAATGTTACCTATTTGCCGGCTTAAGGTCAAGGTCACACTTGAAGGTAAAAAATTGACTTAAAATATTCTTATATTATCGTGTCCGCTCCTATACCAATTGAAGGATTTTATTTAAACTTGGCTGAAATGTTCACCTCAACATGGGGATGTGCAGAATCCATGTTGCCAATGTGTCAGCTCAAGGTCAAGGTCACTATTGAAGGTCAAATTTCCAACAATCAATTAAATATTAGATATTATGTCGTGTTCGCTCTGTAAGTCCTACACTATTTAATAGATTTTCTTTTATTTTAGCTCAAATGTCCACCTTAACAAGGTCACAATTAAAGGTCAAATATCAAACAATCAAATATTAGACATTATATCCTGTCCACTCTGTAAGTCCTACACTAATTGAAATATTTTCTTTAATCTTGGCTGAAATTTTCACATTAACAAGGATTTGTGCAGAACCCATGTTACCCTTTGGCCGGCTTAAGGCAAAGGTCACACGTGAAGATCAAAATTTGACTTAGAAAATATTCTTAAATTTAACATGTTTTTTTAATATTTCTGAAAATATATATGAAGTGTCACAAGTAAAATATGCAGGTCAAGATTCATAATTCTGTATTGCATTTAGACAAAGTTATGCCCCTGTTTAAGTCATTTAATTTACTTACAATCAATACTAGATAATATGTCAGGTCCGCTCTATAAATTATATTCTAATGGAAGAATTTTCTTCAAACTTAACTTAAACGTTCACCCCAACTGGGCAATGTGCAGAACCCATCTTCCCCTTGTACCAGCTTTGTCAAGGACATTGGTGGGGTATGAATCGCATGCAGCGATAGTTCTAGTTTCTAACGTTTTTGTTAATTTTTACTGTAGTACCAAATGATTGCCAATAAAATTTACAACCTTTATCGCGTCACGCAAAAAAGATTGACAGATAGAAAGGACTTCGCCGGTGAATTTCACGCCCGTTTATTTGTTTAAAGACAGTGTCGATGCTTTAATGCATTCTTGTTAATATGTCTTTAATATTTTGAATTTAGACACGAGCTATATTTTGACCAACATGGACAATGTTGAATTATGAATATATTTGTACATGGTGTGCGCACGCTCAGTATACACGCTAGCGCGCTTCACGGAGTTGTCAAACGTTTTTAGGCGTTCTAAAACGATATTTATTTTACGACATAAATTTAAGTTAGTGTTTTTGTCTGCTTTGATTTGTGTCATTATCATTTACAATTTAAAAAATATTGTTTGCGGTGTAAGGCAATAACTTCATCATTAACCTAACATCATCAATTATTACACAACTATAAATAAAAGTCACATGATTGCTCACACCTTAAACATGTTCGTGTCAATAAATATAGATAGTAACATGCTTCAGCTGTTTTAAGCCAATATATTTATAAAATGGAAAACTGACACCAACTGCGTCATTGTGAACTATATATGTATAATTGTATTCAGTGTTTTCCTAATTAAAAATAATGTCAAATGAGTTTTTATAACTCATGTAATAAAACAGTTATTTATCATAATCAATAATGATTTGTTGGTCCATATCACAGAATATTTCACAGCTAATAAGTAAATGATTAAATAATTATAATTTTTTTACCTAGTTTTATTATTTCATTTTTGAAACAATATTAAACAGTTTGAATGTTTTTCATATGAAAGGGTAGTAAATATAATTTCCCTTTACAATTTTGAAGACATATATTTTAATAATAGTGTCGTTTTAATTTTAAATGGATGATATTTAAACATAGACTATGGAACACACTCTTTGTTGGTTATTCATTTAAGGTAGTGATACATGTTGAAATGCCCAAAGCAGCCCCCCAAAAGTTCATTTGTCATTTTCAAAAACTAGAGATGATATTGAAATGAAATAAGCAAAATACTGTGAGGTTTACCTCAAAAGTACCGATTTGTATTAATAAAACATAAAATTAATTTTTAATTAACCACTAATTAGCCAAAACAATGGATTTCACGCGGGCCAGCAGAACTAAACATCTAATAGA
>Ga0224511_10000441_pt1 | contig 19547 bp, 16 predicted proteins | sample SF_May12_sed_USG_2_FD_169988 | JGI IMG/M metagenome (GOLD analysis project Ga0224511, IMG submission 169988) | Sediment microbial communities from San Francisco Bay, California, United States - SF_May12_sed_USGS_8_1 | ecosystem: Environmental > Aquatic > Marine > Sediment | place: USA...
CCTCGTCGATAAGAATCAGGCCGAGATCGGGCAGTGGTGTAAAAATCGCTGAGCGTGTACCAATCACCAGGCGTGCATGGCCAGTTGAGGCGGCATGCCACGCGCTGAGACGTTGCTGGTCATTGAGTCCAGAATGTAAAACTGTAATCGGGCAAGCCATACGCTGTCGGAAGCGCTCGGTGAGCTGGGGGGTCAGGCTGATCTCTGGCACCAGTACCAACACCTGCTTATCGCTGGTGATCACGCGTTCGCTCAAGGCCAGGTAAACCTCGGTCTTGCCGCTGCCAGTAACACCGTGCAAGAGATGAATATGATGCTGCTTTAAATCGTTACTGATAGCCTCAATCGCCCGTATTTGCTCATCGTTTAATGCGGGTGCCTGCGTGGTGATGGACTGAGACTCCGGCAGACTGGCCTGTTCTGTGCGAACCACCAGTCCTTTTTCCAGCAGCGCCTTCATTGCAGGCCGCCAGTTTGGATGATTATCGTTGAGATAGGTTTCACCAAGCCCCTCAGGGTTATTTAGTAATACCTGTAGTATGTGTTTTTGCCTGGCAGCACGATTGAGAGTTTCCAGCTGATCGCAGGTTGTGCCTTCAGTCACCATCCAGATCTTGATTGCTGTAGCTACAGCCTCCTTGCCCTGGCGTAACAGGCTGGGCAGGGCGGTTTGAACCACTTCACCAATAGGGTGCAGGTAATATGAGGAGGCCCAGTGCAGTAAATCCAGGATCTGCGGATCAAGTACCGCCCTGGTGTCGATCAATCTATTAATGGGCTTGAGTTTGTTGAGAGTAAAATCACTGTGATCGGTTTGCTCAAGAATGACACCTGTAAGCGTACGGCGACCAAAAGGCACTTCTACACGGCAGCCTGGGATAAATGAATGTTGGCGTAAGGATTCAGGGATTAAGTAGTCAAAACTACCAAATAAGGGAATGGGAACGGCAACCCTGAGTATCCCCAGTTTTTGTCTGGCCGCTGAATGCTTTTTTGTGGAATTCATGGTGAATATTCAGTGCCGTTTGGAGTCATATCAAAGGGTTATCTGGGGTCACAATTCTACTGGAAATTGAGTGGAGTAACTTGCAGTGTGATAGATAAAATTTCTTGTACAGGTATTGACAATTGAGTTACCCACAAAAGCTGTGGATAAGTCTGTGCATAGAATATTAATAACGGCCTTTTAACATGATTTTGAAAGAAGGTGTAGCTAATTGGTTAAATTTTACTCACCCTTATATTTGTATATATATCAGTTAGTTGAAGATGTGCGCCCTATTATTATAGTGTTTTTCTATTGGGAGAAATTTTTAAATGAAGTAAAAAAATGGACTGTGCATAACTATATTTTCACAGCCTGATTTTAACCCTGCAAGTTAAAATGTATTCGAGAAAATGTATGCTAAGTTATTAAAAATAGCATAAAAACCCGAGTTACCCACATATTCTGTGGATAACTTTGTGGATTAAAAAGTTTTTTATTAAAAAAACAAGTGAAAAAACAGTGTTTTTGCTGGATTGTATAAAAAATAACCAATTTATTTATTATGTTATATATCAATTAGTTATGTCTATAATATTGTTGTGCTTCAGTGGATAAGTCAATATTTGTGCATCATTTTAGACGGTCTTAGAGGTTCGTAATTTGTTTGTGTACAAGTCTTAGAAAAGTTATTAATTAGAACAATAGCTTAGCAATTTTTATCCTTATTTTTGTACCGTTTATCCGGGCTGAGAAAATTGATTTTCTGCGTTGATGATGTTCTTGTCTTGTGCAAAAGTAAGACTTCTTTTAAAAAGCACCACGAGGCTTATTTAGGATGAGTTCCATGGAGCTTTGGTCACACATAGAGCAACAAATAGAACAGGTCACAGGTTTACCTTTTCGTATTGATGATAATCGAGGTATTGGTGGTGGTTGTATCAATGCCAGCTTTCAGGTCGGTAATAGTGATCGTCGTTATTTCATCAAAACTAACCATAGCCGTCATGCCGATATGTTTGAGGCAGAAGCTGAGGGTCTGCTACAAATTGCCAACTCCAATACCATCAAGGTGCCCAGACCTGTCTGTTATGGTGAGAAAGGTAATCAGTGCTACATAGTTATGGATTATCTGGAGTTTGGTGGTAGTGGCGATAACGTACTGTTTGGCCAACAACTGGCGGCTATGCATAGGCAGACGGCTGACCGTTTCGGCTGGCGCATGGATAATACCATTGGTTCCACACCCCAGCCCAACAACCAGTACCACGACTGGATTGAATTCTGGCGAAAACAGCGTCTTGGGTTTCAATTAGATTTGGCTGCCAGTAATGGCTACGGTGGTGAATTACAAACACTGGGTGAACGCCTGATGTCAGATTTCCCTGTCCTGTTTGAAAATTACCAGCCCGAAGCATCAATGTTACACGGTGATTTATGGACGGGTAACTACGGCGCGTTGATTGATGGCACTCCCGTGATATTTGACCCCGCTTTTTATTATGGTGACCGTGAAGCTGAACTGGCTATGACTACCTTGTTCGGTAGCTTTAGTCGTGACTTTTACGCTGCGTATAATGAAATCTGGCCACTGGATGAAGGTTATGCCACACGCCGAAACTTTTACAATATCTATCACATTATCAACCACACCAATTTGTTTGGTGGTGGTTACCATGGACAGGCAATTAGGATGATAGAGCAGGTGTTATCTGAGATTAAATAATATCAATCTGGCTCGTCAGGGTAAAAAAATAAAATGATGCTAAAATCACATCGGAACATTACATTATTGGGGAGAAATGATGACTGCTGAACAGATACAGGCATTGATGATTAAGATTGCGCTAATTATAACTTTTTTAATTGGTGTTACTTTTACGGCTTATAACCTGTTTGCCTTTAAGGTGGATAAGTCGGGTTATTATTTCCATGATGACAACCAGCTCTGGCTGTCGTTTGGAATATGTTTTTTATCGATCGCCTATATAATTAAGAACTGGAAAAAATTATAAAAATATTGCTCTTATAGCGAATAAAAAAGGGAACAAATGTTCCCTTTTTTATTGAGTCAATTTTGGTTTTTAAATTAAAACTCAACGGCTAACTGTGCGGTTAGCATACCGCCGGATTCACCGCTACCACCATCGGTGGCTTCATAGTCGCTGGCATTGGTGTATTCAACAGCCAGACCAACATCACCAGCAACTGTAGTTGATACTGAGATCATATTGCGTGTTTCTGCCAGGCCGATAAAACCAGTATCCATGTCAGAAGTGCTCTGGTGGGCAATAGCAAAAGTTACTTCACGTCCGCCCATGTCCATGCTGTAAGCAAGTTCGATGTTATTAGCGGCTGGGCTTGCAACAGCACCATTAAATTGAAGATCTAAGATGTTGAAATCATCAGATGCGGATACATGCTCAAGAATGATGCTGAATGCATCCATATTAATGATAGCGTGTAGTGCCATGCCCGCAGTGTGTTCTTCAATAAAGGGAGCGCTTGCGCCCTGCAGTACACCCTGAATACTATCGGTCTCAGCGATGTTATTGATGTAGTCGAGACCAAAATCCAGATTCATAGACCCCGATTTCATGGTGTAGCCAATGCTAATACCAAAGTCATCAACCACGTCGTTATCAATTTCATTTTTATCCGCTTCGCCGTTAAAGACATATACTGAAGCACGTAAACCACCAGATTCATAGCCAAATTCAACAGCGGCTTCCTGTGTTTCACCCAGCTCTAGTGTCAGTGGGTCAGAAATCATGTTGCTTTCAAAGTTACCAAAAGGCACGTACATACGACCTGCGTTCAGGAACATGGAGTCCATAGCAATAGAGATGGTGCCTTCGTCAATGACAGGCGGGTCAGTGTCATCATCCTCGTGCAGTATCAGTATATGGGCACTGACATTGTTATTAATTTTTGCATCAAAGCCGAGTTCAACAGTAGCCAGGGTAATGTCACTAACTTTGGCTGCAGCGGTATGATCTTCTCCAGAGTTAATTTCGACTTCAATAGCACCGGTGACTTCTAATGTAGGCTCCGCCATAACGGGGGCTGTGCATACGCCCATGGCGATCAGTGTGCCTACAGTTAGGTGTTTTAATTTGAGGTGAGGCATTATTTTTCCTGTTAAAAGTTGTTATGTGGTTAATGTTTGGTGAATAAAAATACGATTTTTAACATTTAAAAAAAGCGGTAATGATTAAATAACTATAGTTTTTATTTAATGGATAACAAGTGATTAGCAGTTGATGATATGTTTCAGTTTTTGTTTGTCAAGATGAGCTGTATGAATTCATTGAGCAAATTTACAGATTCAAGTTGTGTTTCTTCAATCATGGCTAAATTAGGGTAGGCTGCCTGTAGTGCTCTGGCAAATACACCACTAGAAGTTTCAGTGACACGTTGGCCATTAATAAAAACAGGTGCACTGTGCAGGCCGCAACTGGGGGAGCGACTTTTTAAGATAAAGCCGCTGAATTTATTAAGACCTGGAATTTTTGTTTGGCAGTAGTGCTGCATCAAATCAGTAATGTCGACGCTTGTGTCGTCACGTCCGATGAGGCGGGGGTGTTCGATGCTGCCACAGAGTTGTACTGGTGGTCGGGGAATGCTTAAGCCTGCTTCAACTTCGGGGCAGATGGGGATGAGTTCAAACCGTGTAGTTAGTTTCTGGATGGCTGTACAGGGTTTTGACTGGCCGTCGTAGCGCACGGTGTCACCGAGCAGGCAGCGACTGACTCCAATTTTTGGTTTTCTTGTCACGGCCTATAGTTTGGCTCCCATGTTGAGTGCGCGTTCGCGTGATTTATTGTCTGCTACCGCTCTTGCGCCCGCATCCCAGCTGGGCATGGTTTCGGGCCAGCCAAAACAGTGTGCAGTTAGTATTTCACATAATGCTTCGATATGCTCGGGGTGTGCGTTCATTGCTGGAATGTAGTGATAGCTCTCACCGCCCGCCTGAAGAAATAAATCACGATACTGGATATTTATTTCTTCCAGTGTTTCCAAACAATCAGCTGAAAAACCGGGACAAATGATGTCGATTTTTTTGATACCCTGTTCGGGGAGTTGTTGCAGTGTTTCATCGCAATAAGGCTGTAGCCACGGTTCACGGCCAAAACGAGATTGAAAAACCACCTGCCATTGATCATCATTAAGTTGCAGAGCTTCAGCGGTCAGACGAGCTGTTTTCTGGCAGTGGCAGAAATAAGGGTCACCATTGTCTGCATAACGTTGTGGGATGCCGTGAAAGGAAAAGAGTAGTTTTTCACCCTGTCCATTTTTGTCCCAGTGATTGCGGATGCTGTTGCTCAGTGCGCTGATGTATTTGGGGTGGTCATGATACTGGTTGATGAAGCGTAAATCGGGCAACCAGTGCCAGCTCTGGAGCACATTGGTGACCTCATCAAAAACTGAAGCTGTGGTAGTGGCCGAGTACTGTGGGTACATAGGCAATATAATCAGTCTGCGAGCACCGGCTTTGCGCAGTGCTTGTAGGCCGCTTTGTATAGAGGGTTTGCCATAACGCATGGCCAGGTCAACGATGATGTCGCCGCGGAATTTCTTCATCAGGGCTTTTTCGATGGCCTGAGTCTGTTTCTGAGAGATTGCTATTAGTGGTGAGCCCTGATCAGTCCAGACTTTTTTATAGGCTTTGGCCGAGCGCGCAGGTCGAAAACGTAGAATAATACCGTGCAAAATCAGCCACCATAACCAGCGAGGTGCATCAATAACACGAGTGTCCCAAAGGAATTCCGCCAGATAACGCCTGACTGCAGAGGCCTTAGGTGCTTCCGGTGAGCCCAGGTTCACCAATAGAATGCCGAGTTTTTCCTGAGTACCGTGTCGATAGTTGTAGTCTGTTTTTTTCATGAGCGAAGACTGACAGATTCAAAATTAATCTACAAGTAGTTCGAAGCTACTAACTAAACCGAATTTAGTAAATACAAATGTATTTTGTTTTTGTAGGAGTTGTGATGTCAAATAAGTCGCAATTTAGAAAACGCTATGAAAGATATATATCATGGTATTTGTTGTGTACACTCCTATATCAACTTCCTGTAATATACGCGCAGTTTTTTTACCCTTTTTAAGAGAATAATCTGGAGCTGGATCATGCCAATCTGCCTGGCAGTACCCAATGAAATTTTACCCGGAGAGCGACGAATTGCGCTGGAGCCGGGTATTGCTAAACGCCTGATCGCGATGGGCGTTGAAGTGACCATGGAGAAAGGGGCGGCACTGTCTGCACATTTCGCTGATGATGCTTTCGAGGGAGTGAAGATCATCGATACACCACAGGAGTTGTATAAAAACGCCAATCTTATTTTTAAAGTGCAGCCGCCAACCATGCAAGAGCTGGATATGATAGAGCCGGGTGCAGTAATTGCTGGATTTATGGCGCCGCACAAGAACGAAGATTTGATGCAAAAAATGTGTGAGAAAAATATCACCTCACTGGCGATGGAGCTAGTGCCACGCATTACCCGTGCACAGTCTATGGATGCTCTATCTTCACAGGCCTCAATTGCTGGCTATAAGGGTGTTTTGATGGCTGCTGATATGGCCAGCGTTTTCTTCCCCATGCTAACAACCGCCGCGGGTACGATTCGCCCTGCCAGAGTTCTGATTATTGGTGTGGGTGTGGCGGGCTTACAGGCGATTGCAACCGCCAGGCGTCTGGGTGCGATAGTTGAGGCTTACGATGTGCGCACGGCAACCCGCGAGCAGGTTGAGTCACTGGGCGGAAAGTTCATTGATACTGGTGTTAGTGCTGACGGTGAGGGCGGTTATGCGCGTGAGCTGACTGACGAAGAAAAACAGCAGCAGCAAGATGTGTTAGCTAAGCATGTCGCGATGTCCGATGTGGTCATTACTACGGCGGCAATTCCAGGTAAACCGTCACCGAAGATCATTAGCAAGGAAATGGTGGCTGATATGAAGGTCGGTGCCGTGATTATCGATCTGGCTTCTGAAGGTGGTGGTAACTGTGAGTTGACCCAGCCGGGTGAAACCGTTGACTATGAAAGTCGCGTGACTATTCACGGACCGCTGAATGTGGCCAGTCAAACACCGGTACATGCCAGTGAAATGTACGCCAGAAATCTGTTCAATTTGATATCCCCCTTCATTACTGAAGAGGGTGAGCTGGAACTGGACTGGGAAGATGAGGTGTTAGCAAATACCGTATTGACCTTTTCTGGTGAAATTAAGAGTGAACGTTATCGCAGAGTTGAGGTGACAAAATGATCGAAGGATTTACAGCCTTATATATCTTCATGCTCTCGGCCTTCACTGGTTATGAGGTGATCAGTCGTGTGCCCGTCATTTTGCATACCCCTTTAATGTCGGGTTCCAACTTTGTCCACGGTATCGTGCTGGTCGGTGCCATGATAGCTATGGGTCATGCAGAAACTAATCTGGAAACTTTCATTGGTTTCATCGGCGTAATGCTGGCCGCGGGCAATGCAGTCGGAGGTTATGTGGCTACCGTGCGTATGCTCGAAATGTTCCAGCCGAAGAAGGAGGCCTAATTCATGGAGATGATTATTGAAATAGTTTATTTCCTCGCGGCTGTGGTTTTCATCATTGGTCTGAAACAGATGAGTTCGCCGGTGACTGCACGTCAGGGTATTGTCTGGGCGGGTATTGCTATGGTGATTGCATCGCTGTTCACTTTTGGTGATCCTGCGGTGTTGCATAATACCGGTAATTTAGGCTGGATGGTGCTGGCGATTTTGATGGGTTCGGCGATTGCTTATATCACTGCCAAACGTGTTGAAATGACCGACATGCCACAGATGATCGCGATCTATAACGGCATGGGTGGTGGTGCAGCGGCTGCGATTGCGGCGGTTGAGCTGGTACGTGTAGCCGGTGGTGCACCGGCACCAGCAACAACCGTGATGGTGCTGGCGGTACTGGGTGCGATTATTGGTGCGGTGTCATTCTCGGGTTCGGCGATTGCTTTTGCCAAGTTGCAGGGCTTGATCAAAAAAACCATACGTCTGCCATTTCACATGTTGATTAATCTGGCGATGTTTGCTGGAGCTTTGGCTTTGGGCGGCATGATGGCTTTCAGCGGTGAAGTTGATGCCTCTATATTATTGATCTTCTTCGCGCTGACTTTGCTTTTCGGCATCATGTTTACTCTGCCTATAGGCGGTGCGGATATGCCAGTGGTGATTTCACTGTTCAATGCCTTAACAGGTTTAGCTGTTGCCTTTGAAGGTTTCGTACTGCAGAACGCAGCCATGATTATCGCTGGTACGGTGGTGGGTTCTTCCGGTACCTTGCTGACCCAGTTAATGGCCAAAGCGATGAATCGCCCGATCTCAAATGTATTATTTTCAAGCTTCGGTAGCTCAGGTGGCGGTGCTGCTGAGGAAGAAGTTGAAGGCAGCATGAAAGAAATTCAGGCTAACGACGCCGCTATCATGATGGCCTATGCGACTAAGGTAATCATCGTGCCGGGTTACGGTATGGCGGTGGCGCAGGCGCAGCATAAGTTGAAAGAGCTGGAAGTTCTTCTGGAAGGTCGTGGTGTAACGGTGAAGTATGCGATTCACCCGGTAGCGGGTCGTATGCCGGGTCACATGAATGTCTTGTTGGCTGAAGCGGGTGTCGATTACGACAAGATCCTGGATCTGGATGAGGTCAATCCTGAATTCCCAACGGCTGAAGTGGCGTTGGTGATTGGTGCAAATGATGTGGTTAATCCGGTGGCCAGGTCAAATCCGGACAGCCCGATTTACGGTATGCCGATTCTAGATGCGGATAAAGCACAGAATACAATAGTGATTAAACGTGGTCGCGGTGCGGGTTTCTCGGGTATTGAAAATCACCTGTTCTACGCCGATAACACACGTATGCTCTACGGCGATGGTCAGAAAGCTGTAGCTGAACTGATTGCAGGTGTAAAAGCACTTTAATCGCGCTCCTGAGCTGATTTTAGCCTGGGATAAAAAAAGCCGATGCTGGCAGCAGCATCGGCTTTTTTTACGGCTATAACGCTAGTTACGACAACTACAAAGTGCTCGTGATCCAGTTTTGAACTTCAGTGTAGAAGCCGTCTGCAGTGCCTGTTGTGACAGCGATAACGTTTAGTGTGACGATCAGTGCTGAAATAATCAGTGCTGAGGTCATGGCCTTATCCTGGTATTTAGTCATTTAATTTCTCCTGTATTTCATTACCCGTCATCCAGTAACAGGTAAATATTTATTTTTCCCAGTTATCAAATTGATAGCGGCCGCGAATAATATACCGTTTAAGACCATAATGCTAGCTGAATGAGAATGGTTATTGTTAGTTTCGCATTTTATTGGCGAAAATCATGGGTAAATTCAGTTGTTGTAGAAGCATTTTTATAAAAACGAGTAAGGAATGAGCTGGTTTATCGATTATACGGAGGTTTTTACAAGTATGACTTTATCGGTATAAGATACGCGTTCGAGCAGATTCCCATAGTATTGGTAAATAGTAGGAACAAGCAGGAGAGCGGTATGCGTACAATCTTAGTTCTCAACGCCAAAGGCGGTTGCGGTAAAAGCACCATTTCGACCAATTTAGCGAGTTACTTTGCTTTTGAGGAAGAAAAGAAAGTAGTGCTGGCCGATTATGATCCACAGGCTTCAAGTATGGCCTGGCTGGAAGCACGTGGTGAAGAATGGCCATTGATAGAAGGTGTCGCAGCTTTTAAAGATGACTTACGTCCTGCTAAAGATACAGATGTATTGATTATTGATGCGCCCGCCCGTGTTCATGGCAAAGAACTCACCGCTTTAGTGCGCAGAGCCGATACCATTTTGTTCCCGGTTTTGCCTTCACCGATAGATATGCGCGCTGCCACTGATTACATGAAGGAAGTAAAATCTGTCGGCAAAGTTGAGCGCAATCAGGTGAAAATAGGTGTTATTGCTAATCGCGTTCGTGAAAGTACTATCATCTTTTCTGAGCTTTTTGATTTTATAAAGAAACTAAAAGTACCCTATGTTGCCACCTTGCGTGATACACAAAACTACATTCGTGCGGAAGAGCGTGGTGTTGGAATTTTTGAAATGGCGCCCTCACAGGTATATCAGGATCTTGAAAGCTGGGAGGCACTAATCAGGTGGTTGCGTAGTAAACGTAGTATGCCAGATAAGTGATCTGCTCTAATGTAGGTGCTAAAAGTTCCAGGCAGTTTTGTCGTACCTACGAAACCAGAAGGGACTGGTAAAATCACTTTTTATATTCTTTGTCGCTGTATTTATGTTTGTCTCTCCTAATCTAACCGAGTTCAAAACCCTGTTTTCTGAAAAGCTACGTACTATGTTGTCACCCGATGAGCCAGGTGCATTTATTCTGGTGTTGGCGAATAGTATGCAGGATAAGGAATCACAGTCGAATTTAAAAAATGATTTAATGGCAATGTTTGTTGAATTGAATGACAAACATAAAGCCAGTGAATTAAAAGCTGCAAATGATGATCTTGATGTTTTTGAAAAAATAAAAAAGAAGGGGATTGGTTCAATCTCAGCCTGGGAAAGTATTTCGCAAGGTGAATGGGAAGTGTTGTGCAACCCAATGCGCGGCCTTCGACCTGCACGCGCCTCAACAGAAAAAGTTGAAAATATTTTTCAGGAATTTGATGCTTCTAAATTTAATTTTAATAAGCCCTTTCTACGACCTGAGATTTTGTGGGAAGATGAGTGGCGTGATGTTCCATTAAGAGTGTTGTATAACAAGTTTCCGTTTGCGCCTTATCATTTGATTATTGTGCCGCAACCAGCACTAGAGTTACCGCAGTATCTGATCAGAGAGCATCATGAATTAATTTGGCAGTTGGTTAAGAGACAGGCTGATATTTTTACTGGCTTTGGTGTGGGATATAACAGCATGGGTGCCTGCGCTTCGGTGAATCAGTTACATTTTCAGTCGTTTATTCAGGATGCATTGTTGCCAATCGAAAAATTGTTGTGGAAACATAATGGTGGTAGACATGAATATCCCATGCAGTGTATTAAAACTATTTCATCGGATGAATGTTGGGCGGTGATTGAAAAATTTCATGCTGACAACCAACCTTATAATCTGCTTTATAGAAAAAATTGTTGTTATGTTTTGCCAAGGCAAATGCAGGCTAGTGATCAGGTTGCTGAGCGTGTGCAGGGGGCAGGCTGGATTGAGGAATGTGGTGTGTTTAATGTAGCCAGTGTTAAATATGGAAAGGGTTTAACCGCAGAGTTTTTGTATTCTGATTTAAAGAGTCTTTCGGTACAGAGTTAAAATGTGCATATAGGTGTGAATTCATCTGCGTAGCTGCGTCTAATGCTTTAACCGCAATATTTTTAAATGACTCAGGCTGCCTAAGCAATAGTTGGTAAATGTCATTATTAAATTCTGATATAGATTTAATTAGTGTAAATTTATTGATATTTCCTTATTAATGGTATTTAGGCTAAAAAGAAATTATCATTAATGATAGTGTTCTTACTGTAGTCGTTAAGGCGATAGTGAATAAAACGGGATAAAAGTCTTCTAGGGAATTGGTGGCCTGATATGTTAACAATAGTATTTCTTGTATTAAGTATTTTAGTCGTTTTGATATTTGATAATAGACCGGTTCTAGGTTTGATTTGTTCCGGATTAATAGTTCTGTCATGGATTTTGATGGAGAGGGTAGAAAAACTTAAAAATATTACAGCTGCTCTAGAAAGTAAGCTTGATAAGTTAACAGAAAAAATAAGAATAATTGAATCTGGAGCGATAACATCAGGCATAGAGAAGATAAAAGAAAGTGCGGCAAGTGATAGAGATGATACGCTTAATAAGGTCGCACATTTGTCTGATTCTCTAATTGAGCAGTCATTGAATATTGCTAAGCAAGTCAATCATGAGAAGAAATCGTCCCCGCCAGAGAAAAATAGTACCGAAGAAAAATCACCGATCGAGTCACCAGTAATTGTCTCGAAGCCAGTTACTTCTGATCAATTATCAACTCGGCATGTAGCTCATAGATCAGTACCGCATAAGCCAGTACTTCCTAAGGAGCCATCCTTCGTTGATGAGATAATCAAAAAAGCATGGAGCTGGTTTACTGACGGTAATGTATTTGTACGAGTCGGTGTCATTATTTTATTCATGGGGATGACGTTTTTAATTCGTTATGCCATAGGGGAGAATATGATCCCAATCGAATTGCGGTTGGCTGCTGTTGCAGCTGCTGCAATTACTATGTTGTATTGGGGTTGGCGGCAGAGAAATATACGACAACAGTTTTCGTTGGTTGTTCAAGGTGGTGGGATAGGTTTACTTTATCTGACCATATTTGCAGGCTTTAGCCTTTATCACGTTATTCCATCACCTTTGGCTTTTGTGTTTTTATTATTGACGGTTATCTTTGCTGCAATGCTTTCGATATTACAGAACGCCAGACCATTAGCATTATTTGCAACAGTCGGTGGATTTTTAGCTCCCGTATTAACATCGACAGGAAGTAATAACTATATAGGTTTATTTAGTTATTACACTTTTCTTAATCTTGGCATATTTTCAATCGCATGGTTTAAGTCCTGGAGGATATTAAACCTTGTTGGCTTCTTGTTTACTTTCGTCATATCTACAACCTGGGGTGTTCTTAGTTATAAATCTGAGTACTTCTCTACGACAGAACCGTTTTTAATTATATTTTTTCTTTTGTATGTCGGTATAGGAATCTTGTTTGCTCAAAAACGAACAAAGTTCTATAAGGATTATGTAGATAGTTCATTGATCTTCGGAACACCAGTCATTGCATTTGGTTTGCAGTGTTCCATGGTGAAGGATTTTGAATATGGCGTTGCTATTAGTGCTTTTAGTATGGCAGCATTTTATATTTCGCTTGCGCAATATATTTGGAATAAGAACAGTGAAAGCTTACGACTACTGGCTGAATCTTTTGTATCCTTAGGGGTTATTTTTGCAACACTGGCAATACCATTTGCCATTGATGGTACGTTGACTGGTGCTAGCTGGGCCATCGAAGGAGTAGGTATTTTATGGATTAGTATTAAGCAGCAACAAAAATATCGTAGATTATTTGGTATAGCGCTAATGTTTGCTGCAGGTTTAATACTAGCTTCGGAATTAATCATGAAAAACAGTGATTTTGAATATGCATTTGCAAATGCAGTATTTATTGGTTGTTTTATTATTGCTGTTGCAGCAAGTTTGGGTAGCTGGTTAATATCACGTGCTTACGATGGGAAAATTGAGATAGAAAATACCTTATCCACAACTTTATTGTTATATGGTTTATTTGTATTGTTTGCAGGTTTTGAGTATCAGATTAAAGGCTTTTCCATGCACCATGAACACGGTGTGTTATTAGCAATTTTGAGTGGCTTGTGTGTGCTTGCTTATACCGTTGCTGGTAACAAGGTACAGTGGAAACAAGCTAGTTGGGTAAGTTTAGTTTGTATTGTACCGATGGGTGTCGCTGCCGCTCTTAGTTATGCTTATCAATCCCAGCTGTCTGTAAATTATGGATATATCATCTGGCCAGCTAGCCTGTTAATTTATTTTTACGGGTTAAAGAAATTGCTTAATGTTATACCGCAAAAACCATTATTGATGGCGCATGCTTCTGCAGCTGTAATCATAGTTTGCTTGTTATTCTGGGATGGAATATGGCAGCTAATGTTGTGTTATTCGCTGTTGGCTGTTGTATTTAATCAATTGGCCAAGCAGCAGTGGCCTCAGCTGAAACTCCTGGCTTTAGGTTTCTTGCCAGTGTTAGTTCTATGCAGTATGGCAGCCATTTCAGTTGATGGAAATCTGGTAGATTTATCAAGTTTGTCAGCCGATTTTGAATGGTCGTTTCCACCGGGATATATTTTGTGGCCGTTTGGTTTTGCGGTGTATTTTTATTTGTTGCATCAGAATCCAAAAATTGGTGTTTGCCGGACGAGCAATATGCATTATGCAGGTGCCGCATTAATTTATGTTTTATTGTTCTGGTTGGGTGTGTGGCCATTGTTGTTGGCAGTTTCATTGCTCAGTGTTTTGTGTGGCATTCTATGGCTACGTTATACATGGGAGGAAATGTATTTTACTTCCATGGCATTGCTCCCTTTAATGTTTCTGGTTGCTTTAATTAGTGTGTTAAATGGAAGTATGCATCCCTTTTATTTGCAAGATTTCAATCTTAATTTACGAGTAAGTGCCGAGTTAGGTTATATTTTGTGGCCCATAGCTTTTATGAGTTTGTATTGGTGCTATAAAAAATATGATGTGCAGAATAAATCAGCAAATTATTTTCTGCATGGTGCTTCACTTGTTTTGCTAGTCTTGTTGATCACATGGGAAGTATCATGGCATATATTAGAAAATATGAGATTTATGAATGTTTGGCACATAACATGGCTACCCATAACTGCGATGTTTGCGGTTGCTGTAATTATTAAGCTTGACTATTGGCCGTTTACTGAGCATAGGGATGCTTATAATAGGATGGCATTGCCGGTAATGTTATTGATGCTTGTAGCCTGGTCGTTCCTTCAATTTCAATCATCAGCTAATAGTTTGATTATGCCGTGGATTCCAATACTTAACCCCATTGATATAGTTCAAGCAATTATCATAATGGGTTTGTTTTTATTGATGGATAAATTTAAATCTTTATTAGATAAAAAGATTGTTGTTATAGCGGTCGTTACTTATGTATTTTTGTGGGCAAATATAGATTTGCTGCGAGCAGTACATCATTGGGCGCACGTACCCTGGAGATGGCCGCGAATTTTTAATGCAGATATTTCACAAACAGTCTTATCTCTTTTCTGGGCCTTAAGTGGCTTATTGGTGACATTGTATTCAAGTCGTAAGAAAGAGCGTGCTTTATGGATTGCTGGTGCAACATTGCTTGGAGTTGTAGTTTTAAAGCTATTCCTAATTGATTTGTCTGCTCGAGAAACCGTTGAACGAATCGTTTCTTTTACAGGTGTTGGCTTGTTGCTGATGATGGTTGGCTATTTCTCGCCCTTGCCGCCAAAGAAATTAACTGTGACAGAAGGTGCTTGAGATGAATAAAGTCTATTTATTAAGAAGGCTGATATTTATCTTTACTATGATTATTAGTTTTAATAGCAGCGCAGTGAATACAGCCGATTATAAGTGCATGTTTCCTATTGCAGAAGGTAAGCAATCTGTTAAGAAGTTTTTATTGACTGAGGATGTATATCGTTGTTTGACCTATAGTAATTATGATGATTTTCAGATTATTAATGGCTGGAATCAGGTGGTTCCTTTTCGTATATCATCATCGCTTAAATCAGTTGATGTAAATAGTTATAAAAAAGATATTGATTTTTATCGTGAGCCTGCCATTGCTGCTTATAAAACAGGGAGTCAAATACGACGCATTGCAAAACTAACTGGGGTTGTATCTGGTAATGAAACAGATGCTCAATGGCTGGAGAAAAATACTTATTATTCATCGGTGATAGTCGATCAGGGCGAGGAGAAGGATAGATTAAGAAGTATTGTATTGAATAAAAATGCTGAAGCAATGCCGATTAGTGCGACGGTTGTGATTGAATCTAGCAATAATCTGCAAGATTGGACCACTGTACTTAGACCTCATAATATTTTGTATCTTAGTAGTGATGGTAATGACTTGCAGAGCAATCTATTAAAGTTTTCATCTTCTTCTCATGCAAGATATTTGCGAATAGCAGCTTTAAGTAATGTTTCTAATTTCTTGGATAAAATCATCAGTATTACAGGTGAGTATGAACAAATCAGGAATAGGGCAGCTCCCGTTCAATGGCTAACTATTGATGGGTTGAAAGCACTTGAAGAACCAGGTGAATGGTCTTTTTCTTTGCCGGATTTTCGTCCAGTTACTCGTGTACGTTTAACTTCGACTAATAATATTGTTTATTATCAAGGAGTAATACAGGCAAAACGAGAAGATGATACGCCTGGTAGAAGTCGTGATAAAAAAATTCACCGTGCTGCTAAAAATAAAGTTAAGAGACTATTAAAGAATACTGTGGATAATCGACATTCTAAACGCCATGTGGCATCAAATGTATGGCGTCAGGTTAGTCGGTTTATGCACTATGAAATTGAAAATGAGAAAGGATCAACAACCAGTCCTGTATTAAACATTCCACGCACTCAAAGTAAGGACTGGAAGTTTATTTTCACTCAGCCAGAAGATATACACTTATCACAGCTACCAAAGATTGAGCTTGGCTGGGAGTCTCCTCAGATTACGTTTATTTCTCAGGGGAAAGGCCCGTTTTATCTGTTGGTGGGTAGTGATGAAGTGGCCGAGCGTTTGCCATTCCCGCCTCAGTTATCTGCATCTGGAAAAAACATAGAGTCCATCGACTTACTTGATTTAAAGCGGCCAGATCACGATATGTCCAGGATGAGAAATGAATCCTTGTCAACATCGATGTATGAGCCAAAGTCAATTTTACTGTGGTTTTTCTTATTTATTGGAGTGATAGTCATGGCGTTAATGGCGGTTCAATTAATGAAAAAAATAAAATCAACGGATTGAATAACCTGAGAAATAAATGGCTTGTTTACTGACTGACGGTGAATTCGCCCGATTGTAATGCACCTAACTTCCATTCTCCAATGCTCCATCGAATCAATCTCAAAGTTGGAAATCCTACTGCTGCTGTCATGCGTCTAACCTGTCGATTCTTGCCTTCAGAAATTTTTAACTCTATCCATGAAGTGGGAATATTTTTACGTTCTCGAATGGGTGGAGTCCGTGGCCATAGCCACTCAGGTTCATCGATGATTCTGGCTTTAGCGGGACGGGTCATACCGTCTTTGAGTTTTACGCCTTTTTGTAATTGCTTAATGGCATCCGGCGTAACTTCACCCTCAATCTGTGCAAGGTAGGTTTTTTCTAACTTGTGTTTTGGGTCAGTGATTCTATTTTGTAGTTTGCCATCATCGGTAAGGATTAATAAGCCCTCGCTATCACGGTCGAGTCGTCCGGCGGCATAGACGTTTTTTTCTTTGATATAGTTGGCAAGTGTTTCTCGATCGTCTTCATCAGTGAACTGGCATAGAACACCATAGGGCTTGTTGAACAGAATAATTTTTGACATGAGTTTTAGTCTAAACGGGCTGCAGATCAAACCAGCGGTGACGACGGCTGGGAGCGGCGTTTAATAAATCGAACATGTTGTGTAGTGCGGCTTCATTCACACCCTCCCAGCGCAGGCTTTCTTTGGGACCCTTGAAGTCGGCATCAGTGATGATGGTGGTGAGTAGTTTGTTTCTGGGCAGGATGTCCTTGTGTTGTTCGACTAATTCCTGAATGCGTTTGGAACCACGAAATTTCATTTTAGAAATGTTGTCAATGTTGTCGAGTATTTCTTCAATGCTGGGAAATTTTTTCAGCAGGTTGGAACCCATTTTATAGCCGACGCCGGGGATGCCTGGGATGTTATCTATTTTGTCACCAGTGAGGGCGAGCAGATCGGCGATGAGTTCGGGTTGGACACCAAAGCTTTTTTCAACATCGCGATAATGCATGATTTTGTCACGGGCGTAATCCCACCAGATGTCACCGGGCCTGATTAGTTGAGCGAGATCCTTGTCGGCACTGAGTATGGTGATGGCGTAACCTTCATTGCGTAAACGGGTGGCGAGAGTACCGATAATGTCATCGGCTTCAAAGCGGTTGCTGGAGTAGTCGGCGATACCTGCAGCACGGCAGAAGTCTCGGCAGGGTTTAAACTGGTTTTTGAGTTCCGCAGGTTGTTGTGGTCGATTGCCTTTGTATTCTGGGAAAATCTCACGACGATAAGAGTTGGTCTGTTTGGCATCAAAAGCACAGGCGATGTATTCAGGTTGCTCCAGTTCGATGAGTTGCTGCAGGAACTCGGTGAAGCCATAGATTGCATTGGAGGGTGCTCCATTGGCATCTACGATCTCATCTGAGTAACCGTGCCAGCCACGGAAGATGTAGATGCTGGAGTCAATTAGATAAGCGCGTTTTTGATTGTTTTTATGCATTGTGCTTATTCTACCTTGGCGTGGCTTAATGTAAATTTAGTGGATTGTTTCTAGCATAGCCTTTTAATGTTGCTACTATATAATGTATCATCAGTCCAAAGTTACTGGGAAATGATACCAATTTATGTCTAATGTTGATAAAAAAGCTGTTATTGAACTATCTAAAAAGGCGAGTCGTCTTTTCCGTAGTGGACAATATGATGAGGCTAAGGAAACCTATCTAAAAGCTAATGAGATGGATCCTAGTAACCCTTATGTACTTTCAGGCCTGGGTGATATTTATCGGAAACTGTGCAGGTTTGAAGAATCAGCAAAGTATTACGACGCGGTATTAGAGCTCGATAAGGATAATGTTTTTGCATTACGCGGTGCGGGTGATGCTCGACGTGGTATGCAGGTACCTGAACAGGCCATTCCTTTCTGGCTGCGTTATCTTGAAATTAATTCACGTGATAGTCATGTCATGGTGCGAGTGGCTGATGCTTTTCATAAACTGGGCCAGCATACAGATGCTATTTCAATGTATGAAGATGCACTGGCTATAAGTAAAGATGACCCTTTTGCTTTACTGGGTCTGGGCAATTTATATTATGCCAGTAATCAGGATGACAGAGCCCTGATATGTTTTGAGCATTTATTAAAGGGTAATAGTCAGAATGTGGTCGTAATGACCATGACAGGTAATCTATATCGTCGGCGTATGGAATATGATCGTGCTATCGAAAATTATAGAAATGCACTGGAAATTGAACCTAATAATAGTTTTGCACTGTTTGGTATGGGTGATAGTTTTCGTGGTCACAAGGATATGGAGCAGGCTGTTTTCTGGTGGGAAAAGATTTTGCAACATGAGCCTAATAATCAGGCACTACGTTCTCGTGTTGGTGATGCGCAAATTCTTCTTGGTCGTTTAGATGAGGCGACAGAGAATTTTAACCACTGTCTGTCTCAGGGCGAGGATATTTTTGCCTATATTGGTCTTGCTCACGTAGAAAGGGAAAAAGGTGATTTTCAGGCGGCAATTGCATATTGTGAGAAAGCATTAAAACTTGATACGACACATCCGCGTGTACTGGGTGAATTAGCTGCGATGCATGAGGCGGCAGGTGACCTTGAAGCAGCAAAAGCGGCACGAGATTTGATTGCCGAGTAGTTTCTGACGCTAAATCTAGCGTCTATCCCATAATAATTCTGCGTTATGGTGCGTAAAGCACTATAATACGCGGCCTTATTTCATACCAACAGAGAATACAGTGAGCGAAAAAATCCGCAACATCGCCATCATTGCCCACGTGGACCATGGCAAAACCACGCTAGTTGATAAACTGCTTGAGCAATCTGGCACCCTGGATGAGCGTAAAGCACCGGGTGAGCGGATCATGGATTCGAATGATCAGGAAAAAGAGCGTGGCATTACCATCACCTCCAAGAATACCGCGATTGACTGGAATGACTACCATATCAATATCGTAGATACACCGGGACATGCCGATTTTGGTGGCGAGGTTGAGCGTGTGCTCTCGATGGTTGACTCGGTTC
>Ga0224511_10000442_pt1 | contig 19539 bp, 10 predicted proteins | sample SF_May12_sed_USG_2_FD_169988 | JGI IMG/M metagenome (GOLD analysis project Ga0224511, IMG submission 169988) | Sediment microbial communities from San Francisco Bay, California, United States - SF_May12_sed_USGS_8_1 | ecosystem: Environmental > Aquatic > Marine > Sediment | place: USA...
ATTTTGTATATTTGAAAGAGCATTTTATATATTATTTAAATGAAACTAAGTAAAAGTGCATTATTTCAATTAGGAATGTTCCGTTATAGTTCTTGTCCTAAGGCATTGTGGCGTTACAGGAAAACATTTTAAATGTAAATATTAAAAAAATGGGTTTTCCTGAACGCCCATTATTGTGGCTACCTTAAAACCTTAAAATATAATCATTTTTGTTTCCTGTTTTGCTACACTGTAGGATCAAAGGAGAGTTACAGAATAATACTTTAAATGTTGGCATTAATATTTTTAAGATTTAATTGTCTAACCTTATGACCGTGACAGCATGTACTTACAAGAGCCTTTATGAAAATAAAAATTCGATTCGTGGTCATAAATAACCCAGCTTAATTGATTGAAATGAATGACAGTTTTGCAACAAAGGGAGGTAATTACCGACTTTATATGACTGATATGGTTACATGCAACTATATCATTTTTATGATCAGCTTTAGTCGGGTGAGTTCCTTCCCCTTTCACTACGTACTATTGCGGAGGATAGTACGCTGGGAAACAGACTAGATCAGCTTATGGTTGCGTATGCATGCGCAATTTTTTACTCCTTTATGCTATGTAGTTAAACCACAAAGTTTGAGACTTATTATACATTTTGGTCAAGGAATATTGTGGTATGTCACTGTACATCGGTGGAAAGAAAATGTCATAATCTTTTGATTTTGCAAGTTTTGAAAAATTATATTTTATGGAACACAAACTTTTTTACCTTTGAATAAAGCATCTTAATTACAGTCACTGACCCAGTCGGACCAAAGGAGGTCCATAGCACAGCACCTTTTCTATTTGCCTGTAATCTTCTTTTTTTCTTTGTGGTACATTTGAAAACATTTGAATGTTGCTAAGACAGAGAATTAATATTTATGTTTAGCTAATCCAGTGCCTATTTCCTCAGCCAGATGTGCTTTCTTTCCAAACAATTTAAAACAAACCTTAATTAACTTGAAGTCTGATTTAGTGTGGTCAAACATTATAAAAACCAAGGTTGCGTTTTTGACACCTATTCTAGTAAGTGGACTTGGCTCAGTGTTAAACACTTGACTGCCGACCCGGGGATTGCGAGTTCGATACCCTTACACCAACTAATAATAATTACTAAAAGGGTATGCATTTTATTGGTTCTTCCCTGGAAAATTGCCCCCGTGTATCAGTGCGATATAGTGAACCTGGTTTGTTATGTGTTTTTGGCGCTATACCATCTTGCACTGTTGCCCATTTATAGAAATTAACAGTCGCAAAAAGCATGCAAGAAAGAAATTTGTTGAATTGAAGATTGCATTTTATTTCACTACATGAAATAAACATTACATTGAAATTCTTAAAATTACGATACAGAGTAGAACAGTACATTCGCTACTAAAAATATCTCAATCGCCACTAAAAATTATTTTACCAATACGGAAACTGGTTCTAGCAATGTGCAGTGAATCTGAACGGAAGTGGCTATTCGATAAAATGAGCACATCAGTCACGTGCGATAAACTACACGCGTTTTGTCTTCGTTTCATTTATTATTCATTTAAAGGCATAAGAAAAACACAAACCACTGCGGGAATAGCACTTGAAAATCGCGCTATTGCAGCTAAAATAATCGAAGTCGGTACCTCTGCAAGGCAGATGCGTCAACTTTTAATCGTTTGATCGCATTGTTACCATTAAAAAGTTGAGTTTTCTTGTTTGTGTTTTAATCAGGTTGCACGGTGATGCCACAGGCATTATTCTACCATCCAGCAACTGGTTAACAAATACCGACGGACCTGATGTGTGGTGGCTATTCGGCGGCGTCCACGACGTAGAATAACATCCAGATGACAAAGCCCCCACAATATTGTTTCACAGCTACGGAACCGGTTTCATACGACAGCTGCTATGGCTCGTGTGAATGTTGGAAACCACAACCGCGCCACAGTGTCCGAAATCGTCTAAGAGAAGTTGCGTTTCGGGCTAGACGTCCACGGAGGGTATACAAAAAAATAATCGAATTTAGACATGAGTCTCGGGAATGAAATATGACGCTGAATGTTTGACCATTGAGAATATTATGACAGCATACTTAAAATACGAAAAAATGCATTAACACTACAAACTTAAGGTAATTCACAGTTCAAATGAATTCCAAAACATATTGAATGATCAGGCGCGTCGGAAGCATTTCGATATTGGGGCCGCGAGTGTTAAAGATAATGCAATATCTCATTGTTGACAGAAAAAGCATAATCTATTTATTTTGTGCATGTTTTGCCATAAAATATGTTTGTTTAAAAAAGAAATAGCGTTGGGCGCATTAAATTTTTTAGGTCTGCAGTCGTTAGTGGGGCCTTTGAACCCTGGTTTGTGCACATTTTTTCCCAAGCTAGCATACGGTACCTAAATTTTATGCTCTATCACGCAGTTATTCAGATTTCGCATCGCATACACCTCTCTGGATCAAATTATCACAATGCAAATTATACAAATTTATATAATTGATAAAAACGCTTTCTGCATTTGTGACAAACATGTTTTTATTGTATTGTCTCTATTAAGAAATCCTACAGAACTTCTGAGACCGCGATTATTCATTGAATACTAGCTATTCTGCTATTATTTGTTCTATAGACATTTAGACTAAGTACTACATGTGTACATAAGCCATGTACCAGTCTACGTAGCCGGTTTGGGTCAAACGCAGAGAATTACGAATAAAATGCACTAGCGGATCCAGGGGGGGGGCGCACCCGGCGCGCGCCCCCCCTAACGGCCGCGAACCTATGATTTTTTAATGCCTAAAACGCTATTTTTTCTCATTTTTTTCTTCGCTCGCTTCGCTCGCGATTATTTTAAAGTGTAATTTTAATAGAAATATGGCCAAAACACGCTTAAAATGACTTTTATTTCAACCTACAACACTTTCACTTGATTTTCTAACCCCCCCGTTGACAAAGTCCACGCCCCCCCTAAGGTCAAATCCTGGATCCGCCACTGAAATGGAAAAAACGCATATGCTTACGCAGAAGTAAGCTTTGCATTTTGTTTTGTGTTCGGTTATTATGTTTACTCCCTGCGTTGGAATAGCCTTTGAACAAGGTAAATTTTATCAATGTATGTGTGTGCATAGCAGAACATAAACCATACCGAATTGTGTATAGGAAACAAGTATTGGATGTTTGTTACAAATCTGTTCATTATCTTATTTACTACAAGAACATCTATAACAATGTAAACATTTATTACATGGCTGTTTTGACCCATTTAAACAATGTTAAGTACGTCAGGATTGCGTTGCGTGTCGAAATTTAAATGTGTCCAAAGTCAATCAGAGTCTCTTCAATTTGAGGACAGAAGGGTCATGGTGAAATGGGATAATAGCATTTCGATCTTTAAGAATATTTGTACACAATTCATGTATTTGTTTGAACGTATTGAATTACCGCCGATCAAGTTTTTGAACTGCTGCATTCATGACTTGGGTCCATTGTAAGCAATGACAAAGATCGAATTCCATTCAAACACACGTCTTCGTGGTTTACATTTCTCTCACTATGCTACAATTCAAATAAATAGTACGATATTCAACAACATACACAATGAAACATGTCAGTTTTGAGGTCATTATGTAGTCAAAACAAAATTAGATGTTTATGGGTCTTTGAAATTATTTCAAGGACATCTGAGTTCTTTTATGACAAAACCCTTTTTAAATTCAACTTGAATAATATGTCCTCAGTTAAGTTCATACATTATAAAATTCACTCCATTCAAAGTGAAAAATATTTTGTCGGTAACAAAAATAGTAAACATTGCAACAGATGGAACCAAGCTAGAATAGTTTCTATTTGTATTTTGTTTCTATGACACACATCATGTGCGCTGGCTTGTACTTGCACATCTAGTATCTTAAACATTTATTTAACAAGAAGAACATTCTCAAATGTGCTGTCACTATGGAAAGGTGTTATTTATGAAGACACCTAAAGTGAGTGATATTATTTGTTGGTTAGTGTAAAAGCCGGCTGTAATGTCCCTGAGGAACGGTCGTGTACACCCGGACAGTACGGACCAGCATGTTACGAATAAGCTCTCTCCGACCAGCAATCCGCGCCAGGACGCCAGGTTTGTCCGTTTTGTCTTATATAATGCACATTCTTGTAGAATTATACGATCCTTTATTGTTTTTAAACTCGACCGATGACGAACTGCTCATTATCCGCTTTTGTGACCAGACTTTGTACATCGTCATCGGTCGTCCATCAGCATTTTATTTCTGGCATATAAAATCTGCGACTGTGTGAGGGTATATAATGTAGATTACAGGTGTGTTGCTCGCGATCTCTGCTGCCGAGAGGCGTGGTGTACAACTTTGATTAGATCCAAGGTTTCTTGTCCATAAGTGGCGATGCAAACTGAGGCCGTAGCATGTTCATTTTTTATTTGTAGCTACATATGAAGACAGTAGAAACTGCATTCAAATTATTCACACATAAATGTTCATATCATTGTTTTCATAAAAAACGTAGATTTAACTTTCTAATGTTACTGTTAGCGATGCTGTTAGCGGTTGGGGGTAATGTATCGATGTTAACTTGGTTTGTTAAACTTAAAACAAATTTTTACACTAGCGGGCTTCGATCTACATGAAAAATAAATGACAAATAAATAACTGTGCAAATTTGCATTGCCTTTATTTTCAACATGCTTGATGATTTTTCTTTCTTTTCTTTTTTTGGCGGTGTCGCTTACCCGCTCGAACTAATTCTGCGCTCAAATTATACAGAGCCAAAAACGGCTATACTTTAGAAATTAAATTTTATCGTTTGTGTGTGTAAAAATAATGTAGTTTTTTAACAAATAAACACATATTTTTAGCAAATTAAATTAAACCTTTTTGTATAGCGGTAAGAAAGTCAAATTGGCATATGCGTTCTAAAATAGCGTCACCACGTGAGGGTTTAAAATTACCGACCAAAATCTGACGTTGTCACGCTGTCTTTTCCCGACGTCGGGACGATGTTAGGATTATAACGTCGACTGGACGTTGGAATGAGGTCCCCGACGTCGCGTTGATTCAACGTTGTGCCGTCAAAAGCTGGGAAGGATACAGCTTGCTTATTACACAAGAACAAAACAATAGTGTTAATGATATTAACAACAAGTTCGTATCGAAGAGGAAAGTCTTATAACTAATATTAACCTATTTGTTTCTAAGAGCTTAGGTCGTCCTACTACGAAAGCGAAATAATAAGAACGGTATAAGCAAAATATAACGTTATTTAAATGCAACTGTATCGTTGTATAAAACAAAACCCAACGATACCTCACATAATTAAATAAATTATACAACAATTCACACTCTAAATAATGATAATTTTAAATCAAAATTATTATAATATTCGTATATATGCATCAAGATTAATCTCAAGAAGAGACACACACGTAATAAATATACTTGAATAAAAATACAAGTTAGATACAAAAGCATGTAAACATATTTGGTATGCGTTAAGTATACAATGTAAATTAATAATGTATTTTGCTAATTTACGGACTTCGTGCTGCATGAAGTATCGTAAAGTTTCGCTCACACTTTTATGTACTACGTACGTTATGCTGCCCTCACACATACCTCGCGACCTTACTGCGACCTGAAAACTAGTAAAATAGCATTTTTCTTTCAAAAACCGTTTGGTTTTCTTTCCAAATTTCTCTCGCAGACGGCCCGGGGCTCTGCAGTCTTGTGTTCAGTACGTTTTCTCTTTATCCTCAATACGACCCTTCTACGTCTATGGCGTTTCCACTGCCACTATATTGCGTCCCCAAGGGGACCCCACGGCGATCATCGGCGACCCAGATGCGACTGTGCTACGTTCTCTGCGTCCTTACGGCGACTCTACGGCGACTATTGCGTTTGTGCTGCGACTATGGCGACATAACCAGGACTCAGCAAGAATGCAGAGTTTCTGCGACTGTTTTGTGCATGTTCAAAATATTCGCCGACGGTCTGCGACCTTGTGCGTCCTTGGGTTCCTCGCTACGACCTCGCTGCGTCCCTGCTGCGTCCATGGCGACTGTGACCCAGGACGTAGTAAGGTCGCGAGGTATGTGTGAGGGCAGTTTAAGGCACACATAAAAGTATATCAGTCCTTATATTTCAATATAGTCATTACAGTCAAATAGGAAATGCTTTTTATCGGCGGCTTGCCCATTTCCACACACACGACAGACGTTGCACTGACGTCCTCGCCCACAAAACTACCAGTCTCTATTCTCAGGTGTAATATACCAAATCACCATTGGCGCAAACAAGAACGTTTATTCTTTTTCAAGTCCATAGAAACGTACTTTTCTCGCTCAAAGTTATTCTTAAATGTGACGTATGTGCGAAGCTTTCTGCATGCGCGTACCACCTTTGTCCATGTTGAGCCATACGAAGATTATTTGTTGTTTGCCTGTGTCAAATCGACGGTCGACATTGTTGTTAAACTACTGTCCATGATATAGGCCACTCATGTTGATTTCACTAGACCAATTATTAGAACACTGGTCGTAGTCATGTAGAAAGAGTTTCTTCGTAAGCCTATTATAGTCTATCAACACCATTTTTTTCCAGTGCCGCATAATCGCTATTTGTTGTCGGTAAATTCTTGATAGCCAACCGGAATCGCCGTATAATGGAAGAAGGGGCGTATATCTGTGAACGCAAAAGTAATATCTCAGGACCCGATGATACACGTTATCGATACACTGAAACGTTTTAAAGCCCAATGTTAATGCTCCTTATTCCAGAATAGGAGTCATACAGCTTTCAAAAAGTTTTTAAAATGCGTTAAATCCGAAAGATCTAAGTCTGTTCATGATATGCTCCCTTGCCTTCGACCAGCACCTTTGGCAAGAGCTTCGCAGTTCTGGGAAAAAAGTTTGTTTCACTTAATGTCACATCAAGGTACTTGTAGAAGTCCAATGTTACAAGAGCGTTTCCCCCGATCTTAAATACCTATTAAGAACGCGTCGTCCGTGCGTTCCGGAAGTGGACACATTTGGACTTGTTTGTGTTAATAAGCACTCCCCACTTTTCGTACCAACAGAGTATTATGTCCAGTATCGACTGTATGTCCATTTCAGAGGCGGGTATCAATCCAACATCGTCGGCGTATAGAAAAATCGACACCTTTTCGTTTCCTTTGTCCACACCGAGGCCTAAGTCGTGTAAGGTCATTTTCAAAGATTGCCTTTTACATGTATGTCGGTGTGAGGGCGCATCCTTGTTTCAGTCCGGAAGTGCAGTCAAACCAATCAGTGTGTGCGCAGCTGTTCGGTAGATCGTGTTTGTTTAATCTTACGCACGCAGATGAACTGGCATAAATGTTTTTGATTGAGTTGTACACTGCGTCAATGTTATGACACAACCGTTTGTAGAGTAACAACTCCCGGCCACGAAATCAAAACATTTCTTGAGGTCTATTGTTTCCTATTACATTGTTCCGCGTGAAATTTTGATCTTCACACGAACGATGTTTTCAAAATCATTTTGGTGTGTCTGCTAACATTCCGTTTGTCTAAAGGTATGACGTCACTCTGGTATTCAAGAAGGCCGTATACAGCTTGTCTATGCATGACAGAAGTCTAATACCAGGTAGTGTAGGTGAACCCTGTTATCGGTACTTGGATCCTTAAAAATAGGATGTATGATTGATTGTCGCCATATCGTGGGGATGATGCTACAATCAAATATCAGTTGAAAAAAACAAAATTGCTGCAATGTCACAATAACACAAGGGAATTTGCGTCATACGGTATCTTGTCATGCCCCGAAGCTGAAACGTTTGTCTAATTTATTATCTACCTGTTATTTCCTCTAAAGATATATTTCTGTTCATAACGGTATTCGTTGTGTATAATGGGTCATAGATTGTCTGTTCCAATACATATTTATGGTCCAGGCAGTCTCTATAATGTGTGTGTCATGGTCATGTAAACCGTTGTCATCTCCGCAATTGTACAGCTTTTCAACATCTGTTTTCCATCGATTTAAACACTGTGTGATGTTTCTTTTTACGCTTCATGTGCCGTCATTGACTTATGTCGGAACAGAGTTTTTTCCAGGGTCCTTACTGAATAAGTTTTCACCAGAAGTCATTGGTTTTACATGTCGACATTTCTTCTATATCTGACGCCTGAGTACGTCTGTAGGCTTTTCTAATTAGTACTAGTATCCTATTGAAGTAGATCCGTGCATTGCAATCGGAACTACTCGGCCAATTCCGCCTAATCGGCGATCGTGCCTCGGATGTATCTGGTGGAAGGATATGTCTAACACAAAACGCCTACGCTGAAATATAGTTCTTACGGAAACCTACGAAAGCCGTTCGGCGATTACGAACCAATCTGAACATCTTAAACAACGCGCAATCGGAACTACTCGGCCAATTCCGCCTAACCGGCGATCGTGCAAAGTATAGCATGTATATCATTCTATACATAGATGGTGATGTCACTATGTGCTAAGTAATCCCAAATCCAAGATGGCGCGCTCCTACGTACATCAGAGAGATGCTGTGGTGAGCCCACTGTCCGATGTGTTCAGATTGCCGTGCATTGGTGTATTCGTTGCGCAATGTCTGCTTATGGCAACCTTTTCTGTGACATCTAAGACATGCTTTACCTATTCGCACATTGAGTTCCATAACGACTGGCGTTCATCGTTCCAATAAAAAGCTTGGGTTTTACGCTTCGGTTTGAAAACAGGGACGGTATCTGTCATTTGTTTCAGTATTACGTCACACAACTGTTCATAGATATACAATGTAGTATATTTCACACCGTGTCTCTCTTCACGTTTTGATACGTGTAATCAGGTTTCTTTTCGCTGTCGTAGCTATCTGGCTTTGGTCGTAATAATTCAAAGTTAGAGGTTGCTGTCAGTACTCAATGAGCAGGCACGCGTGATCGCTCCTTGTTAAGTCAATGCAGCTTCAAGAGGTATCGATATCGTGCGTCGTATAGATCTTCACTTCAACCCGTTCACAGCGGTCACACAAATCGTGCGGGATGAAAAAATAGTCGACTAGTGCGCTGCCTTTCATAGAAACAGAAGTATAATTATCGTTATTTAAACATCCAATTCAAGGCACACAAATTGCATCATTCTAAAACTCTATAAATGAGCGTCCGTGCTGGTTACAATGCTTATCAAGCGGCTTACGCCCAGAAACGAAGTCACATCCATTCCATATCTCAGACATATCTTCAATTCGTCTTTTAAGTCCCCTTCTTTGAATATAGAGTCACAGTTACTGTGTGTATAAATGAGCGACAACAAGCGTTCAAAACAACTCTTCGCTATATCACAGGGAATTCTCTGGCGGCAAGTAAAACAAAAAAAATCACAAGTTCGAAGTCATTTGGTTTCAACGCAAGAATACCAACATATGATCGATCAACAACATTTATATCGTAGCAGTGGACTACACATTTGTACATTGTTTCAATAAGATACCGACGCCGCCCGACGGTTTTAGTGCTCTTCTGTGTATAGCATTCTGGTTATGTCCATACCACGTATAGCCTTCACATACAATGGTGTCTTTTGTATACCACAGGTGAGGTTTCATCACCGCAACAACGAAAAATGTCCACGAGGTCGTTGCTCATCCTAGTTGTTGTCGGAGTTCACCTGAGTGTTAGAGGGTTCACTATCGGTTGGGGGTTGGTGAGTTGCCTTTCGGATGCGGCCATTTGCGTCAACGTTGACGTATTGTTGTGCGCGCGTAAAGCTCAATGAGTCTCTCTGCGTGACTTTTACAACTCTGGACGTAAACGTCTTTGTACAATCGTCCTTGTTCCGAATTATTCAGTTTTATGTTGTACCTAAGTATTCCACTTTCTCAAAGTTATTTCTGAGCACACTTGTAACGAGTCCTGGTTTCCCGTTAAGTCCCTGTCGAAATCGGATTACATTCGTGATCTTTCGTTTTCACGTTCTTTTTAATTTCGAAGATGAATTCGTTGCGATGTTTGTCAGTTTTACTCACAAGCGCACTACGGTTTCTGCCTTGGTTCACTTTCATTTTACTGACGGCCTGCACCAACCAATCAATATTTTTGTTGTGGATTCCATTTCCGTCTTGGTTAATTGCGGACTACTTTCCTTGGAATGTAAAGCAGATATCACAGGTGCTCTAAACACAGTGCCTGGTGTACCAGGACCAATATCTGAGTCCCCAATGGTGCCCATGTCATATAACACACAATCTGCAGCACCTTTCACTTGGGTCACACTAACAGTATCACCAGTACCCTCACTGTTTTCTGAATCGTAAGCGTTTGTCGAATCAGAGCAACACGAGAGAGATACATTCTTGTCAGTAGGATCTGACTAATATTGCGGCCATATTTGTTTTTTTGTATATTTCCCCATCCGAATCATTTTCACTGCTTTTCTTGCGTTTCTGCCGGCGTATGTATTTTTATTTGTTTTACCTTTCCCATGTGGGCACTGCTTATATCACACAGTATCCAACATTTTTCACTTTAATATCTTACTTAAACACTTTAATGATAAATAATCCCCCATTTCCAAATCCTATATCGGCTGCAAATCGGCTGTAACTTGTCGGGTAATTGTGAGGTAAGTAAAGTAACAAAACATACATGTTTTGCCAGTTAATATTGTATAATATTAAGTTTCTATTTATTTTTCAAAAAATGAAACTCTATGATCGTATAATGGCGAGCTGCAACTAATCATTAACATCTAAATAATTGATATTTGGAATATGCTGTCCTTTTCATACGCCCGAAGTGAAACTGCGGACGTATTATAACATGTCGTCCGTCCGTCCGTCTGTCCGTCCGTCCGTCCGTCCGTCCGTCCGTCCGTCCGCTAGCCATATCATGTCCGCTCGACATCTTGAAAAGTTTCTGAGTGGCTACTACTCAGCTACTTGGTAGGAAGATTTGTAATGGTCAGTAGATAACCACTATTAATTTTGAGGTCACTAGGTCAAAGGCCAAGGTCACAGTAGCATTTAATGCAAAAACCATGCCCGCTCAATATTTTGAACAGTTTATAAGTGATAGTCATTCTACTTATTAGGAAGATTGGACATGCTCAGTAGATAACTCCTATAAATTTTGAAGTCAGTAGGTCAAATGTCAAGGTCACAGTAGCATTTTATGCAAAAACCATGTCCGCACAATATCTTTAAATGTTTCTGAGTGACAGTCATGGTACTTGGTAGGAAGATTGGTCATACTTAGTATATCGCCCCTATAAATTATGAGGTCACTAGGTCAATGGTCAAGGTCACAGTCATTGTACTTGGTAGGAAGACTGGTCACGATCAGTAGATGAACATATGAATGCAGAGGTTAAACTCAAGTAAAGTTTTCATCACTAATTCTTCGAACGGCTCATCCTTCGGGCGTATAATGCTCCGACATGCGGAGCTCCAGTTAAAATATGCATGCCTTAGAAAAAATATATTTCACGTTTTTTCCCATTACGTACATGTACAATGTTAATAATGTATTCGAAGAAATGGTTATATTATTTGGAGTATAACACAGTGGCGGTTCCGGGATTTGACCTTAGGGTGGTGGGGGGGGGCTATATAACATATATTTAAAATAAAATTTATGCGTATACAACTTAAGGTTGAAATACATTTATGTCTATTTGAAAAAATGAATAATATATTTTTTGGTATTATTCTTCAAAACACAGTTTTTCTCTATCAAACATAAGAGAAAAACAATGTGGCTTGTCGATTTTGCCCACAAATACTTTACTGCTTAAAATTAAGCAACTGAGCCTAAAAAAGAAGACAACAACAACAAAACAACAACAACAAATTAATATTTTAATAAAAAAATGTAAATAATAATTATAATAATAATAATAATAATAATAATAATAATAATAATAATAATAAAATAATAATAATAAGAAGAAAATAAGGCTATATACTAAAGTATAGATTTGTCCGCATTTGAATCTTATTATCGGTCGTACACGGTAAATCATATCTACTCCGCAATTCGCAGGCTACGTCCGGAAATCATTAAATGTGACATTGTATACATATATTAAAGCGGCTGTCCCCCAGATGCTCAAAAATAAAAAATGTAAAAAGTATTATGTTCAGTGGAGAAATCTATTATTACTGACCACAAATTTAGTTGACAAAATCGTTGGTAAAACATCGTTTTCAAAGCAAAAAAGTGAAAATATATAGGTTTTTTATTTCTAACAACTATTATATATATTTGAAGAGATATTTTGAAATATTTGTAACTAATGATTTTTTAGTATATTCTGGAAGACAGCTGCTTTAACTAATAGGGAGGGATACACCAAATGGCAACTATTGGTGATTCGCTCGAGTGAAATGGCTCACATTTAAACACATTTAATCCCACCCACTTTTAACGTGTTTTTACTCGGGTTTATAAGAAAGTCATAACAATACCTCACCCATTTAAGATCATCTTTTAAACCCCTTAAAGGCTGACGCTACAGTTTCATGACAAATTTCCAAATAAAAGATTTTATTCAAACTTTGTGTATGTCAAGAACATGATGTTATACAATGAAAAAGCAAATACAAATAAGACCTTACCGGGGTTTCTTGTTTTTTATTAGCTACCAAAGATGTCACATTTTCAACATTTTTATAGGTTTCATAGGCTTGAACATCTCTTCAATTTATAATATTGTTTTAGGCATAAAGTTATAGAATAGAATTATAGAATAGAATCTATATGACAAACATATTGCTATATATTGCAATACAAATAACGAAACACATATAAAAATTAAGTAATACTTTATTTACGACAAATAAATATTCCGCAAATCTTTTCATTCTAAGGGATGTTTTTTAAGTTAACTAAAAATTTTCATAATAGAATTTCACCAAATACTTCCAATATATTATCCAATGTATAACAAACATAAAATAAAATTTAAAAATATAGGTTACCATGTTAATTTGTTCTAAGTGGCAATTTCAAAGTGTTGATGGGTGTGGGGTGGGGTAATAACGCATACACAACAAGACTAAAAGATTTATAGTGCACACCATGTGTTATTAAGATTAAATTTTACAAAACAAAATAAGACTTTCCTACCATTTTTCTTTAATTATTTTTGTAAAAAGTACCAAATATTAGCACCCTGGAACGGATCTCGTCGACAAAAAGGGTTCTGGGTGCCGGGTTTTAGAAGCATTAAGGCGGTGGTATACTCATTTTATACTCGTAAAAAGAAACTGTAGCATCAGTTCTTAACAAACAATGCACTGGCCTACCAAGTCAGTATACTAAATTTGTAGCTTCCGCATTTCCTTGTTGTTCACATGGAAATCATGTGAGATCAAGATCTGGATAAAAAATAGACTACTTCTCCTCCATATTCTTCATGAGGTCAATTTCTGCACAAATCATCAAGGGGTTCCGCCTGTGTCAGAGTTTGGCATCAAAAAGTCGTCTGGGCCATTTCAATATCTTAATGGCTACTGTTTACTATTTATTGAAAAGTGTGCTTGCCATTATTAAATCTGGCAACACAAAATGTAATTAAATCTATATTTATTCATGGAATACTATGACACTTAGTTGTTATCAATACTGTATGCAGCCAAACAAAGGTCATATAGACATATACAGTATGCTGTGTTAAAATAAAGATGTACATGTATATGCTGTACACAAAGTGGAGGAGTCATGCAACCCTTCTTCTGTTTTAAATGATCTATCTTTAGAAGCAGCATATGCCAGTACCTGTAAGGGTATACTCGAACACCGCGAAATGTAAAATAATAATGTTTAGGTGTTTTTACCATTAAATTGTTTTTTGTTTTCTAAAATTTAATTTTTTTTTTACAGTACATTGCTTCTACACAAACAGTTAAAATGTGTATAGGTGTATGTTTTTATATTTCTTTTTATTTGATCAGCCCAAACATAACTACATGTAGACAGACCAGAAAAGTCAGATATGCAGATCCTGCCGGGATCGCCATTTGTTGACAGTCCAGAAAGGTTATTTACCCAAGACTGGGATCGAACCCACAACATCCTGCTTGCTAGTCAGTTGCTCTAACAACTGAGTCACCCGGGAAGACAGTTCGGTCTACGGTTTGTTCCTATACATCACAGTGAAGTCACTTTCTACACACATGTACATTATTACTACACTGATAACTGGTCAAAAAGATTATGCAAAAAAGAAACACTCATGATGCAAAATAAATTTAGAACTTTAAATCAATTTAATTAAATACATTAGACACTATCTTGGCATTTATCAAATTGTTGTTGTGTGTGGTTGACTAGGGAAAGCTTGTAGTTTATAGTTATTCATTTATGATCTGTTTTTTTTGTATTACTGCGCACGTTTTATATTATAATTTCATTCTTTGTTATGAACATTCATTTCTAACTTGACTAAATATTTGCATATTGCATGTCAGTACTGTAATATGTGTATCTTAAATTCAACTAAAAAGGAATGGGGAAATTAAGAAAAAAGTATCCCAAAGCTTTTATAATATGCAGACTTTTCTAAAATCCTTTACTTAGAATTTGGTAGCAATCTAGAGTCAACTTTAATCCAAAAAAAAAATGCTTTTAGTAAGGCAAACCCACAGTATGCATGTTTCGGTTTTAACAAAATGAACAGTAAATGGAAAATTAAAACTGCTTGATTTGATCAGAAAATCAGTCCTCTTTGATTTTTAAAAAGATGTTTAAAGTGATATGCGCATTTTTGATTTGTTTTCAATATAAAACTTGGTAAAAAAGGAAAATAAATTAATAAAACACAATAGCCCTTACCAACACAGTGCTATTTAAACACCTGTTGCATTTGGGCTTTGATTTAAACTTATTTATTTAAGGTCGATGGCGAAACAAGTGATTCCAACTTATATTAATCACTCTCGGATGGTATCCATCTCTTTTTTTGAACGAGGTTTTGAGAGGAGAGAGAAGCCAGACCTGTCCTTATATGCTGAACGCCAAGCAAGGAAGCATCTGATACCATTTTTATAACGTCTTTGGTATGACGCGGTCGGGGATCGAACCCACGACCTCCCGCTCACGGGGCGAACGCTCTAACCACTGAGCCACCGCTGCGGCATTTGGGCTTTATTAAAATACACGAGAATTAATACAGCTTTTTACAGTTTTTGGCCAGGCTCTAAATGAAGTACCAATGGGATTTCCATACAGGCCACTGGGAGGCCCAGACCGGCCATGTAGGGATTTCTAATACAGTGCCTATGGGGGGAGGGTGGCACAGCCACGCGCTGGGCCATCTAAGACAGTGCCTTGCAAGGCCCATACAGGGGCGCAAAGATTCTCATACAGTGCCCAACAGACCGGTGTGTTTAGGCTCAAATGTAGTGCCATAGGAGAACCAAAGTGTTTAGGTTAAGAATGTAGTGCCATCGGAGGCCCAGACCGGTGTGTTAATTTAGCCTCAAAATGTAGTAGTGCCATGGGAGGCCCAGACCGTACTCAAAATGGATTGCCATTGGAGGCCCAGACCGGTGTACTTACGCTAAATATGTAGTGACTTAGGAGGCACAGGTCGGTGAATTTAGGCTCAAAATATAGTGCCATGGGAGGCCCAGACCGGTGTGTTAAGGTTAAAAATGTAGTGCCATGGGAGGCCCAGACTGGTGTGTTTAGGCTCAAAATTTAGTGCAACGGAAGACCCAGAACGTTGTGTTTAGGCTCAAAAGGTATTAGTGTAATGGGAAGACCAGTTCGATGTGTTAAGGTTCAAAATATAGTGCCATGGAAGGCACAGGCCGTAGTGTTTACGCTCATTGTGTAGTGCCATGGGAGGCCCGGACAAGCGCATCTAGGCTCAACATGTTGTCCTCTCGATACCCAGACTTGCACGTCCAGGCTAGGAATGTAGTGCCATAGGAGGCCCATACCGTCGTGCTTGAGATTGTCATAAAGTGCCATGGGAAGGCTAAGACCGGTCCTTTTGGGATTTTCTATTACGCGCTTATGGGGCTTATGAGCCGCGTGCTTGGGCCTCGCATTCAATACCATGGGCGGCCAAGACTGGTCAATTTGGGATTTCCCATACAGTGCCTATAAGGGGCCCCAAGCCACGTGTTGGGACCGCACAGACAGTGCCATTAAAGGCCCAGACACGCGCATCTGCGATTCCCATACTGTGTCAATGGGAGGCCAGACCAACCTTTTAGGGATTCCATATACAGTGCCTATAGGGGGCATGGAACCGCACGCTGGGGCTTCTTAGATAGTGCCATGGGAGGTCCAAACCCCATATGGTTTTGATTTATTCTGATCATATGACCTTCTATAGGACAGTTTAATTAAAACTAGATCACACATCTAAAATAATGTCATAGGTTATGGCGGATCCAGGATTTGACTACGAGGGCGTGACTTTCTCTACTGTGGGTTTTGGGAGGGGCGGGTATCTTATCTTTGATTTCAAGTGTTTGACGGTTGTAGTAGAAGTTATTTATTTGGAGCATGTTTGGACGATATGCATGATATTTTTATGCTCACCGAAGGGAGAGCTTTAGTCGCCACACTGTCCGTCTTTCCGTCCGTCGACCACATCTTGTCCGGGACATCACCCTAAACTTAAAAGAGGTATCAACTAGAAAATGTGTAGGTAGATAGATCTTATAAAGTAGAATTGCATTGCACAAGAACCGTTACTCTGTCTTGCCTTATGTTGGACTTATTACCCTTTGTTTACTTTCACACTGATCTTTGTCTCGTTTACTGCTACCGACAGTATGAAAATTACTGACTTGACACTTCACATAATATCTTTATGCCTCTGAGTCCAAAACCTATTCGGGGAGCATCATCCGGTTCGACCGGCTCATGTTATTAAAATGTGGTTAAAAAGAAATAAGGGCATTTAGCGTTCGTTTAAATCAAAGGTCCTACATACATATGCTTAGCTTTTTGGGATATAACAGGAAACAGACAGTTTAGACATTAATAAAATATTTGTTAATGACATAAAAATGGGCATATCAAATATTGGCGTTTTATCAATATTGTTTTACCGGTAAATATTAACAGAAAACATGTACGGCCGATTAGAGACATACGTACATATTTTTATACACCATACTATACTCCTTATATTTTATTTAAACGTAGTACATTGGTAAATGAAGTTTCCACTACGTTTTTGTGTTTGATTATCGGCGCACTGATTCTGCACTATAGCAAATTTGTTATGTTCATCTTAAAAGATGGTTAAACCACTAATCCAGCTTTCGCTGCCTGAGCGACGGATTCAGTATTAAGGCTCGTCTGTCTGCAGAAGTATCCTGGAAGAGTTAACCAGACGTACTCTGTCCTTTACTGCACATACTACACTCTGCTGCTAAACCCGAAGTACATATGAAGAAGTACCTGTAACTCCAATGTTCCGGGGATTTCTATGTAACACAGTAGGGTACATGTAAGTCGGCTTGCACTTACTAGTAGATTGCACCTTGGCAGCGGTTGTGCAACAAGTTCTTGTCTGCTGAAATTAAACCAGAACCCTGCATGCCATATATTCTAGTCGTCCTACTCACCTAGAATATCTTCTCAACAAATGTAGGCTGCTTCATTAGGATGTACACACATACCTAAACAGGGCACAACCTCCAAGCTCCTGCACTTTCTCCAATGTCGAATACGATTGAGTGGCATAGAAGACTGCGACGCATCCATTTTTCTAGAAGCAATTTTCCCACTAAAGGATTACCTTCGAATATTGATCTTTATCCTGAGCTTTACATACTCCTTCATTGTCATTGCCGTTTGCCCACATCAAGGACGTTTGCTGTTGTCTGTGACTGCAAACGCGGCACTCTTTCCTGCTCTACTGGGTCCATCAAGTTGTCATACTTTTAATAGAAAGGTACCCTAGGCATTACATGATCCTACACATATTCATCAGAGTATAGTTCAGTACATACACACGGACTTCTTATTGGCAAGGCGATCCAAACCATTACCATTCATCCACCACCATATATCCTTTAACCATTCTGGCTGGGTGCTTGTTTGTTTAACAAACACTTAACCTTTACTTATTTCTCATGTCTCGCAAAATCCTTAAGGACTTACACACAATATATTTTGTTTCTGATGCGTGTTCTACTTGTTTTGTTGTTGTGCTGTGTGTTTGTTTCTGTACGGGTCATTTTGTCATGGTGCTCTTTAACTTAACATATCTACATTGTTTACAACATTTTTTCTGTATGCATCTTTTCAATTTATATTACCTCATTCTCTGAGTATGTTGCAGCTCCAGTTAGTTGTCTGTCTCTGAATTGGATCGAGTATCGGTTTTACAGTGTCGTTTGAATCATGAGACATGTAGCAATTGTGTTCTGTTGGTCTACGAGGTAGACCACGGCGTCTGAATGGCTGCGCATAATTAGCAATAATCGTTGTCTTCATTGTAGTCGTGTCATTTAACTACTGGTGCAGGTCGTCAAGCTTGTCTGCCCGCGGACCTATGACTTTATATGCCACAAACGCTATTTTTCCTCAATTTTCGCAATTTCTTTTTCAAACCTTTTTTAATGAGAATATGGCCAAAATATGCTCAAAATATAAATGGAAGAGATGTTCAAAGAAAAAAGGTTGTAAACAATGTGGACAAGCCAAGTTTATGGGCACCATGACAAAATGGCCTGTAGAAAACACACAGAACATCGAAAACATATGGTGGCTGATTTATGCCATGTCGTATAAACGTGTTTTCGGGGCGAAAAGGCGAAAGGGCGCCACACGAAAACCCGCCAAATGGTCACTTTTTCTTTTATTGCATGGCGACCTTTCGCCCCGCCACACGAAAGTACGACAGTTTTCATGTTTCGCCTTTTCGCCTCCTGTTTGTCGTATCTTTGCCTGGCGGGGCGAAAGGTCGCCACGCGAAAACACGAAAAAGTCACCATGTGGCGGGTTTTCGCGTGGCGACTTTTCGCCCCGCCAGGCAAAGATACGACACATTTATAAGTGGCGAGTTGTCGCCTTCCATCTGTCGTGTTTTCGCCTGGCGGGGCGAAAGGTCGCCACACGAAAACACGCCACGTCTTAAGTGTCGTGATTTTGTCTTTCATTATCGCATTTTCGCATTTTCGCATGGCGGGTCGCCAGGCGAAAACACGAAGAAAGTCACATTTCGTGTTTTCGACCTTTCGCCTTCCGGCGCGCATGCGCACATGGTCGATTTTAAATAGACACTGTGCGCAGCAAAGACGATTCGACCCAGGACATGTATTATGCATATACGCTTAGTACTGGTAAATCTATATATAGCTAAAATGTAACAACTGCCCAAACCTAGATCTACTCTACTGAATAGAGTTAAAAGTAATACGAGTTAAATTATTATTTGTTTACACCAGCATATATCCAGTGGTTACTTTTAGATCTATTTAACAGGTGGTAAGAATGTATTAATATAATAGTATATCAAATACTCAAAACAGGCAT
>Ga0224511_10000443_pt1 | contig 19539 bp, 17 predicted proteins | sample SF_May12_sed_USG_2_FD_169988 | JGI IMG/M metagenome (GOLD analysis project Ga0224511, IMG submission 169988) | Sediment microbial communities from San Francisco Bay, California, United States - SF_May12_sed_USGS_8_1 | ecosystem: Environmental > Aquatic > Marine > Sediment | place: USA...
AAAGCTGGGGTTATCTGGTCATTGATATGAATCTAGTACAGGCTTACCTGTATTAGAGCCTAGACGGGAATACATTGAGAGCGTTTCACCATCGCTGTACCTAGGAATAACTTTCCATCTGTATGATTAGGAGTTGTCCCATCCCAACCAGTAGTGTCGATGCATGCTGATTATAGGGGAGATAACTATATGCTGATTTCCACCATAGGCACATAATTTCTATAACCGATGATTTCAAAATGGCAACTTTGTGAATAAGTCTTTGTTTTAACCTTGTGTGTTGTACGAGTTACAGTTCTATTTAGAGTTGGCTCACTTCTCTTTTGTTACTAGCATCACCATTATAGGGGAGACACTGAGTCATCATTGAAACAGTAGATCTCTTGATATCGCTGATAATTTTATTGTCCTCTGTTTTAAAATATTCATGATTGAGCTTGAGTTTTTACATACTTCAGGTAATGCTCAAATACAGTCTCACTGGTCTGAGCACATCGTTTGATACTGTCATTTAGCTGAGCTGTAGTAAACATGCCTTCTGTAGTTAAGGCTAAAATAGATTTAGTCTTGGCTTCAACGACGACAGTCAGTGATGCTTTGGAATCTGAGAGATCTGAAGCGAGTGGATCAATAATAATGTTACCATTACTGGAAATGCAGCACGTAACAGCAGCCACAACATCCTTCATTGGAATACCAGCATCCAGTAAAGCCATACAGGTACTATTCACTGCACATGATACCAAACAGCCATCATTATGCAGCTCCTGTACATTTAGCTCAAAAGCCGTGCGAGGATGCTGGTGCACTAGAATGATTTGATTGAATATTTGGTGAAGGAAAGTTTCTATGGTTTTCTCCAAGCAGCCAGGCATACCACTCTTCCTTCGGAAGTTGACGTCAATGAAGGCGCGATCAATGAGCTCCTTCTGTATTCGAACCTGAGTGAAAAGAAAATTGACCAGACTTAAACGCCTTAAAAGCCTATACAGTGAGTCAGCAGCCTGACTACCGGACCCGTGTTTAAATAGGGACGAATCCGACGGGAATCGTTAAGCTCTGCCCACCATCGTATTGTGTCATTCCTCATGAGACATTTGAGGCAGCAGGTTTTGAGCAAGATCTTGCACGAAACGAGATCAAGGGTACAATGTGAGACCATGTTTTTCAGGACACAAACACTTTATCTTGAGATTTCTTACCTAGATCTGAATAAACTGGTACAAGCTAGTTAGAATCAAGCTCATTGTAAAGAACTATTGGGCAATTCTACATGAACTTCCTAAAGAAGATTTAGTGTAATCTGCAGCCCCCTGGTGCATCTAAAAAGTTATTACAAGTACATAACCCGTTACTGGATTGGCAGACTGAGCTACATAAAAAGTCATAGCTGACTTACATAGTGTGATACTAACAGGGTATGAACTTAGAGTTAGGCTCATTCAGGCGAAAAACTGGACCATATCACTCTTTGTCTGTAAGTCTTCACAGATGGATAAACAGACTTAAAATTCTACCACAACTCCTATCATTGCTTAAATAGATCAGCTGGAGCAGTAACTACATCTACAGTTAGTCTTCATTTTGTATTACTTAGAGCACACAAATCAATGGGGAGGATTCAATTCAGCCACTGAAGGGTATGGCCTGGCCCATGCACAACACTGGGTAATCAATTATTATAAGCTTGTTTCCGCCTATATCCATAGGTCTAGGTCAAAACTAAACTAGGCATAGCATGATGACGGATACACATTCGGATATGCATTCCGATTGACGAATTGACCGTCACTAATCACTAATCTGCCTGTAGTGTCCGTCCGTGCGTGTGTCCGTCCGTGCGTGTGTGTGTCCGTCCGTGCGTGTCCGTCCGTACGTGTGTGTCCATCTGTGCGTCCGTGTCCGTCTGTGCGTCCGTGTCCGTGGGTGTGTGTTCGTCCGTGTCCGTCCGTCCGTGTCCGTCCGTGCGTGTCAGTCCGTGCGTGTCAGCCCGTGCGTGTCAGTCCGTGCGTGTCAGTCCGTGCGTGTCAGTCCGTGCGTGTCCGTCCGTGCGTGTCCGTCCGTCCGTATGTACTCATACATACACACACAGTTACGAGTTAGTAAGTTAGTGAGTAGTGAGTCACTTACTAGTAAGTTACTACTTGGCCTACTTACAAGTTACAGTTACTTGTTAGTAACTGAGTTACAAAATTAAAAATTTAAATTTAATTAAATTCAAATTGTAACTAAACTCTAGTCTATAATATAGTATATATTATATAGAACAGCCACACACTCACTCCATGGAAGTTGACCAACTAAGATAGCAAGTACTGAGTCCCGAGCTCACCGACTGACCGACTCAGTGAGTCAATGACTGACTGAGTGAACTCACTGAACTGAATTGACTAATTGAACACTGTCGTGTCTAATCTCCAAGTCTAACTCTAACCTAACCTAACTTCGTCTACCACTACCAGTCTAAAGTACTACTTACATCAACGGGTCCGTTGACACCCGCAGCAACACTTGTCTGCCCATGACTAAAACACGCTGATCCATCTGATCTGTCTATCACCCCGGTCTCGATTTGCAAACGCCTTAGCGTGGTCATACTCTTGCACGTCGTTGCTTCACACTTCACACCAGATGAATCTACTGGTCTAGTGCTTGTCACGGGCGCAGCCATTTTGCTTTCTATTTACAGCCCTCCCCCTCGGGCCTATTGCTGCGTCAGGAAAAACTGCCGCGCTATCTCTTTTCATTCAGAACTCTTACAACAACAAGTGAGGCCTGTTTACCGCGCCACTTTACCCGCGCCTTACTGCTTATTTTATAATCTTATTACGCTATTGGAATATGCATTTTTGTCATATATGGCCTTATTAAAGCAGATGAACACAGAAAAATATAACGATTTAAATACGTAAATAAAACGTTTTTATTATACATACATATAATCTTAAATATTCCGCGATTGGGCCTACAATAATGTCCGGAAACGCGGATCAATCTGGAATGACGTCAGTGGAATCTCCATCTTTTCCACAACGCTGCGCGGGTTTCTTTGATGTCGCTGAAACTTTGTGCTTTATTCGCGCGAAACACATCAATCGTTAGTCGAGTTCTCAACTTTCGCCCGGTCACAACTGTAATTAACACAATGTCGTACAGTAGAGACAGATCTTTTGATTCTCGCAGCCGTTCTGATAGGAAGTAAGTACGGCCCATTGTTTTTTAATTTGATGGACGCTCTGCTCTGCATGGTCACGGCGCATTTCTCATCTCAAACTCAGTCAAGTCAGAGTCACTCATACTCAATACTGGGTCTAGTCGACATGGTGGTTGCTGATCAATACTACGATGATAGATGAACTTAAACATGAACTTAATTCTCAGTCTCACTCACGCTAGTCACCGAATCGGTGTGAACATTGCTGTGACGTGTGGCCGTGGGATTATCATTATGATTGATTATTTAGCATTTATGGGGTAGTCTTTTAGTTTTACGTTTAGTTTTAGTCTAGACTCTAGTCTAGAGTCTAGTAAAACTTTACTTGATTCTCGAATCTAGTCTTTACTCTAGTTTAGTCTAACAAGTTTCAGTAAGTGTAGCTTGTGAGTAACTCGGTAACTAGTAATAACTAAATAAGTCAATGTTGTCAATCTCACTCACCGAGTGACTCAAGTTACACCTACCACCTACCTAGTCTAATCACTACTCAGTCAATGCGCGTGCCACTGACTGCGAGTGAAAAGAAGGTTTTCAACATTAGCCCTACCAGTACCACTACCAGAGGCAGATGCCGTGGAGATTTGCCCGGCGTTGACTGAGGTGAATTCTGTTCGGGTGAATAACTGGGTTATTCACTCACTCACTTACATCTTGTTTGATTCAAACGTAAATTTTTGAATTTATTCATTATTGGTTGACCGCGACTGGTGTCCTGAGATGCTCGTGTTTGAGCTAACTGCTACCAATGTACAGTGACAGTCGATTATGACCCAGTCAGCAACCATCTCCTTCTACTTGCCAGGTTTGGTGGCGGCTCAGGCTACAGCTCCTATGGAGGTCGCTCAGACAGAGGAGGTGATCGTGGTGGTAGCAGCAGCTATGGGGGCAGTCGAGGAGGCGGTTATGGTGGTGGCAGCTTTGGAGGTGGTTACGGAGGTGGTGACCGTTACGGCGGCCGAGGAAAAAGCGAACAGGGAGGAAGTCTGCGTGCCCCAAGATGGGACCAGATCACTCTATCCACATTTGAAAAGAACTTCTACACGCCATCACCAATTACTCAGAATAGACCTGAGGTAAGCGACAGTTCTTCACTAGTAAGTTCTTTCCTGGCCGAACAAACATTTTGTTGATTTTTTAAACTCATGGTATATCTTTTGTTTGTAGCAAGAAATTCAGCAGTTTTATGGCTCAAACGAGATTACTCTCAATGGTAAAAACATCCAGAAGCCAATCCTCACCTTCGCCGAAGCCAACTTCCCAGACTATGTAAATGGAACTATCCGTCAACAGAACTGGCAGAACCCAACACCTATACAGGCTGTTGGTTGGCCTAACGCCCTCTCTGGTCAGGACCTTGTCGGCATTGCCCAGACTGGCTCAGGAAAAACTTTAGGATTCATCTTGCCCGCAATAGTGCACATCAACCACCAACCCTATCTAGAGAGAGGTGATGGACCAATTGTAAGTGCTTTTGTCCATCATATTTGTGACAGCTTGTTTAATTACTGCGTTAAAACTGTTATATAGCACATACATGAGAAAGGCCTCATATTGATGGAGCACATTTCATTTGCTCATTTGTTGCAGTGTCTTGTGCTGGTGCCCACAAGGGAGCTGGCTCAACAGGTGGCGAAAGTTGCTACAGAGTTTGGCCAGAATTCTCGCGTTCGTAACGTTTGTGTCTACGGCGGTGCTCCCAAAGGCCCACAGCTCAGAGATCTAGAGAGAGGTGCGGAGATCTGCATAGCCACTCCGGGTAGATTGATCGACTTCCTCGAAGCTGGTAAAACTAACCTGAGACGCTGTACTTATCTGGTCATGGACGAAGCCGACAGGATGTTGGACATGGGATTTGAGCCCCAGATCAGGAAAATCTGCGAGCAAATCAGAGTAAGTAGCATAGATTTGGGTTGAACTTGGACCACAATCATTTTTTTTAAAAACTAAATACCCGTCAGTAATGTGGTTGCTGGCTGACTATTTATTATCTATTGATTTTTGTTCTGAATTAGTTTTTCACTGTTTTGATTGTAGCCTGACAGACAAACTCTCATGTGGAGTGCTACCTGGCCTAAGGAGGTGCAGCAGTTGGGCAGGGAGTTCCTGAAGGACTATGCGCACATAAACATTGGTGCTCAGGACCTGCGAGCTAACCACAGTATCTTGCAGATTGTTGATGTCTGTAGTGGTTATGAGAAGGAGACCAAGTGAGTATTTGCTAATGCATGAAACCCATTAGGAAGTAGTGTACTGGGTTGTACACCCTTGTTGATGCGCCGTCATTGGTTTTCTGCACGCATCACTGAAATGGAATACTCGGCGTAAGTTATGCAGTATACCATAGCAAGCAAGTAGCAGGGTTGGCACAGTAGAAGCTGACTAAGACACCCATTACTAATAGCACAGTCATATTTTAGGTTGATTAAGTTGCTTGAGCAGATTCTTGGTGAAAAGGAGAATAAGACCATCATCTTCACGGAGACAAAGAGGAGAGCAGATGAGTTAACAAGGGGTATGAGACGGGCTGGCTGGCCCGCCATGGTCATACATGGTGATAAAAGCCAACAGGAGAGAGACTGGGTGCTTAAGGAGTTCCGTTCTGGCAAAGCTCCTATTATGGTAGCAACAGATGTCGCCGCCCGTGGTCTAGGTTTGTAGTGATTTTCCGCATTCATGTGGTGACTGATGACTTTCAAGTGCAGTCATACAAGTGCAAATTTTATTCTCCAAAGCTTCTAGCTTCACCGGCCCATCTCCATGCTAGGCCTCTCAGCAACTGTCAACTGCGTGCAATGCTAATCTGTTTGGTCATATTTTGTAGACAAGTCCTTGACAGCACTGGATGTCTGCTATCTCTATATTGGCTAGCAGATGAGTGTGCTGTGAAGGTTACGGGCTCCTGTTCGCGTGTGCGAGGCTAGGCTAGGTCATGGGCAGTTTTTTTCCAGTTAGGTTAATTCTATCAGCTCTCTGTGTCTATCTATTTTGGAGAGGCTGTTCCTTTCGGGAGCTCGCACCAAATTGGGCTAGCCGCTATGGGGCCATGCAAAGCGTGCTGTAACTGTCCTGTCCAGTGGGCTTGGGGTAAGTAATGTCTGAATGTCATCTGTGGATAAGTATTGGCAGTCCGTGTAGTTTGGTTGTGCAAGGCGAAACTCGGTGTAGGCGCTCATCTAGAAACTCTGAATGAACTGAGAAGTGACTACGTTGGATCTAATATGAGCGCTAATCTCGCTATGCCTTGAACTGTCTCACCCCACAGACTGTTACATGATGATGACACTAGAAAGACATTAACCCGCTATACGACAAAAAGGACAGCTCTGAGCATTAGCGTACATGGTTCGGACGGCAGGCGCTGTACGGCGGATGGGTGTTTGCCCTGATCGTCAGATGGACATGGAACGATTCATAGGAATTCTATGGATTAAAAACATAGACTGCTGCCTCCGCACGCAAGGGACTGAAGCCTGACTTGTCAGTCATTGTTCTATTGATGCGAATAACATCTAAATTTGTAGGTGTCGGCTGGTGCCAGCTGGTTGGCGCGCAATGAACCACCGGTACTAATCCTATAATCTGCTATTATGTTTAGATGTGGACGACGTTGGGTTTGTCATCAACTTTGACATGCCGTCTCAAATAGAGGATTATGTACATCGCATCGGTCGTACTGGTCGAGCCGGTAACACTGGTACATCCTACTCATTCTTCACTCATGACAATGGTAAACTGGCGGCTGAGCTGGTCAAGATTCTACAAGAGGCGAAGCAGGAGGTCAACCCACAGCTTCTCCAGCTCGCTCACAGTTCTAGAGGCATGATGAGCCGTAAGTAACCAAATCCTGTCCCATCCCCTGGATGTGACCATTTGACTACCTTCTCCATTGTTGTGAGGCATTTTTCTATTGAATGAATTGTTCATTCTGCTATTTCCCTTGTAGGTAAGCGATACCGAGGCAGTGGTGGTGGCGGACGAGGCGGCGGTGGTTATGGTAGTTATGGCGGAAGCGGTGGGGGCAGAAGTAATAGGTTTGATGAGAAGCCTCGCTCGGCATATGGCGGACAGGCTGATGGCATCAATGCCATGTTTGCTCAGGCATACCACCAGGTCGCTGCTTCAGTGACTGGTGGTGCCCCGGGTAGCAATAGCTATGGTGGCTCCTCATATTAGTCTCTAGTGACTCTTAGGCAATACAATTCCATGTCTGTATTCTGTGTTGGGTCATTTGGTAAGGTGGTCCCATCGGAAGCAGAATTGACTTATTATATCCTAATATTCGTTAACCATTCTGTTGGTTTTAGCGGGTTTTAGTCTCATTGCCGGTAATATATAAGTATTAGCGGTTTGTTGTCATGGATTCCGTACCAATATCTGTTCATGTCTCAGCCTATTCTACTTTCATCACTAATATGCTGTTCGCTGTAGTCTCCAGCTTCTGTACAAAGTCAGATTTACTAATAAAATTGAATGTTGAAAGTGCGCCCTTTTGCTTATAGCCGTAAATGGAGCATCCGATCCAGTTGAAGGGAAATTAAAAGTGCATGCCGGAGAACAAAAACTTGCTGGGGTGTTTATTGTTCTAGACGGAAAACACCCTGGGTGCAGTACCATAGTGAAAACTGCATGGGGAGGGAAAGCCACGGTCTCGTGATATGAATGACCAAATCTGGTGAACCTATGAACAGTGTTAAGTAATGCCAATTGCTGACTGGCACAGTTGCTGATTGTAATGGGGGTAAGCTAGATTTTGTGGCTGCCTGTACCCCTGTAGCGTCATCAGCAGTTTCTGTCCGCATTGTCAATCACATATGCAATCTGCTGAATAGTGGAAACAAAAGGGTTTCAAACTGTCATCAACCAGATCGATTGAAACATCGGCAGCATAACTGCGGGGTTTAGCAACTGGTAAACTGAGCTGACCGGACTCCCATGGAAAATTTCTTTTTCGTCCCCCCCCCGCAGGCCAAAAGATTAACTCACGAAGACCGATCTATGTCCGGAGTTATGCTCTCGTAATGCTTATGCTCCACCCATTGATTTTATTGCTTGTCCAGTCTTGCAATGCGAAATTGTTAGGGGTCCATTCATCAATACACATGCGTTTAGAACAACAGGCATCAATCGCTAGTCAAGTGTATCATCAGGGTGCCGTGACGAGGGCCAGCTATGATATGCTGAACAAGGTAAGTTTTAAGTTAACGAATGTTGTAGATGCTTCATCTATATCTTGGTTCATCATGATAGGAGAGCTTGCACTAGTGCAGCAGCATGCCACTCACTGACTGGCAACTTGTCTCATATCAGATGCATGCTAATTCTACCACCAAGTCGTCATTGCTCTGAGCTCCAGTATCCTGTTTGGCATGCGTATAGAGATGACTATACTTTTTTTATGTAGCATTACCGGAGCCTATAATACACAAGTATATATAATATATTACCAGTGCCTTTTCACTTATCTCTTTATATATCAGGCATCTCCGACCACGGTATGGTCTATAAACAGCTGGCAGATATTCTCACCTATATCTCTGTGAGTTGTTTCAGAAATTGAACTTATTTCATCTTGAGTGATAGAATATGTAGAAACTAGACGATTGATTAGGTATGCATGACCTGTGTGTATGTACATGTACTAGGTATCAAATACACCGGGTCCAATTTACCTTTGCAGGGAATGGATATGGACATGGAATACTGGAACAATAACAACTACATGAAAGGCCAAATGATACCAATAATTAGTGTGACTTCAGCGGAGAATGAAAATGCAACTGACGATCATAAATTACATGAAACAAAAGAGTTAGCATTCCTGAGTAATATTACTGATGAGTTAAATGATACTGACAGTACTGAGGGGATGGAGAGTACCGTAACGGAAGGTCCTCCTGACTATGATGAATCAAGGATACAGAGACTTGTGGAGAGAAGTAAAGGAGAGGAGAAGGGTAGCTTCCAGCAACGTACCGAGGATCTCTTATACTCTCTACAGTGGCTCAGATCTGAACTGGTAAGTTTACTCGACTCAGAAAAAATTTCAATTCAAGGGACTGCAAATGTCTATCCTTTGTAGTGAATATCATAATAGGATCATAACTAGTTATGCAATTCAAGTTACTACTTTGAATTACAGTGACATTTTGTTCCTATAGGTCAGCAGACCGAGTGTTGTGTAAATGGTTCCAATCTGTTGCACAGGTATAGCATGTGAATGGATAGGAGTGTCAGCCACTGTTCCCAGTGATGTGGATGCCTGTTACGATACATGCTTACATAATTTAAAACAAGTATTATTTATTAAAAGAAAACTTACAAACTGAAATTGTTCTGTAGTGATCAATTATCAAATGGACTGTTGGCAGTTTGAACAAAATTGTCATTGGCTGTATTCTTTGGTCATAGCCAGTGGGTAGTTATGTGGATTTGTGCTCGAAATGAACAGGATGGGCACCTTTGTTAGAAAGTATGTATAGATGGAAACACAATAGCCTTGCTGAGTACCGCTATGTGTATCCTCTAGATTTGCTTTGAAACACCGTTTGATGTAGGAAAAATACAAAAGGCTGCTATTATCTCTGCAATCATTCAATTGCAGCCAACTTCTGAAGAATTGCCATAGAAATAACAAAATTCTTGCAACTCTAATACTTTTAAGGCCTACGTTGGTCTACCCAAAGGAAGTTGTACTTCTTATTTTTGTAAACACTGCTCTTGAATAAGATTAGTGTTGCTGCTCAAGTGTGCAACAGGCAAAATAAGGCTGCAGGGTCAAATAATTGCTAGGTGAGTCTCAACTATATCTGATCTGACATCACCTACATGCAAATTACACCAGTTTAACACTGTTTCAATGCCATGCTGGTATGTTAAATGTATGTTCAGCATACTCATCATACAGACTCAAATCAGCAGCTATAGCATCCAATCTTATCTACCTTTAGATGAACGTAACCGACTTCAGTAAAGAAGTATGAACCTAGCATAGGAGAAATGATTGCTCACAGCATATAGCCTGTATGTCATTCCTACAGTTGAGTTATTGTAACATGCCTGGATATACTTTCGAGTGGGGAAACAATACCAGAATAGAGTTTACATGCTGTGAAGAGTTATAGACTATATTAAGCCATGATAATGGAATCAGGTTGAATTGGTATAGTTTATAGGTAATCATGGTATATCATGAGTGGTGAGGGGATCACATCAGTAGCAACTCAACTACCATCAAACACAACAAAACAGCAAATCCTCGAAATTCCTGCAAGCACCTGCAACCGATGGGAAAAGTTTATAAAATGAGTGTATATAGAATGCAGTCATGCATCTAGCACCTCAGCCAAGAATAAGTTGACTGATCATAGTTCATTTTCTACATGTGATCCAGTGTCACTCATGTGTTTACAATTTTTGATTATATAGGCCCACCTGGCCATGTGCTCAAACTGGTTCAAGAGCAGCCGTTGGGCTCTATTTTCGCAGCTAGTCACTACACTAACTTATATCCCCTTTCAACATCCCAATCATTTCTCAACCAATGCATCACCAATAACATCTAACTGGGCTATATATGTCCTACATCAGTCATTGTTTTGATGTCTTTGTGACCGAACAAGTTCAATTACATTATGCTGTTGACGTTGTAGAAAATTCTAAAGAAGCAAGACTCGGAATTGATGAAAGGATTTTTAGAAATTGAGAGCAAGATAAAGCAAGTTTCGTTCATGATGCCTGCGAGTCCATTCACATCCTGCGGCAGCCTCTGCAGCTCTATTGATGAGGAGAAATATGATCACTTAACCTTAACAGATGACTGTGAGCATGAGTTCAGAGCTCGTACATCTAGCCTACTAATACCTCAGCGGAATAAACAAGCCAGCCCACTTATGTATCGGAAGAATAAGTCTGCCAACAAACCTGTCAGTAACTTAGTACGGCCAAAATCACTCACTCATATAGATCTTATAGGGAGCTCAGGGTCTTAGTCATTCCGCGTGTCAGCCCGTTATCTCGCAAGAAAAATCCCCAGTAACCCACATGTGGCGAGGAGTGACAGAGGGAATGACGGCTGATTTAACCAACCTGGCAATCCACCCGAGTATCTAAATTCTGGAGTGCCAGGTGCAATACCCTTGTTTTTTTTACAAAGAACAATTATGCTACGTATCCTAGTCTTTTTGTACATGTATATATTATTATCACCAATGGTTCCATGAGAATCTTCAATTGCTCAACCTTCTTTTTACAAAAATGAAATTCTTAAATCCACAGACACCATTATCTTGTGTAGGGAATGCCATGAGCAATAATCAATCAATCAGTGAATGACATGCATGCACCAATGTTCAATCATAATGACTGTCATACTAGGTTCTGTTTCATTGGCACTGAATCACCCACCGCATTCTCTTCCAGGTTATTGATTGGGATTATAAAGTCAAAGCTTTATTCATCTTACGAAAACATCCTAAAGATGACATTTGGCTTCTATTTAACTTCTCAATTGACTGAAGGAACTCGTTTTTTAACCGAACCAATTTATATAGGGAATGGAGTTACAATACCCCACAGAATAGTTTTCTGAAGCTCCTGTGACACCTCACCAAAAACACAGCATGGGTACAACGCTGGCTTGGCTTTAGTTATAGACATTGGACAGTCCAACAAGTGACCTTTCTTAAAGTGGTTTACATTTATTTACATATTTAGAATAGATTGTGTAACCAAGGTTAGTGTTGATGACTTGATTAAGACTAAACCACTAGTGTGATGTCATTGGCATTGTTCACCTACCCGGTGGTACAAAAGACACAAAGAAAAAAGTCGCAAGTCTTTCCACAAACAGGAATCTGGGCTCTGATAGCTGAGGCAGGACTAGATCATGTGGATTCGATCCAATGCTAACACTCTAGTAAACCTCCTCCTATATGTTTATTATACAGTGACTTATTCCGGTCAGTGGACGGATGGGTTATTGAGTTTTACAGTTGTTGGGATTATCTCCCTCTCCTTTCACATTGATAACGGTCTTCTTCTCTGGCATGACGATCTCCTACAATACAGAAATCTCATCACCTGAAGCCTGATCTACACACGCTATGCTACCTTACCACACCTAAAGCCCGATCCCTACATACTATACTATCCTACCACACATCAAGTGTTTCCGAGTGGCAGGCGGGAGTATAGGTGATATCATTAGCGTTATGCCCAGTCGGTGAGAAAACATGTCTGTGCACTTCACTCGTAGAATCACAAACACATATGTATGGAGATTGGGCCTGACTTGTGGTTTCCTGAAAGGGTTGATTATACTTAGGTGGGGTGGGCACATCTACTGTGCATAACAAGGATGAAGTAAAACAGCATTAGGTCTAGGTTTAGCCGTAATGTTACAAAGCACCTCTACTGCGACACAAAAACAGTATAGACAACAAAACAGTATCTACAAGAGACATGAATGAGTAAAGGAACTGGCTGAGATCAAGATCAAGAAAAGTGCATGAGAATTAAACCCTTTAAACTCGCCCGAAAGGCTATAAAATGAGGATAATTTTCTATGAGTAGGATTCTCAGCTACAAAAATTGCTTCCGTCTAAAAACATCCTTTTCATTACAAATGAGGAGTTATTTGAGGATTATTGAGTGAGCCCTCGCTGATCATCTTATCTGGTTTAACCAGTAAGATGGCATCCGATATCGTTAAATCAACACTGCTCGAGAGTAGCAACACATACAGAACAATACCCTGCGCAGTCTCAGTACCTGGGCTCAGTGGATTACCAATCTGAAGTCCGTGATACCGGACATATGAATAGGTACAGCTGGTGTGAACCATGGCTTTTTAAGCGAGTAGTACGCTGAACTGTACCGAAAATACCGGTGATTAGGGTCTGCGCACAGCAGAGTAGCTCAACGTATAACTGACAGTGAGTAATGAAATGTCTATTAGAGCAAAAGGCAGGAAGAGGAAGCGTCTGGAAAAGCAAACAATGAATTCCTTTTTATGAATGGGATAATCTCATTATATACAGAGATTGTGATACCCATTGGGCAAAAGCTGGCTCAGTGTAATGAGGGATCCAGACAAGAAAGGCACCACTGTTACCCAATATTCCATCCCACAGGTTAGCTATATTCATCCTAGGCACTGAACAGGTAGTGATGAAGCATAATACATATTCTATGGCTTAGACCTTTCAGACGCTAGACATAGACACGGAGTCAGAATCAGTAATATGATGAGAGCGTACACACAGCACACATGTGTCGCATATATATAAGTGCAGCGGAGGAATCTGTGGACATAAGGCTAATCTTATTACGGCAAGCGGGGAGGTGAGCTTACAGAGAGAGTGCGGTGACAAGCCAAATTACTCACTGCGTTATAAGATGCTACATTCTCCTGGAAGACAAATTGCGACGCAGTCAGCAGGGGAACATAGCTTTTGTGATTACATTGTAATAATTACAGGCTACAGTTGTCATATCTCAATAGCAGAGCAATGATATAATCTCAGAGTTCAATAATAGGAATTTCTAGCACTGGCTAGAGTCAAGTGGTATGAGACACAATGACAGTCATCTTTTGACCCAATCGCATTCGTCCATCAAAGCGTTATACAGATGCATCCCTTCGGCCATTAGCATATCGGTTCTGTATATCATTTCCCATTGATTACAGTGGTTATGACACAAAGAATATATTTTCATACATTTGTGCATACATTAAACTTGCAAGTACAGAAGGTACACGAGTCAGAGTGATACATTTAAAACTCGGGGCGCACACCGGTTCGTTTTAAGACAGGGAGGTGTGTATTATATTTACATTGTTCAAATGAAAATGATCAAACGTATTACGCTAGGTAGTCAGGTTACAGGAAAAACGGGTGATAGATTCAGCACAGCGGTGTGCCCCATAACATTGTACTATTAATACCTCAGCAAAGGAGACTTCAGATTCTTCATTGAGTAAACTATATCACATACTCAAAACAATTGATGGTCCCGCCAAACGCCAAATTTATTTTCTGTGTTCTAATATGTCACAATTTCCTGCAGATTTTCTTTAAAACAAACAAAAGTAGGCACAGAGCACCGATGGTAGAGTTTTTCATGCCGACGAACGCTAACTTCAAAACGAGAGAACAAACAAGAGAAAGTATAGAACAATCACCTGTACAGTGGCATACCTGCTCCGATTCCCACAATCTATCGTCATCTGGACCGTATTTACTCAGGCGAGATTGCTGACGCGGGTATGCTGAGATGCCTATAGAGGAAAGAGTCGATTCTTCTGATTTCCTATGTGAACTGTTTTTGTTAGGACTGATTGGAGTCAATACTGTTGTGGTCGCTGTAGTGTTCGGTGATTGTGTTGTATCCTAAAAAGAAATATATATTTGTGAAACTACAGGCATTGGGAAAGTAATGCAAATACGATAATCTAAACCTCTGGAGACAGCACCAAATGAGAGCCTATGCTGTTTACAATGGTGGCAATATCCCCGTCCTCGTCCAACCAAGACAATAGAAAGGTTAAGATGCAAACAGTTACGGCAAAGGTTACCTTTCCACGTGGTAAACGTAATAGAAATGTGCGTGTCATGTGACCAAAAGGATTTCCCAGGCAACCCCTAACCGTTAGCAATTTAACCGGTAGGATTCACTGAACGGTTACAGCTCCTATTACAGTTATCTTGTTCTACTCGCCATGAACCTCGGTGAAACCTACCCAGACATCTTGTTCGAAGTCTTAGGCAATACATTTGGCTTTATTCATTACGATAGGGGTCCCGGGTGGGCCAAAACCCCATTATAAAAATGAGTCTGTAGATAGAGATTCCTAATGAGCGCTCTGAATAGTTTTCTTTGAAGGACTCTACCGTAAAATTCCCTGGGCTCTAAGCTGCAGTAACTATAGCAACTGTGCGAAAACGAGACGGGGACCTCGCTTTGATCATTGTAGCCACTGGATTCTCATAATTTCTCGAAGGGTTTTGTTGACCGTTACACCGGAACTTGGTATCTTAACCTCTCTATGCATAACGGTTACGTTGGGCCAGCGGTTAGATCAAACCGTTTTGGCATACCATTCGCACCCTAACCACTCTAATGAAGAACATAAGGCAATCCCTCGGCGCCAACACTGCTATCCCGATCTACAAATCTCGGACTGCATGTTGATGACCTCACATTGCCTTGGTATACTGATGAAGGAAAAGGGGGCAATTTTTTGCACGGCGTGGGCAACTCTTCGCATCAGCTGACTGTGAGAGGCAACCGGGTTTATAACACCCAGTCGGTGAGATCCTCATACTCTGGTTCCTGTATTCTGCCTCAAGGGCATCCAGCTAAAGTCACAATAGCATTAAAACGGAAAAGAGGTGTGGTGAACATCAAGTTCGTCCGGGCACATGAATATGGGATTTATAAAAATGAACGATCGATAATTGAGATAATATCAAATAAACATATTCCTGAGCCAGATTATCCCCCTAACTCTGCGCCACCCGCTAGCCGATTAGACACTGCGGCGTCTCCATTAAACCACGCATGAAATCACAACCTGTAAAATTTTGGTACCGACTTCCTGCAGTGATATCTCTCTGACCGAGCAGTGGACAGCGAACGATAAATGGAATATGGAATATGAGAACGCTCACCAAACGTGGCACTGGTTGTGTGGACATGTCAATATAAAACTGAGTATGACTGGTGTAACCTTCACATCATGGTCACCAAACAGTATTGTACGCTTGAAACTAATGCATACAGACTAGTGGAGTATTACATTTGGCAAGCACAAATGGACACTCCCCTACCGACAAACAAAGATTTCTACAGGAGTTTTTAGTTGGAATGTGCACAAATGCTTGGATAATAGTGCCAACGCAGACATACACTTCTGAACTATGCATCATCTTACGCCAGAAAGATGCAAATAATGTGGCTTTATGAGCTACTGTCGGAATCACAACAATGTGATGCGGACAGACAGTGGCAGTCCTCCCATATACCTGGATGGTGACATACCTGGGTGGTGCCTAGGCCGCTCTCCACAGTGAACACAGAGCTGGTTGATGAGTTGTGTGTTGACATCGGCCCAGTTGTGTCACAATTTGTCAGCACAGCGTTCATCATAACAGGGTCATACCCTGGTATCTTCTCAACATTACCTCTCTGTAATCGGCCATCATTCTCATCCCCACCTGAAAAATGGACAGTCATATCACAATTCAGCATCTGATATAGCTGCAATGGCTTCAAAATACATGTTCAATTTTCGATTGCGGCTGGTCAAGGTAACAATGGTGGTTGCATGTCAACCCAACCTAACCTACATGCATGTTGATACGGCTAACATGTGACAGGAGAAGACAATGACAATTTTACAGGTACATTTCACGACCAAAGACAAGGCCAGATGTAAAGGAACAAGTATATGCAGCCTGTTACTGCGGGCCGAACAGGAAATGGCATTGCAACTTTTTGCCTGTGGCGGTTGCACTTTAGTTACCGGTCGAGAAGAAAAGGAGGCACATAAAGCACTTTTCAAAATTGACCCAGGTGATAATTAACGTGTCACTTTGCTCAGAGTTCTCCGCCCGAGCCAATGCATTATATGAGATTCACTGTCTGCAGTAATCTGTGACGAGCTATCATCCTTGCCAATAAGCTGAAGCCTTTAATAACAAGGCAACGCTGATTACCCATTTACATGGATCGATTTCTTGAGGAGAGGCAAACAAAGAGCTGACTCACAACAACATATGACAACCTTAGTACTGATGTTGACCGCGGTGAAATACATTCACCCAGACTACTCTTACTTGCTATAGGGTTACATAAGACTGTGAGATTCACCTTGCCAGGTATAACACACCTTGATTTTTCTGTTTGAGCTCGTCCAGCTTGACGCCCAGTTTGATATTTTGTGCCTGCAGTTTGGCACATTTCGTCTCGCTGCAGCGAAGTTTATGTTGTGCTTCATTTAGAGCTTGGCTTTCATACGTTGATCGCAGACGCCTTTCCTGTAACTCTTTTGAGAGAGTCTTAATTTCCTTCCTGTAAACGAAGGTTTTCCATCACCCGAGAAAGCTTCACAAGAAGGTAAAATTAAGCTGATTGACCGCATATAAATACCCAAATTCTATCCATATAGTTAAAGAGATTGCGAGAACGCCATGAGACTATTCAACAAAGGCGAAGCCAGGAGGCCCTTCACCATATTGTTTCATTGATGCCCATTATCGATTTTTGATATCTTATTTTAGTCAAATCTCATCTCCTATGGAGGAAATGACCCATGACGTATGTTAATTGTCAGTGTTTCCCGCCGCCGCCGGTTGGCCATGCATCTATCAAAATATGGCCACATAGGCTATAAACATATTGGCACGAGCACCCTATCGGCGAACGACGAGGTGCGCAAACCGCCACGAGTGTTGGTACATAGCCAGTCACCAGTGAATACCGCTTTTAAGAAAATGAGTGACTTGCATAATGATTTCACTGTAACCAACAATCACTAACCCTGTAATGTATATGTATTACGCTTTCATACTCTATTGCGGTGTCAACCCCATACAATACAGAAAGTTTCTAAATTGACTTTTTGAATATCACAGATGGTATATTGCATCATTTGTTCCCATTATAATAGAGAACAGACATACAATGATTGACTAGACGAGGTTTTCGTGTCAGATGAAAGCGATGAGCTACCATTTTATATCCGTAGACTCAACAATACAAGCCCCTTGAATCCAGATGGTATGCAACCAAAAACACAAAGACACAATTTGAAGAACTGTATTAATTGGCCTGATGCTCGTAAACCTTTAGTATTTGGATTTGAGTGAAGAGAATTATGCCACTTATTTTATGACATGTTAGCTATCCCATTGCAGATGGTTGTTACACTTACTCTTTGGAAGCTAGCAGGCTCTTGACATAGTTAAGTGTTGTCTGATCACCGGCAGCAGAGACCAACTTTGCCTCTGTCTCCCTGAGGTTATGCTGTTAAGTAAAACATTCACATTCCTACACCACATTCACTTCCCTCAGATGAAGAGATTCTCAAGAAAAAAATAAGTAGTAACTCGGAGTTGTGCTCCATTGACTCAAATGTGTCAAGAGATGGCAACTCCTAGTACACTGATGTCGCACAAAAGTTAACTCTAGCGCGATCTTGATGAGAGATCCTATCTGGGCCCATTATTACTTCAGAAACTCAAGTGACCAACTGATAATGAAGCATTCTCAATTTTAAATTGCTTTCGGTATGGAATTTTTAATGGGGGTCTTCCAGTTCGATGTCCCTCTATTAACCAAGCTCGTGACCGGCAACGAGCTACACAGCAGACAGGTGGAGGTGGAGGATAACTATCCAGAATGGTAAGCGATTATCTGTACTCACAGTCACCTACACCCTAAGACAGTCTTAGATGATAATTACTCATACCTCTGTAGAGATATTTTGCTTGGCCAGTTTAAAAGTCATTGACTGAATTTCGCTCCGTGCCATGGAGAGTTGGCTTTCCAGCTCCTCGATATGTCCGCTATCTACCAGTCCACTAGACTGCTGAAGAACTCTGCACATCTGCATCTGTATTATAGATAGAGTATTAATGCTCACTGTATGACTACAGAAACCGCAGGTCTGCGTGACTGAGTAGACCAAGGTAAATAGTACAATTCACTTACAATTCGAAAGCAATTATTTTCCCCTTTATGTAGAAACATACATGTAGTAACAACTCTCGCGCATAACTTAAATTGATTGACCCCTTAAAGATACAGTCCAGTTAGAGTCCGCCGTAGGAGTTGACGTCATACAGCAAAAGCGATTCAAGTTAAACCCGTGCTGTTTTTTTACGAGTCCTTGGGGTCATTCCTGGTGTACCGCTGTTTGATTGGACGGTTAGAAATAGGGCAATGGGTTCCATTCACACTACTTTGCTGGTAGGGCTAGACTTTAGAAAGCAAGCTTTTGACTTGAAATCAGTATCCATCAAGTGAATAGTATGCAGTGTCGACTGTGGAGAATGATTGACAGACTGCATCCAACAAGGAGCACGGAGCCTTTAATTCGAGACTGGACAGCCAGCTGAAACTGGTCACTGCGGAGACAAATGAAATCGTTCGTGATTCACTCAGTCATTCATCAGTCACCGAGTTGACTGACACTGACTCAGTCACCGACTCGACTGTATCTTGGTCAATTCAACACGATCTCGCTCTCACTCCCCGCGACTGGGTGAGTGGCAGAAGTAGAAGTCTTGTGGGCTACGCTGAAAATCACAAACGAAACG
>Ga0224511_10000444_pt1 | contig 19526 bp, 16 predicted proteins | sample SF_May12_sed_USG_2_FD_169988 | JGI IMG/M metagenome (GOLD analysis project Ga0224511, IMG submission 169988) | Sediment microbial communities from San Francisco Bay, California, United States - SF_May12_sed_USGS_8_1 | ecosystem: Environmental > Aquatic > Marine > Sediment | place: USA...
TTGCCAGTTCCGGGTAACGAAAAGGATTGCCCAGATAGCGTCTCGCTATATGCCACAGAGTATCCCCTTTTACTACTACGTGAACGTATTCTTCCAATATCCGGGGATCAGCAGGGGCGGTGGTTTTTTTTGCTGGCAATGATTTCTCTGCAGTTGCAGCAGACGTATCAGGGCGGGACTCAACAGGTGATTCACCTGAATTTACATCAGATAGGGATTGTTTAGGCCGCTCAACTGTAATGGTGTATTCGCCTGCAATGATCTCGACAGGGTTTCTTTCGGTATTGTTGCGTAAGGGTTGGTCGACATTATTGCCGGTTGTTGTTTTTGTCGTACTTGTAGCCCCTAAGGAGTCTTTGCTCTCATAGGAATTATTGTATTGAACCGGGGATTCGTTTGTCTCTATCGATTGATAACGGTTTTCATTCTCATAATGTTTAACCTCTGGTTTTAGCGCGTTCCCTGTTTCATGTGCGCTGGTGCGGGAAGGCCGGTATTGGGAATCCGGCCAGAGCCACCAGGAGACAAGCGTAGCAATTGTCAGAAATGCCATAACAGCTATTACCCAACTTCTTTTGCTACCAGTTTCATTATCGCTATCAGATGTGTTGCCATAAATAGAGTTTCTCTGTTCCAAGTAGTTATGCCTGTCGTAGTAGTTGCTGGCAGGGCGATGATCTGCGGTATTGTAGTAAGAATCCGAGGCCCCGTTCACAACAGATGAGCGATAGTTCTGTTCTACGCTTCCCCTGCCATGGCCTGAATATTGACGTTGTCCGTCAGCGTTTGTTGAACGCCTGTTCGTATAAGCGGGCTGATATCTGTTTGCTGTAGATCCTGGGCCTGGCTTGCCATTTTTTGTTATGCCAGTCTTTTTATGGAGTCGAGTAAAATCGATATGGGGCGCCGGTGTAACATGGGGACTGGCGTCAGGTTCATGCGCACTGGGCCCGGTGGACCCGTCCATTTCTATGGCGTGCATGTTTGGATCATCTGAAACAGTATTGTTATTAATTTCCCGGTCGGTCGCTGATGCATCGCCATCGCCGCTTTGTACCTGTTCATCAATAGTCGAGTTCTCATTAGTTGTCAGCGATGAGTCGAGTTTGTGCTTATTATTTTGAGTGAGAGTCCGCAAGAGTTTTGCCAGTTCACTGTCGTCAGCGGCATACAGTTGTTCAAATCCGGTATAAAGGATCAAATCCTCCTGTTTGATGGCAAACTTTTCAAAGCAATCAGTTCGAATGACATCGGTTGCAGGATACCAATCCAGTTCATTGGCCTCTGTAGTTTCAAGAACCTCGTCAACCCAGAATGCCTTGAGACCGGATTTCAGCTTCGACAAAATGAGTTGTCCTGAGTCCTTATGGGTTCTCTCCGGTAGGCCAAATTTACTACGCAGACTCACAACAACGGCGACATCTCCACGATGAGGGAACATGCCTGAGATAGACCGGGGGCTTAACGGGATAGAATGGATTCTTGGGGGGGTGATAATCGACTCTACTTCAACGGAGGGCACGCAAAAATAGTAGGGACCAACGAAAAAGCTGAGTAGAGAATTCTCTTGTTGGGCCTGTTCCATGGGTATGCGGGTCATTTGATAATTATCGGTTACCATGCAGAAATCTATTCTTAAAAAGTATAGTCCATCATTCCGGTATGTCCTTAGGCACCGTTCGTGGCCTTGAATCATTTACTCAATATTATACAATTGCTTAATAAATCCATGTGATAAATGGTGATATAATGGCGCGCCTTAATTTGAGCTTGAGCGGCGAGGGAGGTAATTTCAGTACACCAAAATAATAGACTTCTTGAGCTGGCAATGATAACGGCTAGACTATGGTAACAAACGAATTAATTAAATATGAATTCAATGACAAGCCCCATCATTAGATCAAAAATAAAAGCGGTCAGTGTTCATTTTTCGATAAGCGCCGCTATTTTTTTGGTGATTGCCTATTTCCTTTTGGTCCACTGGTATCCCTACCCCTATTTTGTGACAGACGGTGGTTGGGAGGGTGTAAGGCTTATGCTTTTTGTTGACGTGGTGCTAGGGCCTTTTCTGACTTTCCTGGTATTTGACCCCGGCAAAACTAGACGAGCCTTAATATTTGACCTGAGCGCTATTGGCGTTGTTCAACTCATCGCGTTGACGTGGGGGGCAACTGTTGTGCATGGCAAAAGACCCGTAGCAATTATTCAGATCTACGAAACAATGCAGCCCTTGGAAGAAAGATCCTTTTCCAAGCAGGGGATATCGTTAGATCTATTGCATCAATTCAGTGACGAATATCCACCGATTATCTATATGTTACCCGCGCTAAGCCGTGACGAACTTATGCGCCAGAAAGAAAGGCTGGAACGGGGAATAGGCGAAAATGAACAATTCGATCTTTATCGAAAATTTAAGGACAATATCCCCCAGGCGTTTGAATATCAGTTGGATATGCAAAAGGAAGTATCGGAGAGCGAACAACTCAAGCAGGAGCTGGATGAGTTGCTTGCAAAGCGTAATGCTAAACTGGAGGATTTTTTCTATATGCCTTATTTGGGAAATTATAAGGCTGCTATTCTCGTTTTTGATAAGGAGGGGAATTTGGCAGGCGCATTGTATAGTGACTTCAATATGTTTCGGGTCTCCAAAAAGAACTAGCCGGCCATTGAAAGTGCGTAAAATATAGTTATGGATCTTTATTATGATCGGGAGGTATTGAGTCTACTTCGTCCCGATCCATCAGGATTTTGTGGCCAGGACCTTCCAGATCATCAAACTGACCACTTTTAATTGCCCAGAAGAATAGCCAGATGATCAATAATACCAACAGAATGGCTATTGGGATGAGAAGGTAAACGATTTCCATCTAGGTAGATATTGAGCCAAAACCTATTGGCGAATATTCAGGTATTTCGGATTGCTAAATTGTTGGCCAAGAGCATCGGCATCCACGGGTTTACCAAAATAGAATCCTTGAGCATGATTGCATCCCAGTTGCACGAGCATATCGCAAACATCCTGGCTCTCAACGCCCTCCGCAGTGACTCTTAAGCCAAGATTCTGTGCAAGATTGATAATAGCGTGGACTATCATGGCATCGCTTTTATCTTTTAGCATGTTGATGACAAAAGATTTATCTATTTTGATTATATCTACAGGTAGTCGTTTAAGGTAACCCAGGGAAGAATGACCGGTTCCAAAATCATCGATGGCCAGTTGAACGCCAACGCTATTTAACCGGCGAAAGATCTCAAGCGCTCTTTCTGAATCTGCCATGACTGCGCTTTCCGTGATTTCCAGTATAAGCTGATTAGGATTAACCGACCATTTCTGTATCAATTTCTCGACATGATTGGCAAGCTCCATGTCATACAGGGTATGTGGTGAAATGTTGACCGAAGCATTAAGCACCAGTCCGCTGTTTTTCCAGTGTGCGCATTGTTGTAAAGCGCTATCCAGTGCCCACCATGTTATTGGTTTGATTAATCCTGTCTGTTCCGCCAGGGGGATAAAAATATCGGGTTGAACCTCATCGTTATCCGGTCTGTGCCAACGAATAAGGGCTTCCATGCTGATAATTTTCATTTTTCCGAGATCAATAATGGGCTGATAATCCAGGCTCAGCTGCTTGGCCTCTATGCCATGCTGAAGCTCTCCTAACATTGTCAGTCTAATGACATTATGTTGATCCTTCTCCTCACTGTAGACGGCGAGATCGACGTGGGCCTTTTTTGCTTGATACATGGCAATTTCGGCACGTCTTAACAGTGTCTCAGTATTGTTAGCGTGTCGTGGGAAGGTAGCTATGCCAATGCTGGCACTAATCCCCAGAGATATATCAGCTTTTGGCGTCATGCCACCTCTACTCTGAACCGTATTCAGGGCAAAGGGATAATGAAGAGACTGCAAGATCGATCTTGATATTTCTCTGGCTGCTGCCTCATCTGTGTCAGGCAACACCAGTGCGAACTCGTCGCCACCAAAACGAGTAATAGTGGCATTGGCAGGTGCTGCTGAAACAAGCCTGAGCGAAATTTGCTGCAGGAAAACATCTCCAACCTGATGCCCAAGCGTGTCATTAATTTCCTTAAAAAGATCGAGATCCAGTAGGGCCAGAGCAACGCCTACCGATTCCTTTTTTGAGTTTTTGATAGCATCGTCCAGAATATTTCTTAAATGCGCGCGATTCGGAAGATCTGTAAGCGGGTCATAATGAGCCAGGCGTTCTAAGGTCGCACTTTGTTCCTTTTTTGCAGTTACGTCCCTGGCAACACAAATCACCAAATCGCCCTCATCAACATTAACCCTGTTCATGTTGATCTCGACCCAGCGAGCGATTGAGTTATTGGGTTTTATAAGACATTCCACCTGGGTCGGTTTGCCGGACAGTGTTGTTTTAAACGCCGTTACGAAGCGCTTTACTGTGTCATGGTCACCTAAAAGGTCAGTGATCGGTATGCGCCGGTTATGGGCGGTAAGTGTCTCTTCAGATTGACCCAGCCAGTTTTCCGTGCGCTTGTTGGAAACATGAAATTTCATTTCGTCACATAGTACGAAAAAGGCATCATTTGCGCTGTCTATGTAGGCACGCAATAATTCCAGGTAAAATTTCGCGTCGTCGGTAGGCGTCATTAATTTGTATTACTTCCAGGGAAGGTGCTGTTTCCCAAAAACATGAATTTAATTATGGCTCAGCTTTAGTGGCGAAGCTAGAAAAAAACAGATAAAGCAAGTAATTGGCGTCGACCGACTATTTATCTATATCTATAGGGTTCGCTGTCTTCAGCAAGCGCATGGCGTTGGCGACTACCACTAGCGAGCTGGCGGACATGCCAACGGCGGCCATCCAGGGGGCAACCCAGCCTGCTGCCGCCAAAGGCAGCGCACATAAATTGTATAGCAGCGCCCAGGTTGTATTTTGCTTGATTATCATGAGGGTTTTTTTGGCTAATGTGATACCTGTTGCGATATGAGAAAGGTGGGTGGAAAGCAGAACCATATCGGCATGAATGGCTGCCAGTTGCGCCCCCGATCCCATAGCGATGGAAACATGGGAGGAAGCCAATACCGGCACATCGTTGATTCCATCCCCTACCATCGCCACGATCTTGCCTTGAGCCTGAAGATTCTTTACATGATACAGCTTCTCCTGTGGCGAAAGTCGCGAGCGGTAATGGCTGATGCCACAGCGTTCGGCGACGCTTTTTGCAGCAAACTCGCTGTCACCGGTTAACAGAAGTGGTTCAATTCCCAACGTGTAAAGTGCGTCGATCAGATTCTTGCTGTCTGCGCGCAACGTGTCTCCCAGTTCAAATGCAGCCAACAGGCGTCCGGCTTGCGCCAGTATCACCACTGTATGACCTGATTGCTCCAGGTCCGCTAGTTGGCTCTCCGGTAATGCTATCTGGATTTTGGACTCGATGTATTGGCTGGTTCCTATGAAATAACGGCAACCGTTTACCTCACCGAGCAGACCAGCGCCGGGTGTATTGTGAACATGGCTCGAGTTCAATATCGGATCAATATTGCTATTTATGGCTCGAGCAATGGGATGCTCAGACCGCGCTTCAAGAGCCGCAGCAATCTGGTGACAGCTGTTGACGTCAACGTCAGCCAGGGGATGAATTTTGACAAGCTGAAGCTTTCCTTCCGTGAGCGTGCCGGTTTTGTCGAATACCATATGAGTCACCCGGCTCAATGTTTCCAGGGCGTTACTACTGGATACGAGTAATCCCGCCTGGGTGAGTTTGCCAGTCGCGGCCGTAAGCGCTGTCGGTGTTGCCAGTGACAGGGCGCATGGGCAGGTAATTACCAAAACAGCAACAGTAATCGGCAGCCAGCGTTCCGGGTCTGCTTGCCACCAATATAGACCTACTATTGTAGCGGTAACGATTACAGTGAACACAAACCACCCGGCCACGTGGTTGGCCAATTGTGCCAGGCGCGGCTTTTCTGATTGGGCGCGGTCGACTAGCTGCTGTAATCCCGCGAGCACGGTATTGGCGCCAGAATGTTCAACCCTGACAGTCAGGGCACTTTCGTAATTTAGGGTGCCGCCAATTACCATGTCCCCTGGCTTTTTCTGTAATGGTAGGCTTTCACCTGTTAACAGGGACTCGTCCACACTTGATAGGCCCTGTAAAACACAGCCGTCTGCGGGAATGATCTCGCCTGGGCGAATCAGAATGATCTCGCCTGGTTGTAACGCTACAGCGGGAACTGTTTCCTCCAGATGGTTAGTGAGTCGGGTAGCCATAGTGGGCTGCAATTTGATGAGTGTGTCGCAAGCGTCACCGGATTGTTTTCGGGCGCCAAGTTCCAGATAGCGGGCGCCAAGCAGAAAGAAAACAAACATGACAACGGAGTCAAAGTAGACGTGACCACTACCATGGATTGTTGAGTTAACAGAGGCCAGAAACGCCAGGGTAATACCCAGGGTGACGGGTACGTCCATTCCCGGTCTTCGGTTTTTTATATCGCGCCAGGCGCCGGTAAAAAACGGTTGGGCAGAGTAGAAAATTACCGGGGTGGTGAGCGCCAGACTGACCCAGTAAAAGAACTGCCGGAATTCCGCTTCAATACCAAACCAGTCACCGCTGTAAAGTGCTACGGCCAACACCATTACCTGCATTCCCAGTACGCCCGCCAACCCCAGGCGCTTCAGATGTTCCCGTCGTTCTTTGGCCAATATCTGTTGCTGGCGATTGGGATCGTAAGGGTGTGCCAAGTAACCAATATGGCTGATTGCCACCAGAATATCGCTTAGTTTGATTAGGCGATTGTCCCATTTGATATGGGCTCGGTGGGTGGCGTAATTGACGTTGGCCTCAATGACGCCCGGTAGCTGGTTTAGGTGACGCTCGTTCAGCCAAGCGCATGCGGCACACACAATGCCTTCCAGTATTAGAGAGGCCTCCTGCAGAGTGGCGCCCGGCCGGGTGCCAGGCGCGGTCGTCACAAAGGTCTTCTGGATTTCCGGATTGTCATAGATTTTCGAGCGCTTAAGGAATTCTGGCACCAGATCTCGCCCAGTTGGCGAGGGGCCGGTGCGGTAGCGGTAAAAATCCTCGAGACCCCCCTGGACAATGGCTTTGGCTACAGCCTCGCAACCATGGCAGCACATAGGCCGGGGCTGGCTGTCGATTTCCACCTTGAGATCAATGCCCTTGGCGACAGGGAGACCGCAATGGAAGCATAAGGTTGGAGTCGCAGGTTCTCGCATAGGTTTAGGTTATCATTAATTATTTAGTGACCAATCAAAAGTCCACCTGACAAAAAAGTGGCCACGTTCTATTTTTTTATCCAGATCAAATTGATTTATATCAATTTGGTTCATTTGTCCCGTGGTTAAACTTTGCGCCGTTGTCGATTCACGATACAATATAAGCGATTAATAATATACTAAATTGCTCAGAATTTATCGGGAATAAATGCTTTTTTTGGTTCTTGGCAGTAGCTGTTAGACTGTCGGGGGTCATTTTTATTGTTATCTACAGCAGGGGGAATCACACATGCTGCACCATGTTTGGGGTTTGTTTGCACACCCTCAAGAAGAATGGAAAGACATTCGAAAAGAAAATTGTTCCATCGGACGTTGCTACTGTAGCCATGTATTAATTCTGGCAGCCATACCCCCCCTTGCCGGATTTATCGGCACCAGCCAGATCGGGTGGCGAATCGGCGGCGGCGATCTGGTCAGGCTGACGGTAGAAAGCGCTCTCGCTTTATCCTTCCTTTATTATTTAACCATGCTGGTTGGTGTATTCACCATCGGTAAATTGATTCACTGGATGGGTCAAACATACGGTGCCCAGCAGGAATTGCCCCGTTGCATGGGTCTGGCTGCTTATACCGCCACACCGCTATTTATTATAGGTATCATGGGTCTGTATCCCATTCTATGGTTAAACGTTCTTGTTGGTTTGCCCGCATTGGCCTACACGGTCTATCTGTTGTACACCGGTGTTCCTATTATGATGGAAATTTCGGAAGACAGAGGATTTTTGTTTTCAAGTGCTGTGCTGGCAGTGGGTCTGGTCAGTTTGGTGGCAATTCTGGCGGCAACAGTCGTCATCTGGGATGCCGGCATCGGTCCAGTTTTTACTCACTAGGTTCTCAATTTTACTGCAAAGAATCATAGTTATTTAATGTAACACGGGAGATATATGGCTACTTCAGAAACCTACAACTATAAAGTTGTGCGCCAGTTCGCCATTATGACGATTGTCTGGGGTATCGTCGGCATGGCAGTAGGCGTTTTTATTGCTGCGCAAATGGCCTGGCCGGTACTGAATTTTGATGTGCCCTGGCTGACTTTCAGCCGTTTGCGGCCGTTGCATACCAACGCCGTGATTTTTGCTTTTGGCGGTAGCGCATTGTTTGCGACGTCTTATTATGTTGTGCAGCGCACCTGCCATGTACGTCTGTTCAGTGACGGTTTGGCGGCATTTACCTTCTGGGGTTGGCAACTGGTGATATTGTCGGCGGCCATTACCTTGCCTTTAGGGATTACTTCAGCAAAGGAATACGCAGAGCTGGAATGGCCTATCGATGTATTGATAGCTGTTGTCTGGGTGGCTTACGCCATAGTCTTTTTTGGTACCATTATTAAGCGTAAGACGCCGCACATCTATGTTGCCAACTGGTTTTACGGCGGCTTCATTGTTACGGTTGCGGTGTTGCATATCGTTAATAGCGCAGCATTACCCGTCAGCTTTTTGAAATCCTATTCTGCCTATGCCGGTGTTCAGGATGCCATGGTGCAGTGGTGGTATGGGCACAATGCGGTAGGATTTTTCCTGACAGCTGGATTTCTGGGCATTATGTATTACTTCGTGCCCAAGCAGGCTAATCGTCCCGTTTATTCCTATCGCTTATCAGTCGTGCATTTCTGGGCGTTGGTATTTACTTACATTTGGGCAGGACCGCACCACTTACACTATACGGCGCTTCCCGATTGGACCCAGTCTCTTGGTATGGTGTTCTCATTAATTCTGCTGGCTCCCAGTTGGGGTGGAATGATTAACGGTATCATGACTCTGTCCGGTGCCTGGGAAAAACTGCGTACTGACCCGGTGTTACGTTTCCTTATTGTTTCCGTTTCTTTCTATGGTATGTCCACTTTCGAAGGCCCGATGATGGCAATCAAGACCGTAAATGCACTTTCTCATTACACTGACTGGACTATCGGCCACGTCCATTCCGGTGCACTGGGTTGGGTGGCCATGATTTCCATCGGTGCCATGTATTATCTGTTGCCGCGTTTGTTCGGTCGTGAATTGTATAGCCTCAAATTGGTGGAAGTGCATTTTTGGGTGTCCACCATTGGTATCGCCTTGTACATCGTGGCCATGTGGGTGTCCGGCATTATGCAGGGCTTGATGTGGCGTGCAGTGAATGCTGACGGCACGCTTACCTACAGTTTTGTAGAGAGCGTCCAGGCCATGCATCCATTCTATATCATCCGTTTTTCAGGCGGCGCTTTGTTCCTCATCGGCATGCTGGTGATGGCATATAACATTTGGCGCACAATAGATGGCGCCAAGCCGGTAACCGCGGCTATTCCGGCGCCAGCGCACTAAGGAGGCAGAGAGTTATGTCAGGCCATGAGAAAGTAGAAAAAAACCTGGGCTTACTGCTGATTCTGCTGGTACTGGTAATCAGTGTTGGTGGCTTGGTGCAGATAGTTCCGCTGTTTTTCCAGAAATCGACCACCGAAGCAGTAAGCGGGTTGAAACCGTACTCGGCGCTAGAGTTGGCCGGGCGCGATATTTATGTAAGGGAAAACTGCAACGTTTGTCACTCACAAATGATCAGACCATTTCGCGCGGAAACAGAGCGTTATGGACATTATTCTGTTGCCGGAGAATTTGTCTATGATAGACCGTTTCTGTGGGGATCAAAGCGGACTGGCCCTGACCTGCATCGTGTCGGTGGTCGTTACAGTGACGACTGGCATCGTGTGCATATGATTAATCCGCGTGATGTAGTGCCTGAGTCCATAATGCCGGGATATCCCTGGCTGGAAGACACCCCGGCTGATGCCACCCATATCAAGAAGAAAATGAGTGTGTTGCGCACGCTGGGTCATCCCTATACCGAGGCCGAAATCGAAGAAGCGCCGAAGGCGCTGGAAAACAAAACGGAAATGGATGCGCTTATTGCTTATCTCCAGGGGCTGGGAACCTCGATCAAGGCCAGGAGGTGATGCCAATGGATATAACGTTAATTCAGAGCATTTGGACAGTGGTTGCATTCATCACTTTTATTGTCATTGTTTTGTGGGCATGGAGTTCTCATCGCAAACAGGCATTTGAAGACGCTGCGCGTTTGCCGTTTGAAGAAGACGAGCACATGACTCCATCCGGAGAGAATAGACATGGCTGATTTCGTAAGTAATTTCTGGAGCTGGTTCATTATTATTCCAACTGTGGCGGGAATATTGGGTCTCGTTTGGTTAATCAGATGGATGAGCGAGAAGCCCGGTGCAGCGCCCGTTAAACCGGAATCCATGGGGCATGTCTGGGATGAGGACCTGCAGGAATTAAATAATCCACTGCCGCGCTGGTGGCTGGGCATGTTTTATATCACCCTGATTTTCGGTGCTGTGTATCTGGTACTTTATCCTGGCCTGGGAACTTTTAAAGGTATTCTCAACTGGACCCAGGTTGACCGGTATAACAAAGAAGTAGCGGATGCCGATAAACGTTTTAATCCTCTTTATGAGGGTTACCTGCAGGAGGACTTGCGCACATTGGTGCACAATCCCAAGGCCATGAAAACGGCAGCACGGTTGTTTATGAATAACTGCACCATTTGCCACAGCTCTGATGCCGGCGGTTCGCCAGGATTTCCGAGCCTGCGTGACAAAGACTGGTTATACGGCGGCGAGCCCGAGACTATCAAGCAGAGCATTATGAATGGACGCGCAGGTGTCATGCCAGCATGGAGCGCAGCCCTGGGGCGTGACGGTGTAGTCAATGTTGCGGAGTATGTTTTGAGTCTGAGCGGCCGCAAGGTAAATATCAATGCCGCCCAGGCAGGTGAAGAAAAATACAAACAAATGTGCGCGGGTTGTCATGGTACCGACGGCAAGGGTAATACTGCCATGGGCGCCCCCAATCTGACGGACAATATCTGGCTCTACGGCGGTTCCCAAAAGACTGTGATCCAGTCCATCGAATTTGGACGTAAAGGCAACATGCCGGCTCACAAGGATTTCCTGGGTGAGGCGAAGGCTCATTTGTTGGCAGCCTATGTATTCAGCTTGTCCACAGGAAATCTGGATAAGTAGTTGTATTTATGGAGTTTGTTGGTTTTGTGGCGGGTATATAAGCGTTCAATTATTGTGTCTTTGCGGGGGTTTGGATAGAGTAGCGAAATTGACATATATCAATTCGGGGGAGATTGGTATGCAAAACTCAGAGACTCCAACCATTCAGAAAGTGATCGCCATTCTGTGGCCCTCTTTCCTGATGTCAGGTGTGGCTACCACGTTTTTCTTTACGGCCTTCGATCCGGCAATGCTGTTGCTGGATACTGCATTTGCAGAGCTAAGCCGTTTGGGGGCCTATAGCATAGGTTTTTTCCTGTTCTGGCTTCTGACAGCTGCATCCTGTGTCCTCACCTGCTACTTCCAGCGTCCTTGCCTCTTTAAGAACCAGCCAAGCCAGCAACTTCAGTAGTAACATTTTTTAAGGGGAATGCGGTACTCAACAGGAGTGTATGCTCCTGTTGAGTGGCGTATTTTACTGTGGGTTTAACGTACACCTATGGGCGCTAGGCGTCCGGTATGACTATTTCCGTGACTGTAACGAACAACGACAAGGCGCAACACTCTGAACTGGAGCCATCTCTTTATGCCAAGCGGGAAAAAATTTATCCGCGGGAGGTTCACGGTATTTTTGCCATGTGGCGCACTATTGGTGTCGTGGTGCTGCTCGGTATTTATTATGGTCTGCCCTGGATTCCATGGCAGGGGCGGCAGGCGGTTTTGTTTGATCTGCCGGAACGTAAATTTTATATTTTCGAGTTAACCTTCTGGCCTCAGGATTTTCTGTATCTGGCCTTAATCTTAATTCTCGCTGCTTTATCCCTGTTTTTCTTTACCGCCCTGGCGGGCCGTTTGTGGTGCGGATACGCCTGTCCGCAGACAGTGTGGACGGAAGTATTTTTATGGATGGAGCGCAAGATCGAAGGCGACCGCATGAAACAGATGCGCCTGGACAAGGCGCCATGGTCTTTACACAAGCTCGCCTTAAAGACCGCCAAGCATACCGCCTGGATACTGTTTTCCGCTTATACCGGTTTTACCTTTGTCGGCTATTTCACACCTATTGCTGGCATTGTCGACAAGATTGCTGTTTTGTCACTGGGTCCCTGGGAGACATTCTGGATTGTGTTTTACAGTTTCGCCACCTGGGGTAATGCCGGCTGGCTGCGGGAGCAGGTATGCATATACATGTGTCCCTATGCGCGGTTTCAAAGCGCCATGTTTGACAAGGACACCCTGATTATTTCCTATGACAGTAGCCGCGGTGATCCCCGGGGTTCGCGCAAGCGTGGCGTTAGTGGAAAAGACAAGGGTCTGGGAGATTGCATTGACTGTACCATGTGTGTCCAGGTATGCCCGACGGGCATCGATATCCGTGACGGTCTGCAATACCAATGTATTGCCTGCGCTGCCTGTATTGATGTGTGCAATGATGTTATGCAAAAAATGGGTTATGACAAAAACCTCATTCACTACACCACGGAAAATGCAGAACAGGGGAAAAGGGGCCATATTATTCGGCCCCGTATGCTGGTGTATGGTGTATTGCTGTTGGGGTTTTCTGCTGCATTAGTCTATTCGATTTCGCAGCGCATCCCGCTGGAGATGGATGTTATCCGTGATCGCAACACTCTTTTCCGTCAGACGCAGGAAGGTCTGGTGGAAAATATCTACACCATTAAATTATTAAACATGGATGATAAGCCTCATGTCTATGATCTCAAGGTAAGCGGTATTGACAATCTGCAACTGGAAACCAATGTTGAGGAAATACGTGTTCCTGCAGGAGAGGTCACCGAATTGCCTGTTTCAATCAGAGTCGACCCTATGGATCTGCAAAAACGCAGTTCCAAGGTGGTGTTTTCCCTCAAGGCGACAGACAACGCTTCGTTGCATGTGGAAGAGGAAGCGCGTTTTGTCGGTCCTGGCTCTGTTCGCTGATAGCACGCATGTCCAGTGGCGCCCGAAAATGGTATCAGCAACCGCTAGTGTGGATGATTATCGCCATTCCAGGGTCCGCAGTTGTTGTGGGCATTTTTATGTTGCAGCTGGCGATTCGTTCCGATGATGGTCAGGTGGTGGATGATTATTATAAAAAAGGTAAAGCCATTAACCGGGTATTAAAACGGGACAGGGAGGCGGCCCGTCTTGGACTGGAGGGAGCGATTGTCATTGCTATTGATGACAACTCGTTACACTTAACCTTGACACAAAAAAACCAGGCCCCTTTGCCAAACTTATTAGGCCTGAAATTACTGCATGCTACCCGGGGCAGTATCGATCAAGAGGTGAGTATGGTGCTTACACCGAAAGGGATTTATCGGGGATTTTTCTCACCCATGCAACCAGGCCGCTGGTATGTACAATTGGAAACCGAGGAGTGGCGCATCCTCGGGGAATGGCAGTATCCGCAACAAACCAATGTAATATTGCGACCTACCCCAATGGTGGAAGACGCCCCGAATACCAAGTAACCTTGGTCTATGCCTCATGAGCTGACATTTGTTTCCGCCTTTCTCGTAGGACTGGTAGGATCCGTGCACTGCATTGGCATGTGCGGCGGCATTGTCAGCGCCCTGACATTAAGCGCTATTCACCAAGGCGCTACCAGTAAAAACACATGGCTGTATATCGTGCTCTATAACCTTGGCCGCATCAGTAGCTATGTAGCGGGGGGTATAGCAGGGGGATTTCTCGGGCAACAAATTCTGGATGTCATTTTCCTGCGCCATGCACAACTTGCCGCTAGCCTGTTGGCAAGCGGATTCATGATTGCCCTGGGTTTGTATGTTGCCGGCTGGTGGCCCGGCTTGATGAAAGTGGAACAATTGGGACAGATTCTTTGGCGTTACATGGAGCCCCTGGGTCGCCGGTTTATCCCGGTCGCATCGGCATATCAGGCACTGTTGCTGGGTTTGATATGGGGTTGGTTGCCCTGCGGCATGGTGTATACCGCATTGGTGTGGTCACTGTCGGCGGGTGCCCCCCTGGATGGTGGTTTGTTAATGTTAGGCTTTGGCTTGGGGACGCTACCGGTGCTGCTGATGATAGGTGGTTTTGCCGGCGTAGCGAGAGCCTTTTTACAGAAACCGGCGACGCGCCAACTGGCAGGAGCGGTGATTATCGTTTTAGCATGCCTGAGTCTATTGTGGCAATTGACTCAGAGCACCGTAACGGAAAGCGGCCCGGCCCATAGCCAACACAGGCACTGATCGTGCTTAATCCGGAGGACAGCATTGAAAATAGAGGAGGCCACACGCGAGTCTTTGCAGGAGATAAGTGAGCTGATAAAGCAATCTATTGTCACGCTTTGCCAAGCCGATCACCAAAACAAACCGGAACATCTGCAGGCGTGGCTAAGTGCGCGTGCCAGTGACAAATTGGCGCATGAGTTATTTGGTAATAATTCACGGGCGTTCACTTGCAGACATGAAGGACGACTCGCTGGCGTGGTTAACATCAACACTACCGGAGAGATGACCCTGTGTTATGTGCATCCAGCCTATTCTGGAAGAGGTGTAGGAAGGTTGTTGTTGCAGGCAGCGGAGGAGCAGGCAATAAAATGGGGCCTGAAGCAAATCCATCTCGTTAGTACCCGAACTGCCCGGGAGTTCTATCTTTCGCAAGGGTTTGAGAGCAATGGCGAGGAGATATGCCACATCGGTATGCCGGGGTATCCTCTCTTAAAAGTAATACAAACCTAGCAGTACCTGCCATAGGGAGCATCAACTATGCCAACAGACCAAAAAATAGATTACCTGGAATTTCCCGCCGGCAATTTTGACGCTATTCAGTTCTTTTATGAAAAGGCCTTCAATTGGACGTTTACCGACTATGGGCCGGACTACCGGGCATTTACTGATAAAAAAATCGACGGTGGTTTTTACAAATCAGAACAACAGTCATCCACTAAGAACGGTGCCGTACTGGTTGTGCTGTATGCGTCTCAACTGGAAAAGACCCGGGACAGAATCGTTGCCAGTGGCGGCACAATCGTAAAAGAAATATTTTCCTTTCCCGGGGGCCGGCGCTTCCATTTCGCCGATCCCAACGGCAATGAACTGGCAGTGTGGTCGGACAACTGATTCAATCTAATTCCATGAAATCAGAAATAGTGTTACAGGCAACCCGCCCGGCATTCCTGGTGCTAACACCGGCCTGTATTTTTCTGGGTTTAAGCGCAGCGATTGCAGGCCAGACCCTGGTAAGCCCGATGATGGCGTTTCTTGTTCTGGTGGGCGCCCTTTGTGCCCACGTTAGTGTGAACACCCTTAACGAATATTATGATTTTAAAAGCGGTCTTGATTTAAAGACAAACAAGACAAAATTCAGCGGCGGTAGCGGCGCCTTGCCGGGTCATCCCCATATGGCAAAAGCGGTGCTAATGATTGGCCTTGGGTCGCTGGTACTAACGGTATTGATCGGGATAGCCATTGTTGCGCTGCGGGGATTTCACATCCTCCCTGTCGGTATCGTTGGCGTATTACTAATCGTTACCTACACGCAATGGATTAACCGTTGGCCTTTTTTGTGTTTAATTACGCCGGGCCTGGGTTTCGGCATCTTGATGGTTGTTGGGACCGATGTGGCGTTGTCCGGTAGTTATTCCCAATTGCCCTGGCTTCTGTCTCTTGTCCCCTTTTTTCTCACCAACAATTTGCTTTTACTAAACCAATATCCGGACAGGGAAGCCGATGCCAGTGTTGGGCGTAATACCTTTCCTATTGCGTTCGGCGTGACGGCGAGCAATATGGTTTATGCCGCTTTCATGACAGCGGCGTATTTATTGATTCTGGTACTTACTGTTTCCGGGCGCATTCCAAGATTATCCGCTATCGCTCTTGCACCGATGGTGCTGTCATTGTTCTCACTAGGCGGTGCGGTGAAGTATTCCTTCAACATTGCTGACCACCCACAATTTCTGGCCACAAATGTCGCGGCAGCCATTCTTACACCAATTCTGCTGGGTATGGCGATCATCGTTGGTTAATAGGGCTGCTAAATCACCGGCATGTTCAAGCCACGTGTCTGGAGTACCGGCTGATTTATTAAGTTAGTTCGGAAAAGTCCGCAAGTTTAGGGAGGAGTATAAGACCCCCCAACCGCTCCCTAGCCTGCAGGCGGTTTTTCCATCACCACCTGCGCTGTGTCAACGAGGGCGGGTTCGCTCTCGCCGGGCAGCCAGCGGTTCATGACAGTACTGGCTACCAAATCACCGCTGACATTAATGGCTGTGCGGCTCATGTCTAAAATACGATCCACGCCCATAATCAACGCAATACCGCTCACGGGAATGTTCACCGATTCCAACACCATGGCCAGAATCACGATACCCACCCCGGGGGTCGCGGGCGCGCCGATGGAGGCACCCACGGCGGTAATAATAATGAGCAGCAATCCACCGGTGCCGATATCCAGCCCAAAGACCTGTGCCAGAAAAATCGCCGCCACACCCTGATACAGTGCCGTGCCATCCATATTAATAGTAGCGCCCAGTGGCACCACAAACTGGGAAATGGAATTACGCACCTGCAATTTTTCCTGTGCTGTTTTAATGGTAAGTGGCAACACCGCGGCAGAACTGGAAGTGGAAAACGCCAGCAGCATCACTTCACGCACAGCGACAAGAAAACGGCCAGGCCCGATACCGCCAATTACTAACGCCAGCACCAGATAAAAACAAAACAATATCGCCAGGCCCAATAACACCGTGCCCACATACACCGCCATGCCCAGTAATGCCTCCAGGCCGATCTTGGTGCTGAGCTGCACCATGAGGCCGAACACGGCATAAGGCGCCAAACGCATGGCGATGCGCACGACAGTCATGCACACCTCCTGCAGTGAACTCAACACATCCAGTAATGGCCGGGCCTGTTGAGGTGCCATCATAACCAGTGCCATGCCGAAAACGATGGCGAACAACACCACCTGAAGCATTTGTCCCTCCACCATGGAGGTGAGGGGATTGGAGGGTAACAGTGTCACCAGCCTCTGCGGCAGTTCACCAAGCCCTGGCATGACCAAAGTATCTGTGGTGGGCATCGGTTTCATGCCCATGGCCTGTTGCACCATTTCGCTGTCAATGTATTGCCCGGGCTTAATCAAAAGCGCTACTGCCAGGCCGATGCTGATCGCCACTGTGGTAGTGAGAACAAAATACAAACTCACGCGCACGCCCAGGCGCCGTAATTGTTCCAGATTTTCCCCGGCTGCCAGGCCGCGAATCACGGAGGCGAAAACAAGGGGAATCACAATCATCTGAATCAAAATCAGAAACAACTGACCGGGCAACGCCAGCCAGTTACCGACTGTGAAAGCCGTGCGTGGTGCCACCAACCCGACAGTGGGACCCAGCAATATACCGGTGAAGACGCCCAACACCATGGCGATACTCACCTTGAGCCACAAGCGCCCCTTGATGAGATTGTCCAGATAGCTGCTCAAATACTGCAGCGGCTGGGGATAAAAGTGTGTCTGGTTGGACATGGGTTTTTTAGCGATACGCGAACCTTTGATAACAAGAATAACGATAGGTTACCGTAGTTACCGGCAGAAAAGGAAATCACCGTCCGGCTACAAGCGATTAGGGCTCATATTACGCAACACAATCGCAGTTCTATTTATCACAATAAGCATTTGTAGACTCAACCCATCACTGCAACACTGGAATCGGATAAAGTAAATAAAAATCAGAGGATAAACATAATGGCATCTCGTCAACGCGTCACATTTTCAGTCGAGGAGAAGACGCAGCTATGGCGGCTGTGGCGAGCCGGTCAGTCCTATCAAGAGATAGGCCGATTATTGGATCGACCGGCCAACACGGTTTTGCGCTTTGTGGGACGGCACGGTGGCATTCCACCGGTTCCCCGAACCCGGGCAGATCGGGTATTGTCGCTGGGTGAACGGGAAGAGATATCCCGGGGAATTGCCGCCGGACACTCCTTGCGCACCCTGGCCGCCGCTTTGAACCGTTCCCCGTCGACAGTGAGTCGGGAAATCGCGCGAAATGGCGGGCTTGCGGGTTACCGCGCCACCCACGCCGATGCCCGGGCCTGGGCATGCGCTCGGCGTCCCAAGCCTTGTCGCCTGCGGCAATCCCCCGAACTTCGGCGTATAGTGGCCGGGAAGTTGCGCCTGAATTGGTCGCCGGAGCAGATTTCCGGTTGGTTAAAACACGCCTTTCCCACAAATGACGCCATGCGAATCTCTCACGAAACGATATACCGAAGCCTGTTTATTCAGGCCCGCGGTGTGTTAAAAAAGGAACTCCTGCAACATTTGCGCTCTCGGCCTAGCCTGCGCCACCCCAAAGCGTCCGCCTCTACCCCATCGCGGTGCGGGCACATTACGGAGGCGGTCTCCCTTCGCCAACGCCCGGCCGAGGTCAGTGATCGGGCCATCCCCGGCCACTGGGAAGGCGATTTGTTGGCCGGCGCGCTCAATTCCTATATCGTGACCCTGGTGGAACGCGCCTCCCGATACACCCTGCTGATCAAAGTCGCCAGCAAGGACACGCACTCGGTTGTCACGGCGCTGACCCGTCACGCCCGCCGATTGCCGATACAGTTAAGACGCAGTCTTACCTGGGATCGCGGCATGGAACTCGCTCAACACAAACGCTTCACCATCGCCACGACTATGCAGGTGTATTTTTGTGATCCGTACAGCCCGTGGCAGCGCGGCACCAATGAAAATACCAATCGGCTCTTGCGGCAGTATTTCCCCAAAGGTACCGATGTGTCCGTGCATTCGCAAGCTGACTTGAATCGGATCGCTCTGGCATTGAATCAACGGCCCAGAAAAACGCTGGGCTTTCGTACGCCAGCCGATCGATTACAGGAATTATTGCATTAACTGTTGCGTTGACCGGTTGAGCGCGCCTTTACTTATACAGTTCCCACTTTTCCCTTAAAAATAAGTATATCTAGGTGTAATATCCGAGACCAGTCACAAACAAATGTAGACCGTTCTATATAATCAACTGTTGCAGCCGACGAACGAACCAAAAGAATATTCTTAATGCAATTGAAAGAAGTTGATAAAAAATGAAATCGATGATACTAAGTGAAGCGTTTTTTGCTACGACACAACGTAGTTGGTGTCGATCGCAAACAAATGCTTCACTTCAACGATCCGACTTCGATTATCCCTTCGTTCAATTCATTACTAACCTTTTAGTCCATCGCGTCGCAACAACTCACTACAAGCGATGCCTCCTACGTCGGCACGCTTGAGTTCGACGTTATG
>Ga0224511_10000445_pt1 | contig 19513 bp, 14 predicted proteins | sample SF_May12_sed_USG_2_FD_169988 | JGI IMG/M metagenome (GOLD analysis project Ga0224511, IMG submission 169988) | Sediment microbial communities from San Francisco Bay, California, United States - SF_May12_sed_USGS_8_1 | ecosystem: Environmental > Aquatic > Marine > Sediment | place: USA...
GTTAGATGCAGTTTTTTCACCAGTTATGGCTTAGCACCATTAGTAGGTCAGTATCGACACTCGGCCTCATAGTAAGGCTTGTTTTTGTTTTTGAGTAAGGATTAAGGTGCGGGGAGCTCCTACTGAGAAGAGGAGCCTTCCATGAAGAGCATTGAAGTAGGGGGCATGTTGAAGTGTCATTGGAGACTTCTATAAATAACATTAACAATCATACAGCCATCTGTAGTTTATACATTGAGGTGGTCGCAGGAAACCCGTCTTACCAGCGAATCATCCAGTTCGTCCTCACTGTCACCATCATCCGATATGATGCCAGGTTGGTCTGCCTCTCCTTCTGGTCGGGTTTTCGAGTATCCACGCTCCATAAGATACCTCTCTATTGCCTGCACTAAAGCTAGCGCGTCCACCTGCATACCAGAGAGAGAATGAGCAAGGGGAACAAATACCAACAAAAAAGTCACTAATTCTTACCATCATACAAAAAGTAATAACGCAATCATCCTCAAATATTGGAAGGGCCAGAGACCCGTCCCACTAATGTGCTCAGCCACATAAGATGGGTGTTCCCTACCAGATTGTGGGCAGTGTATGTCCCTGGCCATGGAGAGGTCTCTTCTCACCTTGACTGGGCCGCCTTTCCACTGTTTGAGTGTTTTACAGTCGGGATGTCTTTCCAGCTGGCATTTGAGTGGGTGCGTTGTGAAGAACTTGAAGGCATTTGTATTGGAGTTGCCACCGAGACCCAGGTCATGCACCTTCACCTGGAACTAATGACAGCAGAAACAATTAATGACCAGACTGGGAGAGACTATCACTATATACAGCAGTAGCTATCGGAGATTACATCCAGTCTTCTAACCGAGGACGTTACTGTGCCGGCACCAGCAGAGTCATCTCAGCAAGGCCTATTTGTAATACAATTAGTAATAAACTAAAGTATGACTACATACCACTAAAACAAATAGCTACCAGATCTTGCTATAGAGACCGGCGGTTTGAATTCCTCACTGATCGGAATAAAATGGCTTCAATGCGGTTTTTCAATGTTTTCAACGGTTTTTTTATGCACAGTTGTCTGTCTATATAGGCCACACTCACCTGTTCCTGCTGATGTAGGCAGGCCATAGTCTTTGCTATCAGATGGTTTAATCTGCAGTCTGTTGGCATGTCTTCCTGGCGACATGCAGCAGTGGTCGATAGAGGGGAGCTGATAAACACATGCATAAATGTGGCCAGCCGCTGCTCCCGAGGCAGAGTCTACAGGAAAGGTTAGGAGATCCCGGTCACTGATTGTTGGCTAATCCCACTTATTGGCTATAGTTTAGCTTAGTTATTAAACCCACCGTCACGAGCTTAGCAAAACATTTCACGTTCTGTCAAAATAGTTAACAGAATGAATAAAAAAATAAGACTTGTATTCACATTGGGTAGTCTCCTCAGTAGTTTGTGTAGTCGGGTCTCTGTAGGCCATCCCGGTACTTACCATATCCTGGTACTTACCATATCCCGGTACTTACCATATCCCGGTACTTACCATATCCCGGTACTTACCATATCAAACACCGTGGTGGAGGTGCTGGCTGCATCTGGTGACTGTGTTAGGTAGTCCAGCAGTTTCTCTATAACGCCACTGTGAATCATCTCGAACGGCGACACATCGTCATGCTGAATAGTATGAGCTATCGTCTCCAACAGATCCCTAACAAAGAAGCTCAATGTAGAAAAAGCGCATCATAAAGGGCACAAGATCGGTCGGTGCTCAGGAGAAACAGCATGCATATACAGCTTAGCAGAATAACGGCATAGCTCTGTGGCTAAAATGCTTAGATTAGAATTGAAAGAATATGTTGGGTTAAGGCCTCTTACCAATTCAAAACAAGCCCAAGGCTTAGGAGGAATACTAAACAGGATGGCCAATCGTCCACATACACAAATACACATAATAAGGAGTTGCTTAACCAGAGTAAGTTTAAATAGTGACTGGCATCTACGAAAAGAGTTACTAGGCAACAGTTAGATGTTTTGACATCTCTACTCAAAATCTAACCCCATCCGCATGCATAAAAGCAGCATTTCGTGCCATACATACTTGTCAGATATAGAGCCCTCTCCAGATTTGTCTGTCCCGCTGAGCTGTGCCGCGGCGTTGCATAAGGTGTGCAGGACTCCTTCCGCTTTCGTAGCACTGGTGTTCAGTTGGGAAAAGTGCTCTTCCATAAACTTGTCAGCTGAAAACGATTCACAACTTTGTTATTTTCAAGTGCATAAAAACCGTTTCAGAATGTTTCGCTTTCTAACATTTTAACTTTTAAATTGATAGTCACATTAACTGGATATAATAGCGGTATAACCCGAAGACAAAATTATAAATGCCTTCCAGCTCAATTCCAACGCTTTACTCAATATTACTGCCAGATGGATGTATGGACCCAGCACCGATCAGACCAGCAATCCCAATTTCAGGGTTAAGCGAACTTGTGACATCATAAATAGAAGTGAACTATAATCCCTACAATTATATCACAAGTAGTCAGTTCTCTATAAATTAAGACCAAACGACTCTGCATTAGCATCCTAGTGGTCCTCTTCCTTTTAAAATAAAATTTCAATGAAACTGTTCAGTTTTGATGACATCACAACCCAGTGAGACTGTCCCCGAGGTCAACTTTGTACTGCGGACTGATTGATGACCTCTGTATTCATAATGGTTCGGACAGTACGAATGATGAGTCATCATACCTTGCTGAGTTATCCAGCCTTTGACCTTTTCGCGGTAGTTAGCGATCAGCGAAGCAGTACTGGCAGCGCGGCTATCGCTCGGTGTTTTGTCAGCGTTTGAGCGACCCCAGTGTCTCGGGTTTAAGCTAGCCAGGAAACCAGATCGGCTATGCTTGGTGCTGGGTGCAGCGGCTGGTGGCTGTGAGATCTCACGTTCTGTGAATTAATTAGATCAGTAAACTGAGTTATCACAATATGCGGATAAAACTTACACAACGATGGGAATCTTCTTTAGGGGGCATTGTGATGAGTTTGGGGACATTGTAATTTGGGGGCAGGGTGGCTGAACAGCAAGCCTCTCGAGACAAAGAGTTTGGCTGGATAAATGCTCAAGACTCGTACTATCAGACAGGTAAGATGGCATGAAAAAGACCACCTGCTTCAGAATGATTTAGTAAACGGACATAAACGGTCAGTCCGACTCAGGATGATTGGTTCACTCACTGTTTTGTTTGCCGCGTGTGCTACTTGATGTGGTCGTCGCCTCCCCAGACTCTTTCTCCATCTGACGACTTTTACCACGAGGGGCTCTGTTAGAGGCCCTCTTCTGCTTCACGGTGCCATCTTGCTTCTCCCGGACAGATTTAGTAGATGGTGAACTGCAAACAATTTCCATTCATTAGCAATCGTGAAGACCCCTTGATCTGCCAGGTACATTTATCAACTAGAGCATCGTTTTCCTCTAAACCGAAGATTGAGGCCCGCATCTATAGACTTATCCTCCCATTGAAGGGAGGATAACTTTATGCTCTCAGCTATTCTCCTTCAGGCAGACCATCCATGAGCCGGGTGAAGACTTTTATTGCATCAGTTTTAATATGATGAGCCAATCTAACCTGTTAGTGGCAGCAGAGTCAACCAATTTATTAGTTTCCTTCCCCAACAGCACCTCACCGGCGGGGGCGATAGCGGGTGTCGCAGCCGGTTTCGCCGACAGGGTCTCTGTGGAGGAGCTATCGGGTGAAGACGAGATCTGAAACATAATCGGCTTTTTACATTTGTCCATATCTATGTTCTTATATAAATAGACAATGGTTTGTTTTAAAATAAAGGTGATCGCGAGCCAACCTTCAAATGAACAACGATTTACCTAACAATTTCGGGGCCAAGCTGAAAGTTCGTTTGAAAAATTGCAATAAACACAATAAATTGAGAAATTGCAAGCAGGCACAGTAAGGATTGTGCCCATTTGCACAAAGTAGTTCACGCATGCAGAAAACACGTGCAAGACACACCTGTTTTTTGCTTTGGTGATTACTAGAAAGGTAGCGGATCTGATGAGTGACTCCCTGTCGCTGAAAATGCTGGGTGAATACTGTTGGCATCTTCCTCATCAGAATGTCGGCCATCTGAAGGGCACCCACCACCACTTTATAGTCCTGTGACGCTAACATCGAGGCGATATGACTGTAAAGCAGAGACAACCATTAGGGTCTAGATTCCCAGCTCTCCAAACAGGAGCCAAGATACGTGGTGAGAAACAATTCACTACAGTAACTACATGGTCTATGCGAATAATTATGGTAAAAAAGAATACTAGCGTCCATTTCTTGTTAAAGTTGGTAATGGTGCGCATTTATGTTTCCAGTATGCTTGAACATCATTAGCCACCATTAAATGCAAGAATCCATACTCTACTAACTACACTTAGGATGGTGTCACACGTGGCCCCTGTGCACAGGTTCAGACTGAAGATATGGACACTCGGAGCAGACCCCTTCAGTGGGCTCACTGTATTGAGATGGGCTGTACGCAGCAGACTTAGTACTATGGAATAGATGAAAGTTCATTGAAGGTGAGAGTGCCAAAGAGGACAGAAGGATAGCTATACATCTAGAACGTTTTGCTCAAGAGCGAAAGATCCTGGGTTCAAGTCCTAGTCATGCCTACAGTGACTGAGAATGAACTCTCGACGTCAACTCCTTGCTCCTAACAGTCCCAACAAGCCTCAGGCTTAGCAAAACGAGAGGAAAAAAGTGACCCTGAACTGTATAAAGCCGGGGTAGTGTTTATTGGGGTAGGGAGCTCTACACAGGACTTACCTAGACACCGGCTGATTCATGAGAACTTCGCCGAGTAGTTCTGGCGAGGCGTAATAAATCTGCCGTAGGATGGCTTGCAGGCATTTATGCCTTACAGCCGGACCTGCGGATGAGCTATATACCTCGTATAGAACTGCAAACAATGATCTGAAACGCAAAGTGCGCGGGTGAGTTATGCAACTGTAGATATTGTTTTGCAAGCATTTCACTCTTCTCCGGCTTTACTGGATCAAACGAGTTACAGGCTGAAATAGGTACACAAGCTGACCAGTCATACAAAACTAGGTTGAGGTTTCACCCTCCTTTACAAAGAGCGTAGCATATTCTGACATCAACCATCCGGCAAAACCCCTCTATACTGGCAGGCCGGTGCAGTCATGGGGAAGTTCACTCACTAACACGGAGTGCAGTGTCAAAAGCCAGGTGATGCAGCAGTCCACCGACTCATACCCAACGCCATTGGGAGGTCCTAAACAGTCACTTACTTGATAAAGACGGTGGCGAGTTCGGGCTGCTCTGCTAGCACTTCCGCGCGAGCATCTGATTTTTTCGTAGGCTGACTGGATGAATTCTGGCCTGTCTTCTTGGCTGCTCAAAGACAAAGATATAAATATGTTGCTGCAGACCAAACTACTCTAAATCAACTGGGGTCCATGCTCTGCCAAACAAAGGCAATCCTGGAATTTTAGCTGCGCAGGACAAAAGGTTCTCAACCATTATTGCCTCCTCTTACTCAAGAAAAGTGACAGTCTTTGTGATTGGGTCAGTCACACATTACCTCATTACCAAAAATAATGCTGCAATGCGCACCCAGACCCATCGTGTAAGTCTGGGACTATGGACACTTGTTAGGAGATGCCAGTCGAGCTGCAGGCAGACTCACCATGCAGGTCAGTGACGCGGAGCACCTGTCGAGCAGTTCCAGTCTCTTCATTAATTTGCTGCATCACATTGAAGTCTATAGTGTACATTCGATTCATGGTGGACAGGCTGACCTCCTCCTCCGAGGCATCATACGCTGCCTGCAATCCGAATCCAGGTTACACAAATCGGGGAGGTCACCAAATAAATGACTGAGCGCAGCAATGCAGATATAAGTTAGGTTCCCACCCAATCATCAAAAACGGGAAAATGCAACACAGTTTCTGAATAGGTTGAGTTGTCTAATCTAAAGTCAAATGCCCCGTAGTTGAATTCCGTGCGTGTAATTCGAAATGATCTTTCATGGTCGATTAAAAGCAGCCACCCTACTTCTATGATGCGGCTAGCCACCCTACCTCTATGATGCGGCTAGCCACCCTACCTCTATGATGCGGCTATCCACCCTACCTCTATGATGCGGCTAGCCACCCAACCTCTATGATGCGGCTAGCCACCCTACCTCTATGATGCGGCTATCGATAGGCGAGTAGTTCCGCCATGTTCCTTTATCGTCCTTCCACTGCCAGATTACTTCCTGCTCTCCGAGGGCGAGCGATGGATGCTTGCGGAGCAGAGCGTCCACAGTAAATAGGCCGTTTGTAGGCAGCGCCGGCATCAAGCCACTATATATAGAAACATTGAGAGTCACCGATGAAAAAATTGAGCGGTCCCCAAGCTTTCAGTATTGATTCAATCTGAAGGGCGGCTCACCGACCTAACACACAAGATATTTTTTTTAATAAAACTGTTTTGGTTGGTACCGAATTTTCTGTACTTGGAACTGACTGATCCTGTTTCGTTAGACTGAAGATTGTTACAGTAATCTTGTAAACGAGGATTGCTTTGATAAAGCCCAATATTACCAGATAGATAGAAAATTGAAGAAACGGATAAGACTTTAAACCAGTGCCCTGGGATAACAATCCAATATCACGAGGTATTGACGGCTGGCCAATTGTGGAGAGACAAAACAGTCCACATAACTGATGGGAGGAACTTACCCGATCAATGATACAATCTCAAACAGCTCCTGGGGACTTCTCGACACAAGCTGCAAGGCAGATAGAGATATATGTGTCACAAAAACTGACACAAAATATCAAGTGGCCAGTCCAATGAGTCCGGGGAAACAGTCAAAGATGCCAAGATATCCCAAATATGATGGCAGCCAAACCCTCAGTTAATAAATCCACCAGCCAATGGGGGATTGATTGATCATTCAATTAATAGAAGTCATTCTGAAATTCAATCAATCGGTTGATCAAACAATCATCGAAATCAGTCGGAGACTTACTTCGATCTGTCTGTTTGCCGTGTTGGAGGCAGCGTTCTGCCCGCAGAGCAGATAGACTAGTGTATCAGCTACATTCTGTCGCAGAAGGCACACGGCGAGCTCCGGGCAGTTCGTGCACATGACAACAAACATTCTGATCACCGTGGTAAACGTCGAACTAGAGATTATGGGAGGAGCAATGACCAGCTGCAACAGGACAGGGCGGAGTCGGTGAGTAGCGGAGAAGCAGGCAATCATTATAATGGTCAAAACTCTAGAGCTCTGAATAGAGACTCTGCTAATCATTGCTCAATTTTACACATAAACCAGTAGAGTCTTCCCAACAGTCTATTGAGTCGACTGAAAGATTTCTTTCTACGGATAACAAAGGAAACTTGATGCAGTGGAAAGATTATCGAGACAGCTCTGGGAGAATCCTCAATTGCTGGATATTCTTTCGTGAAATTAAAATGAGCAAGAATAGAGAAAAGTATAATCAACAAAGATATTACGGGACAGAGAGTTTGGGGCAGGTTGACTCACGAGTTTTAGCACGTTGGCCAGCATCTCGTGCGCAGCCAGTTCCTTAAGTATCTTCTCATTCTGAGAGTAATTATCAACAAGTCGAGCGAAGCACAGACAGACACTTTCTACACTCTTCTTATCCTGAAACACAGCGAGTGCGAGCGACATTAGAACCTCCCAAACCACCAGCTCCAAAAGGTTTCATGAGCAGGTAAGGCGGTATATATTACAAAACACAACGCTCCCATATATTGTACACGCACTAAGGAGCTGTTAATATCTCTTGGACAAGCCAAAATAAACAGGCACCTCATGTCGAATGTCCCTATCAGTTGAAGGCATCCAATACGTTGAGAACTTCTCTGAATGAAGAATAATGACTCATCGTAGCTTACCGAGCTGAGCAGCAGATTGCTAAGGAGCTGTAAAGACTCTCGGGCGTAGTGAAACTCGTCAGCCCCCATGTTCACGCAACAATTAGCAGCGACAGCGAGCGCAGAACGCTGTGCCACCGTCGAGAAGAAGTCCAGAAACGTTAGACACGCTGATATTGCTCCCTGCAATAACCAAATGGAGTCGACCAGGTGATCCAAAGGTCACAGGGTGAGGTAGCCAAAACATCTCGTGTTTAAAGACCAGACCAGAAAGTCACAGTCCGTACAATCAAGTTTTGAATGGTGACGGGCCAATAACCTGATTCAAAAGGCCATGGGGTCGATAAAACTGCCCCAACCGATTTATATGCAAATAAGTCGGACAGTTCAACAAAAGTATAGTTGAAAGTGTGAAAGAGTGATCTGCAAAGACTTCCAGAGGTCTTGGCATTTTGTGACTCCATTCTGGGAACCCACCGACTCCGCGACGTGATAAGATCACCCAGCTACTTACCGCATGCAGCACATTTTTGTTGTGTCTTTTGGAGAGAGTTTCCAGCGCACTGAGACTCTGCTCGGCCACGTCCATGCAGTGAATCACCTTGAGTTTGTCAAGCAGGGCGGGAACGGCCTCAATCACCACCGCAGAGCTGCGAGGCAGTGCCTCCAACCTTAACAGAACATCAAGACGTCAGGTAATGGTAGTTCCTTTGGTCAGTCAAACGGTTATCTGTAACTTATGGTTGGTTCACCTTGCTGACCACGTGCCAACTTCAAAGGGAATCTATCTGGCACAGGCCTAGTATGGCCACGGAGTGTAGCACACCCGGACAGCCTTCTTGCTGTGGCGTCAAAGAAGACAAGCCGCAATGCTTACATTTCCATATCTATGACAATGGGAGGGGGGTGTAATGCGCAGGTGATATACTCATCTACTGATACAGTAGGACAGCTCTGAATTGAGAATCCTGTCCTAAAGATGCCATTAACATTGATAGCACCACGAAACTTGTGATAAGCTTCAAAACCCGACAATACCACCAGCATCATGTAACCGCCTGACCAAGCAGCTTGTTAGCTATTAGAACTGGCTTGTTGACTAGCCAGCAGTGGTAGATATACCAAGCACAGCTGGTTGAAAAACCGCAGCGGTAAAGATATAAAGGCAACCAGGACACAAAGTCAGCAGCCGCATTGAAAACAACTGACGCCATCAAATGAAAGTATGATGATACCTAGAAAGCACTGGATAAAGTCAATCTTTCATTCAAAGCTGGCAGCCGAGTCCTAGGTTTAGAGTGGTCACTAGGATGAATATACCATAGAGAGAATAAGAGAATGGGATATGCATGTACACACTTTTGTTTCAGTACTCACATGTATGTTAGCGCGCGACATGCATAGTTCTGTATATCAAAGTTATGCTCGATATGAAGAAGAGCTATCAGCTCAGGTACCACTTGTTTGATAGGAAAACCAGCCAAGCTGTCTTCGTTGCCCATCACAAGCACCTACAACACCATTAACCCATCACCAGGACAAGTAACGCGGTTTTGTTACAACGGATGCTATGGCCTCTAAACTTAACTCTAACCATTATTACGGATGTAGTAAAATAATGATAATCTGTTCCTGCACAACATTCGGACGGGTCTGGATAAATCTAGATACATAACGCATCTAGAAGGTAGAAAAAATCCTTCTAAATAGCTCAGTGGAGTTTTTTCACAACCGAATAGAGGACACACACCCCAGTTTGTTACCTTCGATTTGGGGTTTATATTGTTGGGGTTTGGGGTTTATATTGTTGGGGTTTGGGGTTTATATTGTTGGGGTTTGGGGTTTGGGATTTGGGGTTTATATTGTTGTCGAAAAGTCAGTAGGCAGAGGTTCACCACCAAGACGTCCTCATTCTCAGCGCCTGCTCAATTCAGAGCTACTTCCTTTCTGCGGTTTTATACACAGCCTAACATAAGTTTGTTGAGCTAACGAGTCTACTACTTTAGTTTGGTGGCTTAAATTCATGTACATAAATCAATTCAGCGCATTAACCGAACCATTCTCATAATTTACATCATATATCAGATGTTAGATGTTCACACCAAGACCATACATACCTGGCACATCTCCACCACTGCGGCATACTGCTGACCCTCATCACTCTTATTCTGCATGGCCTTGAGGAGAGATTGCACTTTGCCCATTGTGCCACTATTCATTGACCGCTGAAGAATATGGCGTACACCGAGCGCACCAAATATATGCGGAGGAACGCCCCTCGCTTCCAACATGGCTGCAAGAGAGGGAGAGGAAAAGTCAGTCAAGTCGTCAAACGAAAATGGAACTTACTAATGGCCAATAGGATGGACTAGAATCACTCACCCCGACAAAATTCGCTAGAACATAGCGCTAACCTGTCACAGTCGTCAAAAGTCAAGTCATGATACCGTTCTGTCTCCGATTACACCTTCTATGTATTTATACTGCTGCTTTATCTGCCATTTTGAAAACAAGGTTTCTGCCTTAATAATGTTATCCACATGAAACAGAATTAACCTAACCTACCTTCATCCTCAGTATCACTCACAATATCAAGCTCACTTTCCGAGCTATCATACAAACAATCCATTTGTGACCTTTGGATAGGTGACGATTCGTTAGAGATATCCATGACCGCGCTGGCCTAGTCCACGGACTGAACGAATTTCGATTGAAATCGGTTTTATACACTGAATGCCATCCGCAAGCTAGATTTATTTTGTAAAGCTGTTTTATAGCTGACAAGGGAAAGCAATTCTTGTTGTTCCCTAATACAATAGCCCAACAACTGCCTTTTAGCACAAGTAGACTTTTACGGGGTTTGTGAAGAGTTGTCCGCCACCTCAGCCATGGATGAACTCGCTATACTACTGTAGTTAGGAGCCTATCCTGGGTAGTGACAAGGATTAGTGATAATCAGAAAGGAATGTGAATAGAGCCAGCGGGATACTCCTTGGATTACAGCTCCTAACACACTTAAACGACCCCTCACTACTAACGGTTGTGCCTCCGGCCCAAAGAGGACCAGATACTTCACAAGGAAGCCTGATTTATGCGTGAATTGGTTTAATGTGAGAGAGAGTTGAGCAACCGTCCTCCTCACTAGCTCACCAGATATGGTCCAAATGAAAGACACCGACAGCCTAAGCTTTAATCACTCGTGACCTGCCACAAACTCGCCGACTCTTATAATCACCCGTGACCTGCCACAAACTCGCCGACTCTTAACAAGCGGTTCATCTTTAACAACCATGCGTTGATCTTGACCCTCCTCCCCACTATTTTTACTGTGATGATCCGAAGCCACACAGCTACCTAGATTGAGAGGCTTACTACACCAGGTTACTGCCCAGACTGACCCTGTAAACGCTGCATCTCCGGATCATTAGCGGCAGCATTTTGATCTGCAGAGGCAGCGGCACCGCCAGACGCTCCTGCAACCTCGGCTCCTGGAAACCATAACAATATGCTTAAGTCACATTCTGCCAACTGGGAGAAAAGGATCCCACAATAGCCAGTGGTTTAAGCTACGCTATTTTGGAAATGACCGGCCAGGGAATGGCAGCCAGTAGCTAGCACTATGTGCACTTTAATGGCTATATTCGACAGCCAGATTTGGCTGTATTTCTTGTGTAAGCACGGTTTCGAAGAAATTGGCAGGTGTCTTGTCACAGATGGAAGTGATGCAGGTAGACCATTTACAGTCTTACATAACTATAACTCCCACCTCAGACTCACATAATGGCCACCATCTCAATTCAAAGGCATTAGAAACCGACCTCCCCACTTCAACCTACACGTAATCTGCGATCAGCTGAAGGCAGAAATAGCATCACGTTGAAGACGGCTTCATGGTAATAAGTAATGTTGCATCCCCATTACAGAACGGGTTTAAGGGTGGTACGGAAATTGGCCTGCTGAATCTACCTGTATGATCCATTAGGATATTTTCTGCTTACATCCGTGTACTCCATAGAGATCACGGGATCAGTGTGTGGCGCGCTCTTCGCCTCACTCACTGCTATCCCATAGAGAAGGTGACTTACTCCATGGGATGACAGTACGTAGCATGTACAGAGAGCACACTCTCCCCTTCTCTACTCTCACCTAGTAGCAGCTCGCCGAGCAGGCCGGGAGCGCGAGCATCGTCCGCTCTCTCCTCGCCGCCGCGTTGCTCCGACATGGCCGGCTGACCGGGCGCCTCGTCCGTCTGGCGGCGCCCGCTCGCGCAGCCACCCGTGGCAGCGCCTCTCCTCGCGCCCCTCGTCTCACGCCCGCGACTCTTGAGCCGACTGCTTGCCTCCCCCGTGGTGGCTGTCTGAGATAACGAACCTGTAACACCAGCCAACCAATTTAAGAGAAATCTCAGCAACACAGGTAGCCCATCTTCAGGATAGGCATCAACCCAATCACAATCGATCGGTAAGGATGGACAAAACATAACATTGCACCCATTCCAGTTTTCTATCCACGCTCGATGACAAATAACAGCAATGCAAACCGACGTCCAGGATGGAGAACTCGAAATTGGGGACGGCCTTGATTCCCCCCCCCCTATTGCCATGAGGAGGATGGAAGGGTGGCTTGGAGAGTGGATGGGAGGGTGGATGGGAGGGTGGATGGAAGCGGGATGGGAGATGGGAGGGTGGATGAGAGAGGCTACCAACCAGTAATAGAGGTGGAGTTATGAGAGGAGCTGGTTGACGCTTCTCCCTTCTTCCTTTTGTTAGACTTCCTGCGGCTCTCCTGGGCTACAAGACACACAATCATATCAAAGGAGGACCAGAACTAAAACACGGGAAACTGTCCCATCAATTATCAATGGCACACATTAGATAAAAATGTGCAGCATAGCCTGTTCGATTCAGCCAATCCATTAGCAAACTGTTAAAATAAATCGACGACCAAACATATACTTACATTTTGTGTTCGATTCTGAACGACGTTTGTCGCGCACTAAAGATTGGTCTTTAGCAGAGTTCTCCGATTCCTCGTCTCCGCGGCGCTGCTTAGATTTGCCTTTGGATATGCTAAAAGCACAGTTCGTTAACTTAAAGAAAGCATACACGTGACTGGTTAGTGCCAGCATCGCGCTGAGCAGAACGATCAGCTGGCTATGTGAGAAGTGCATGCGCACTGGAAATGCATACCGATGCATCTCCATGATACATGCGCCCATTGATTTTGGAACCAGCCATGCCAGCATCTCCTATCGCACGCAACTACCTCAACGAACGGTGGGCGTCATTGGAAGTATATGGCACGAGAGCACCTTTTCGAAGGAAACTACGCGGCCAGCACAAACAGATCGTGACTGCCAAACGGTTAGAAAACGAACAGTCTAAAATGCCCCACGGCACATGCGCGGCCTTAGCTTGGGCCCGCGGGCTGAAGACGATTGCTCAGAGTCCTCGGCCTCTAACACAGACTGTCATTAGCAACGATTGTCATTAGCAACGATTGTCATTAGCAACGATTGTCATTAACAATGATTGTCATTAGCAACGGTTGTCATTAACAAGGATTGTCATTAGCAACAGTGTGTACCTACCACTTTGAACGACCTCCGTTCAAGATGGCGGCCGGCTGCATAAATTCGCAAATCCAGCGCTCGTGAAGGATTTTGAACGCGAACGTCGCAACAACCGCTCACATTCTCACATCGGTGTTGGTCGTATTTCGAGCAAACAGTCACTAACGCACACCAACTTTATCCTGCGATGCGTCGAATCTATCTGCGTTTGGGCCGCCGCTCAGGTAGAGTAAGCCTTTTTTTCAGCCACTCCGTACATGGGGCAGTGGGGAATTCACCGCTATTGCTAGCTACGTTTGCGAAAGGCTGAGCATTTACTGGTATTGGCATCCCTCTTGAACTAGACCCCTTCTCAGAAACTAACTATATTGTTTCTTTCGAAGGGGTGATAATCAACGTAAACTGTGTACATTGTGTACAGGATGCGGGCTCTGTCACCTTACAGCATGTGCTCGGTATTGCGACAAACTTGAATATACATATGTTGATTGTGCCTAGTACCTTGTCCGATTTGATGCACTAACCTGGAAGTGGCGGACTGGGTGGCTGAGCTGTCTTCGGACTCCGAATCTATGGATGTAAGAAAGTTCTTTGTACTCAAGACACCTTTTGTTTTTCACACCATTGATTGCGGTCATTGACGCTGCTATTCTACATGTACTATACAATGCCACACATAACAACTTTAACCACTACCCAACCTACGAAAAATCCGCACTCTATGCAGACACTCGAAAAACAAGAAAGCAGGCTGAATGGCCTACACACCAAACCCAATGAAATGGATTGTATGTTAGTGTTTGCCTTTTTTCGTGTGTTTTTGAATTTATAATGTATCCTTAGTTTGGTTAGTGTTGAATTTAAGATCGCAAAGTAGCTACATCTCTGAACTCAACTCAAACCAGTCTATTTATTTATAAGAGTTGGTCAGTGACCACACCGCAGCAACATCCCAACTGCCTTACAGGATACTCATATTTTCCTGACAACAGTTTTATGGTTTGGTGTATGTTGACAGACAAAACTTTCAGTTGATGCGCAGTTTGATGCAAGCTTGGGAAACATAAGGTTAACTTCGCAACACTTATAGCCATAAAAGTAAATCCCCGATCTAAAGGCTCAAGCTCACATAGGAGCTTGAAGAATGGATTCGAAGCTTCAAGCAAAAGGTTCTGGCGAAGTAGCAGCTGGGCGCGCATCTCACACCAGCATATAACATCAGTATATAACAACACCAACATATAACAACATCAGTATAGAACAACACCAGCATATAACAACACCAGCATATAACATCAGTATAGAACAACACCAGCATATAACAACACCAGCATAGAACAACACGAGTATAGAACAACACCAGCGTATAACATGAGTGTAGAACAACACCTGCATATGACAACACCATCATACACGGACTTTGAATATTCAGTTTTTCGACAAGCTTAACTTGTGTGAACCGTGGAATAATAAAAACCTTACCAGGCAGTTTAAGACCAGAGATCTTGCCTTTCTCAACACTCACTCCTACAAGAGACAACATTGATAGAGAATGGCTGTCTTGCCGATACAGATAAACAAAACTGGCTGCTTAGCTCACTACGTTAGGGGGCAGAGTGTGTCAGATTCAGCCAAACTCTACAAGCAACCCTAATGACCCGTTAATCTTATAGCTACCAGCTTTTAATGCACTGTCATTGGTTAATCAAACAGCTTACATCTGCTGACACGTTTAAGATGAAGTTAGAGATTTGGATTTCCAGGTGTTGTGTGCTGGTCGATATTTCCAAACACAGATGGAAATACGCCCCGATAACTGCGTAAATGGAACGAATCTCCAACAATACTTTCTCCACAAACGGTAACTAAACTGTGGTAACGAGCCAGACTACGCAACAACCAGCATCTATAGAGATTATCAGCAGGGTGATTTTCACAGGAGAATTAAGCAAAATCTTTAGCTAAATAATAATAACAGTACCTGGCATTACACTAGCAATCCTAAATCGCCGCGCGATGTAGCATGATAGGATTATAATCGACCGTTTAAACCCGGAAGAACGTTTACATTCAGCTGTTACAAATGGTAATATATGGGTGCATAGTAGAGTAACCGAGTTCCCGGCGGGTGATGTGTAAACAAATGGCTTAGGTTGACAAACTCCCAACCTCCCAGAACCATCCGTGCTTTATACTGAATAAGTGGGTGGTCTGATAGAGTGGAGTTGATCCCAAGCATAGTCAGATTTCACCATATCAACCCTGCCCAGGCAGCAACTTCATTCGTTGTCATCTTTGCCGCACTCTAACTGACAACAAATTATTACTATTACGCGTGCAAGCGGACTGAGCTATTCTGATTGACTGGCGTGCGGGAATGTTTGTGATCGTGATGGCGGAAAAAGGGCGGGTGAGTCTACAGACCTGCAGCTGTTGGGTCCTGGGAATCAGTGGGTGCTGCGTTTCTAGCGCTACAAAATCAAATCGCGTGCAATCAGTGCTTGGTGATTATGTGGTGCAACAGCAGGGCTGACAAGGTATGCATCCCTAGTCAAAGAAGAAAACAGATCAACGGAACACAAACATAAATAACATGGTTACACATGGAATAATCAAAATGGCGGAAACTCGTGTGGATAGGAGTTGTGTACACTTATTTTTACAAATTCTCCAAAGTTTTGAAAGCGGAATCCGTCATTGACCGATATTTACCCCTTTGATGCTGACTTAGACGAGGACGGCCTAGCGACGGAGCTGTCGACCTTCCTGTCTTCTGTTCTAGTACTTCTAAAATTGAAATACGGTCATGTTTACATTCAAAGTATTAAATTGCGGAAAGAAGTTGGTAAAAAAACTTGGCATCGAATAGGGTTCCACTGCGTGAACCTGAATCATTGAAGGTACAGTACCAGCGTCTTCTTCAGCAGTTTATGGTGACACCCATCATCTTCAGGGACCAGTTGTTAGTAGCTTAAACCCAAACCCAGCAGCAACCGGGCCTCGTCATCAATCTATGCAGCTACTCACTGTCTGTCTTGGGAGCGTAATCCCGTTCTCGTGGCGGAGCCCGCTGTATCCCGCTTTCGTTTCTTTGGCAATGAAACCTCTGTAGCTTCCTGTATTAGCAATAGAACTACGTAGTAATCTTGCGCCGCATACTACAAACCCTCATAAAAACGAAAATTCAATGTCGAAAGAGCAATTCAAACCCAACGCAACAGTGCGAGTACTTCGCTGCTGTACAGGGAAGTATGGGTGCCAAAAGTTAGGCTAACGAAACTCCTTAAGATAGGTTCAAATTGAGCGGGTAATCTATGGTTGGGTCTCCTTCTTAACATTGGGATCCAAATCGACGGGAGAACCATAAAGTGATGCACAAACTTGGCATCGAAGTCAGGTCATCTGGCCCAAAGCCGAATGCGGTACCCACTAAGCCATTACTTCTCCCCTTTGTGCTGAACCGTTCACAGCCTCCCACTAACTGACCTGAGCTGTAGTGGAGTGGAGCGAGCCTTCCTGGTCTTCCCCTTGTCTCCTAGCAGATCGTTTTCCTTTGCTACAATACATGCAACTGTCTTGTCAGTCTCTAACCTAATATGTGAGCAACTGTTCATAAAACCATTGGCCCTAACTCAGATGAGGCCAGTTCACTTACGCATTGAATGAATGTGCAAAATGCAAAATTATTCACCGAGCAAAAGAGTGGTCGGTTATGGCATACCTTGACTGTTGTGAGTAGGCTTTAGAAGTGCTAGGCCTATCTGTACCCTCAGACCGACTTGCCATACTACATGTAACTATCACGCCTCAGCAAAGCAGTCATTCTAGGCTAAAAGTATACCAACGATCATCACATAAGAATAAGTGACTAAGTACTACTAGAAAGAACCAGGCTTCAAGATATTATCGTCAATCGATGGAGCATCCAAAAAGAGCAGGTGTGAAGGGGCATTCATCAAGTGCTACTGGTCTGATACGTTTCCTTGATGATACAAATTCTTTTATAAAAAGACTTGCTTTCGTAGATTAATTGAACTAGTTCAGGCATCTTGATGAGCTGACTAGTACACTGGTAGAATTGTGGAGGAAGGATATCATCGACTTGGTAGTTCGGTCTGACAACGCTAGTGATTCTGGTCCAGCGACCAGCCAGTGAATCAGTTTTATCAGTCAAAAGACAGTTTAGGTACTAGAAAAGAACTAGAGCAGTTTCTCTCATAGTAAATAGATCAGTATAGCAGTCTCCTGATTGAACTGAAGGGGGTATGCCTGTGAGTACAGTGCCACACCTGGGTGTAGTTGTACCAACACTTGGTTAGGAATAAGGTATAATTACGTTATATAGCCTTCAAATTTCAAAATATATCGGGAATCTCTCCATGCCACTTGTCATTCAGAAAAAGTATCATACTCGAATACGAATGTAACCCACTCAGTCCTTCTTACTCTTGTCTTAGTCTTCTCTTAGACTAGTCTGAGCAGAAGACTCGGACAGAGCTTTTAACTTCAACTTCAGCTCAGGTAACCGTAATGCATTCACAAATCACTATCTGTTCAGTCAGTGTCTTTAATTTCCAACCCCTCCATTGTTCTCTTAGTCTTGGTTATGCACCAATTATTGTAGTCGTTTACAGTTGAGTTACACACGAACAGTTTCACAATCACATTACCAATAAAATACTTCCAGTCTGACTCAGTGAGACTGTGAGAGTGACTGACTCACAGTCACTGACTGAATATTATACAAGTTAGTGTGCTGAGTAGTTTATGGCAACATGAAGCGGTATTAAATTAACTAAACTAACTAATCTACTGCTCCTAGTAACTAGTAAGTAAGGAGTAGCACTAGCACTGCACTCATGAGTGACTGGCCAGTTCAGCCATTCAAATCCATATTCATGGCATAAGCCTTAGGCTTAGGATAAGCCCAGAAAATAAACTAGTCTATACTCATAGCAAACAAACTGCAACGCCTAGGCTACTGAAGTGAATGGGTTACGAAATGATTCGTTAAAGGAACATAATGCGGTCCAGATGGGAACCCTATGTATTCTATTTGATTCATGTTTACTTGCTCAAGGCCTAGAAGTCCAAATAGCCCCAACCCTCAACAATCACACGCCATTAAAAGGTCTAGAGAAGACCAAGAACGAAACTTCACAAGAATCCTCACCAGGCAAGAACGACCGTCTGTCTGTCTGGTCGTCGCAAACCAAGCTTTTCGGATCAGGTAGTCGTGAAAAATATTTTGAAATTCAAATCTTAGGCTATGCTAACATTATGTGAAATAAAATGTTTTAAATATTATATAAAAACACGACAGCACTGACCGTAAAGATTTTTGGCCAACTAGGGTATCACAACTCCATTTACGTACGAGAATACAGATTGGGTTGTGTACGCTGGGGCGGGGAGGGGCATTGGGTCATGGTCTGCAAATTAAATCTGACAATTTTAGTGTTTTCCCATTCCCGTTGTGAAAAGGGGCCCCTGATTTAAAGTCTGACAAATGCTGAATGATCAACTATCACAAAATAAATCTGATAATCTAGTCTTTGCAGACTTCCTGTAGCTAACGATTAGCTCCTGACATGTCACTGCTAGGCAGACTGCCCATTTTTACACCCTCGGGAAAATTAGTATGACCTATGATCAAGGGGACACAGGGACTGGAGACCCAAAGTATTGCAATCTTTTTCTTTCATATCCTAACCGGTCAGGGGTATGTAAAAAGTTGGCCTACTGAGTCTTTATTCAGAATTTTCTAAGGCGTGTTATATGTGCTTTGCGCTTGCCCCCGCGCACCCCATAAAAATGGTAATTCTATGGGAGGACCTCTTTATTTAATGTCGGAACTGGGAATTAAGCCAGGGATCCCTGGTCCAGGGCCCAGTATGCTATCGCTTCACCTCGCACAGCTCATATGCTTGCATACAGCTTAGAAATAATATTTTTATATTTTAAAACTTACCTATAGGTGCATCACATCGTATTTCAATTAAAATATAGTTGTACAGTCCGAGTACTT
>Ga0224511_10000446_pt1 | contig 19508 bp, 16 predicted proteins | sample SF_May12_sed_USG_2_FD_169988 | JGI IMG/M metagenome (GOLD analysis project Ga0224511, IMG submission 169988) | Sediment microbial communities from San Francisco Bay, California, United States - SF_May12_sed_USGS_8_1 | ecosystem: Environmental > Aquatic > Marine > Sediment | place: USA...
TTTTTACATTGGGTTCCGATATCCGACATACTAAAAATGCCAATGTTTTCTACACATTAGCTATATAAATAAACATGTATAAAAACATATATTAAAAAGTACATTCCAATGGAAGTGAACGATAATATTTGTCAACGGTGGTATTTCGCATGTTGGAAATGTGCTAAAAATAACACACAACCGACAAACAGTCACCATGAGTATGAAACTTTAACAGTTTAAAAAAGATAACAGGCAATCTGCTGGTCAAGCATGTACCAGTCTCGGTAAGCTCAGTTGACAAGATAGGCTGTCTACCCATCCAGGGTCAAGGAAATATTAGATAAAAGGTACTTCACGTGCTGTCCAAAAAGAAAAGTATGTGTCAGCGCTCTCAAATACACGCAACCTAGATAATGAAATATTCCAAAATGCAAAAACTAAAACCTTGCACTAGTTGTCCAGAAAACGTGACCTGAGACAACGCATGTACCTTATCTGAATAGGGTAAAGTGCACTTTTTGTTTAAGTGTGTCGCAAAGCGTTTGCGTTATCAAGATATGATTTAAACTATTACGCAAGCGAAACATTTGTATAAAGGAACAAGACGAAATACTAGCATAATGAGAATAAGTTAAAACATCAAAAAAATGAAACGCTAGATTTAACGATCGGCGTGTACAGAACAGAAACGAGATGTAAACCGATAAAATGGAAGTGGCAGGCCGAACCGTTCAAGGCCAAACTTCATCACCGCATTTATGTGACCCCTGTAGCTCAGAGGGGAATGATATTCTGGCTGACAAGTATTGCCTGGACTGTGATGAATGGTTATGTCCCCCGTGTGTAACTGTCCATGGCAGACTCAAGGCAACTCGACACCACCGTATTGTTGATGAGTCGGAGGGTTGCATACCTGTTAAAGTTGAGCAAGAAGAAGATGAAGTGACCGAACGCTGCGTGGATCACCCGAAAGAGTTCATTAAGTACCACTGCAAAACACACGGGACCTTGAATTGTGGACATTGCATTGTAAAAGACCACACGTCTTGCAATTTAAGCATCATAAACGAAGTGTCAAGAGAGTTTAAAAATGGGCCGGATATAACAAATTTACACAAGACGATCAATTCCCTTTCTACAGATTCTGAAATGTGTTTAACTAAAATACGTGACGGCGTGGCATCTCTGGAACAGCAAAAAGACAAAGCAATTAAAGATATAGACAATTACTTCAATGAGATTTCCAACTACTTTGCTGGAAGAAGAGACAAGTTGAAAGCGCAGGTAGCAGATTTTGCGGAAGGGAACAAAGAAAAACTAATTGCATTAAAAAACGAATGTGAATCGACACAGACAAACAGTCAATTTGTTAAAGGAAAATGTGATATACAACAAGCCAACCCGAACCAGCTCTACATCGAAGCTGTTCGATTAAGGCCGGTGATCGCCGATTTACAAAATGGGCTCACAGACGTTTCCAAGCAAATCAGAGTCGACACGTTTACATTTCGCAAAGATCCCGAACTGGAAACAATGAAATGTTGTGGGCGAGGATTGGGAACGCTACTGAGAACATCAGGTACAGTTCAGACAAATATACATCTGATTTCTTTTTTTTTCGGGTCGTAAGCAGATAGCAAGGCCAACGTTTAAGAAAATCATGTTAGCACTCTAGATGAATATTTAATTAATCATGTTATTGATACTAAGACACCATTGTATTTGTCAATTACTAGGCAAATAGAAAAGGTTAGCAAATACAAATGGTCTGATTGAAAGCTTGAAAAACACATTTAATAGTAACGCGAGTGACATAGTAGACACAGATATTAATAGTTGTGTAATGGACTACGAAGGATACACATTTCTATTTTTTATCAAAATATAAACAAAAAATTCCTCAATAATGCTATATGTATTACGGTTATACTTTACAACCGTAGAAAATTATTTTTAAAATGGAAGTAACCTGTATTTGCTTTAATTAAATTAAAGGGAAATAATATTACACCTTATTACCTCCCTTAAATATGTATAAAATGAAAATTTTCAATCTTGTTTATAAAATCAATAAAGCAAAAACTGAGAAAAGCGCTGAGGTGGATCGTCTTAAAATGGCATATATTTAAATAAAGAAAGGTTTTTAAAACCTATACCTAGCTGCAAATATGTGAATCCATTGCACTCCTATTACCTTAATGTGGCGGTAGATAAGATTTTAAATGTTTATAAATCATCTGCTGAAAAAATGCGTTTAAGATACCTAAGTAAAACCTATTTTCAATCGAACAACGCATCTTGGTGGAACGGAACATGTGAGCAATTAAAGCAGTTAAAGTACGCAGCGTTACGGCGATTTCGTTGGACTAATAAGATACATGATTTTCAGAGCTATATTGATAAACGAAAGTTGTTTAAGAAAGCATGCTATGTGCAGAAGCGACGACACCAGCTTAATAAAAAAAGAAAAAATATTTAACAGTAGCAAATATCCTAAAGCATTTTGGTAGTTGCTTAAAATAGTCAAAAGAAAGATGAAAGTACCATTCAATGTATTAGTCCAGACTCGTGGAGAACATATTCTCGGGGTCTATTGCATAAGGAAAACATCCTAAATATAAATAATATAGCTATAGATGAAGGTGAATTGCCTGACGAACAAGACTCTATTCTTAATTCAGAAATAACAGCTGATGTTTGTTAGATGCTAGCAAAGCTAGTATTAAGTAACATGGCCAAATTAAAGGACAAATCCTTGTTATCACAATAACAACCATAATTTGACTGAATGTACTGAACTTTTGGCCAGAATGTTATCAGGTTAGTATGTAGGTTAAGTCAGAATTGAGTACATTCTGATTGTAAACTATAAAACAAGGTCAAAATTGGCAAAAACCTTTCATTCATTTACATTCACTTGATAAAGCGATTGATTAACTATAGTAATTCTATTGGTTGAGTGTAATGCGTGTAAATATTCACAACCAAAAACAAGGACAATGCGACAAGGATTTTACCTATTCCTTTTGTTATGTTTCAGATGACGGTGTTAAAACGCCGATGGTCCACGATGAACAAACTAAAACCAACATTGGTATTTAAACTGTTTTATTGTAAACGAACAAGTCATGCATTGATAAACAAAATTGAATTTTAAAACAATAATATTGTATTATATATTTGCCGACAACATGACTGTTGTGTACGTCTAGACAGAACCGTCGAATCATTTGATAAGATAGAGACAATTTGTTTCGCCACCGACCTTACACACATCTATATTACCATACATGTATGTCACGATGTTGCATCATTGCTTTCATAGAAGCTGTCGATTGCAACACTAATAAACACGACGATGTCTCAAAAAGCGTTGGGTCACAGAGCGAAATCAAAACCGTAGGGACACAGACTAAAAACAGTCCAGGTATAATGTTAACATGTATTTATGTATTTATAAGCTTTCTTAACAGTTCTGCATAGATTATATCATGTGAGCTTTACAGAAAGTTAAGATAATGACATTCTTGGTTCACAAGGCGACGGCCATTATCTTTAATTAACTCAATCAGAGAACGAGGGATGCCAGTCTTTACTATGGTAGCTGATTTATGCCATGTCGTATTATCGTGTTTTCGGGGCGAAAAGGCGAAAGGGCGCCACGCGAAAACCCGCCAAATGGTAACTTTTTCGTGTTTTCGCATGGCGACCTTTCGCCCCGCCACACGAAAGTACGACACTTTTCATGTATCGTCTTTGAAGTCACCATGAGCATCTGCCCATTGAAGATTGTTTTACGGGCCATTTTGTCATGGTGCCCTTAAACTTGGCCTGTCTACTTTGTTTTAAACATTTTTTTCTTTGAACATTTCTTCAATATATATTAGTGGATATTGTATGTTTAACCAGAATATTTAAGACAATGTGGTGTTTAATTGTTATAGAATCATATATGTGTACAAACTATACATGAACGCCTTTGATTTCTTTAGATGAGGAAAGCAGTCGCGAGGGAGATGACACAGACAAGAAAGATACATGTTCAGGCTATTCAGGTATACATATAAATATGGCTTTTACAACAACGTGCATTTCTTTAAATACCAAAAACTGTTGCTTCCTCGTCAGTCAACGAAGTTGTTTACAAAATTGGCTTTGGTTGTTCGTTTAATTTATCTAACGCCCTTTCAGCAATGACTGGGTCATAATTACAGCGGTCAGTCGATCTTATTAGAGTTTGTGGATTAACCTCAACAAGCCTGTTGATGCTCGTCAAATCACTATGTCAGGTTTAGGTGTCAGTCATGGCTAATTAACATGTTGAAACAGAGTTTAGAATGTTGTACTTGGGAACAAACATTTGACATCACATTATATTAAATAACATTGTACGATAAACATTTAAAATATATTAACACTCTCGAAAATGCCAATGTATCTGCATTTGTCCAGCGACCGATACACCTACGAACAGTCCTATGAAAAGATTACGTCGCGCGGCAGACATTCAAATGAAGGCAGGGTCGGATAAGGATATGTGCGACTTGACGGGGATGGTGCTGCTCCCGGGCGACATGATGCTTCTTTGCGACTGGTCAAACGACTCGGTTAAGCTCGTTGACCTAAAAACAGGCCAACTCGTGTCTACTCTCTGTCTGTTATCACGACCATGGGCCGTTTGCGCCGCGCCACAACAACAGGTGGCTGTCACGCTGCCCGAGGAAGGGGTTATTCAGCTGTTAAATATTTCAGTTAATATTACCAAGTCTACAAGTATCAAGATAAAAAGCAACTGCTGGGCCATTTGCGCTTTGAAAGACAACTTTGTTGTGACTTACCATGACGGAAATATCGCCATTGTGGACAGGAAAGGCCGAGAGTTATACAGTCGCTTCGGTCAGAAACTGTTTTCTCGCCCGCTATACATCAGTGTCAACGCGTCAGAACCAGCCGTTTACGTCAGTGACATAGACCTACATACCGTTACGAAGTTGGACCTCGAGTTGAAGGTTGTCCGGACAATGAAGAACGAACAAATGCAAACTATTCGCTCCCTTGTTTCTGTTGATGAGCATCACCTGCTCGTTAGTTGCGAGAGAAGCCACACTATTGTGTTGTTAAACACGAAGACACAAAAGGTGCGAGTACTGCTTGATGAAGAAAAGGGAATACAAGGACCAAAATGTGCGAGCTACAGTCCAGAAAATGAAAGGTTGTATGTCACCTGTTGGACGTTGGGAAATGCAGGCTTTTGCAATAACGTCAAGGTGTTTGATGTGATCAACTAGAACGTTAAAAAAGAAAACTAGTTGGAACATTGAATTCGATGCGTTCATATCAAAATACTGTTTATTTATATGTTATACTTCAAAACTTTTCTGAAATGATGTTTTCATGCATGTAATTATTGAATGATTCATTGCTCTGTATATAGACACCGGTATGTAATAAAATGTGGAATTAAAATAAAAAATCAATCATTTTTAACACTTATGGAACACTTTAACAACTTGGATATGCATTATGGCCTAATCTTGGTGCTGACAAAGAAATTAGGAAATAGTTTATAAGCAATTTGTATTAAGCGGCAGCACTCTGACGTGATTAGATAGTTAAAATAGTATAAAATGTAAAAACAAAACAAGATACAGTCGTATTTTAAAACGTTAAAATTGTTCACGAGCAAGCACGACCTAGCGCGCTTTATGGATTTGCCAGCTCTCGCGTGCACGTCCAATCTGCATGAACCGCACCAAAATAAAAATTATTCCTTAAATATACATTTGAAGAGATCTTTTAAAATATTTGTAACAAAGAATTTTCTAGTATATTTTGGAGGTCAGCTGCTTTAAAATTCAACTGGTGACACATGCAGCTTACCAGCACCCAACCCTGACCAGTGAGTGCCAAGTATCCTTAATCGTCTAGATTCCGTTAACCTAACATTAGACGTTAATGAATTTAGAACCAACAATTTAAGTGACACACATACATCTGAATGATACATAGTACAATAGACCATTACCAACTTAAATTGCTTATTACATACTTCAAACAAACTTGTGTAATTAACATCATTTTGAGGTCCTGTGAAGACCAATTTATCATGTTAATTCAAACACTTATCATGTCTCTAGTAGACGAACGCGTTACTCAAGAATACTGTACAAATAAATTAAAATATGAACATGTATTTTTAAAGACGGCTTTTTTAAGACAGCAATTTACAAAAATACATACTCGTATTAGCAATAAAGCACTGCTTTAAACGAAAAAGGACATAAGTTTATTTTTAATGCATAGAACTGGTTGTGCTTATGCATCATACGACAAGAATAAACGCTTAAATACCAATGTCTGCCACATCTGTTTTGTGCACATCTGACATTAAATTTATATTCATGTACTTTACGAGTTCGATTGCAAATACACAAGGTCAGTCAAAAACAAACAAAGGTACAGTCAGCCTTGTCAAAAATAGTACAAGAACACACAGCGTATATCTAAATAGTTTAAAAATAAGCCAAGCAAACACAATGTGAAAACTAAATGTACTTAAGTAAGATCAATTATATGGAACGCAATGACACAGGCCATATGTCTCTGTATTTTGTGTAAACATATTGAATACAAAAATACTGATGCATGCTACCGTTGTACCGTACTACATAATCACATTTAATGATCGTGCACTTTCAAAGGTGCACACATATTTACACAATATGTATAGGCTAGTAGTTAGAATGTTCAATATACGCGAATTAGAATGTTCCATAAGACAGTAAGTGTATAACAAAATTTTATACATTTTTTGTTGATTTTCACATATATGAACAGCTTCAAAAAAACCGAGGCTGCTATTTTTTTTCGTGCAGGCCTTGTTTCCTGAGGGCTTTCCCTTTCTTCAGTTTAATGATTACATATTGACACGTAAACATGGCTATTAGCCTTGTTCAAAGTAAATTAACCAAATAAAGCGTCTCTAGTTGAGAGTCCTCATTACTGTTGAGTTCACATCGAGTTCCTCGTTGGGATGATTCGTGTATCCAACCGTTCGTATTGTTCTAAGCATAAACCACACACTTTGTTAAACAGCCTTGCATTGCATATCATTTCAATTTACTTAAGGTTCCGAATGAATAAACGAAACGTTTGTTTTGCGACAATAACAGTTAAACAATATCTGCTGTTTAATTATGACTTAATGATAATTTCATTAAAAGTTATTTTTGAAAGCCTAATCAATTTTAATTATGTGAAGGTATGTCCTTCTTTCTGTAAGTTACTTTCATGTTTGATAAGTTACCAGACGTTGAATGCCTCTTCTGTTGTGTGTAGGAATTACTGATCCCTGCAATGGCTCCATCTGCCGACCTCCGCATCTGCAGACGGCGCCAACTGATCACTTCGGATGTGGGGACGGCCGCTACCAAGGCTTCACTGATTTGCAAGTATTAACAGCTTCAATAAAACCGAGGCTGCTGTTTTCTCATTCAGGCCTTGTTTCCTGAGGGCTTCCCTTTCTTCAGTTTAAGTCATAAAAAAACACAACAGACAGGCTCTTTGTTTATCGTATATGAAGGAATAGGCAATACAAATTCCATAATAAAAACTAAAACCTGACCAAATTCCAGAGATCCAATTACAAATATATTATTTTAACTCTCAAACTTCCAACACGGTTTACAAAAACACTATTATGCATCTCTATACGAAGCAGATTCAAGCAAACGAATTTACAGATTCAGAATTCATCAAAAGGAAACAAAATTGTGCCGTGTTTCTTTACCTTCTTCTGTTATGTAATCATAGTCATGCACCGCACTGCTAGACCGGACTGTCGGGTCGTTCTGGGATGTGTCAACATTTTGTGCCTTACGATGGTTGAGGTTGTTTTGTGTGATACCCGCCTACGATAAATGTGCATATTCGTTGAGATACAGCAAAACATTTACATTCCTATAGTGAGATATATGATTTAAAGAAGTATAATTTGTGAACAACTAAACTAACATGATTCGCTAGCATTTCCCTGTGTATGCGACCTTTAAAATGACCTCACGGGTGTTTCTTTTTTAAATATTAAAAAAGGATTTGTATGCCTTTTAAAAAGGAAAACACCATTATCATATGTACACACATTCGTGGTTAATTCAGTATGTTTCCAAGAAAATCGGAAAAGGGTAAATGTGGCACCTTAGTCCACATTGGCAAGCTCAATTTGTTCATAGTGTAACAATTCGTTTTATTTGTTTGCTAAAATCAAGCACCTTGGTTTTGGGGATGAACTGTATTAAACAGAGACCATGTAAGGTTTAATTCGAGATATGGCTTTAATTGACATTGCAATTAAAGGTTTGATGAGGGTAATACTTAAAGAACAAGCGATTATTATTTAAGAAAAGTGAAAGTCATAAGAAAGCATAGTTTGCATGGATAAAAACCCTTAAAATCCTAAATGGTACCATGCGACATTCAATATACAAATCTTGCCACGATACAGGAATAGTACAGTTTAAGTCAATAAACAATGTGCCTTAAACTTTGATACCAAACACTATTGAAACCCTTACCTTCCTTTTGAAGCATACATAACGATGGCAACCACTGCGACAATAAACAAAATACAAGCAGTAACAGATACGCCTATAACACGCTGAATTGCACCGTCTTGTTGAGGTTCCGCAGTTCCTGGTTCTGTCACAGCGGATAAAGACATGATATACATGTAGATAGTAGACGAATTTCATAGGCAACGTGAAACGAAATTTAAAAGACGCAGATACAGAAGCACATACGACAAACTGCATATGGATGACACGTAATGCTAAGGTATTTTCGTGTTGAAGCAAAATTGCCATTACACATTACAGATACGGCAATTTTTCAGGTGTATCCAGATGCCACGTGACATAGACATTGTTGACAACGATGTATTAAGGTAATATGTTGACTTTATTTAACATACCAGTTGTGGGGCTGACAATGCCATTCGTTCTATTTATTTCTTTAAGCTTTAATGACTTTACAACTAACCTTTATCCCCTAATGATATGTATTTTGCATCCTTTCCAAAGGGATTTTCCGCAGTACAGGTGTAATTGACGCGTTGTCCCGGGCTGACATTTCCAACAGAAACAGGGCATACAGCACTTCTTCTACAAACTGTGATCTCCTTTCCGCCAGTGCTCCAGGTAATGTCGGACAAAGGTCTGCTGTCGGCAAAGCAGTTAATGTTGATCGTGTTATCAGCAGAACCGTCAACTGGTGGAATGTTGGCGGACCTGTATATTTAAAAAGAAACACACACTTATCACATACAGTACACAAAGAAGAACTCATTCACTCAACGTACTGCATTGTAAATACGAAAAAATCATACTTATATCACAACGTTTAAATATTTAAAAAAATCGGTTGACGAAGGACATGAAACGTTATTATAAGATACTTCAAACATCTTTTCGTTTTCTACAACTTGTGTGCACATGCTAAATATTGACACTCGACAGTGTCTTCACTGTAAGATGTTATTAACAAATAAAATGTAATGTTTAATACAATGTACATGCTTCTGAACTGTTTCTAGCTGTTTGTCGACATTTGTTGTTCTCTTGACATTTACTATTTTATTTTGTCAACATTCCTATGTTGCTGTTTTATATAATTCTTCTTGCGATTAATACTGACTATTATCAGCACCACATAATTTAAAACTATAGATTAGCTGTAGGATGATCACATCAAGGTACCTGCCACGTAGAGTGTCTTGTTAGTCTTTTTGACAATGTCATAGTCATCACTACCGACTTCACACGTTACGATAATGATGTGGTCCTCATCCGTGACTGTATAAATGGATCCAAATCCGTCAAGAGAGAACATATGCACGGGTGATTTCTTCCCTCCAAATGTGATGTTAGCACGTGTGGCATCAGAGGCCGTGCAGGTGACATAGGACTCGAGTGGCTCACCTTTTACTGCCACCAGGCACTCGGATAAGGTGATAGTGCTTGATAGAATATGCGTACATGGTGGCACAGAAACAATTCATAACTTTTATTGCTAATGAGATTATTTTAAGAGTAAACAAACCAATGTACCAATGACTATAAGGATAGGTATTTCAACATTAATGTTTCTTATGTATGTTTTCTGAAGTTGCTGCGTGCGGGTTTTCAGCTACGATAACCATGTTTTGAAATGGTTCGTATTTATTTTTAATGAAAATTGTTTTCATTATTATTTTCACAAGAGCAAAAATTGGCACAGAATTAGAAAAAAATATCTTGTTTAATTTATAAGCCTTCAAAACGGCTTTCATTTTCAGGGCGACTGTCTGTGTACACTTGTTCAGGTCCCTTCCAGTCGAGCAATGACTGTAATATTCTGTCCCTTGCATCCACAGCGAAACGTTTTCTACGGTAAACGTGTTTACTCCAAAACCGAGATAATCGTTCGAAGTTTGGTTGATACAGTAGGTTACATAGTATGTCGGATGATCTATAAGTGCTTGTGAAGGTGTAAATATGAATTTGACGTTCTCTCCTGGTCGTGGAATCATCAATGGTTTCTTGATGTAATGATCCGCATGTTGGGTTCGAGCTAATGCATATTTCTACAGTATGAAAATTAAATAGAATTAGTTGAGAAGAATTAATAAAAATGTATGAGCTACTGGACAGATAAACAGTAAAAGTATATGTAATACATCTGCTTATCGGTCACCTGTATAGTTGTGGGGCTTCTCTAATGTTCGTATGTTTGACTCTCTGCGCAAGATATATTTAATCTAGTATTTCATGGTTCTTTTGTTCGGTAAAAATATAATGTAAAAAGCAACAAAATATCAATTATGATTCAGCAGAGGTGACTTAAACAATAACAAGATAATAAATGGCTCTTTTACAATATCTTTCATTGTTGTTATGAACCTACACAATGACAAACAGTGTCCGTTTAAGAAAAGCAAAACAGCGATGATTTTCGTTTTCGTTTCAGCATTATATGTGAATGTCTCTTTGCAAAAGAACTGTATAAAGAAACACAAATTATGTAAGGCACATGTATATGATTTTTGGGCCTTAAAATACATAATGTATAAATAAATGCTTGCATGTGTACCGGGTTTGTGTAACGTTCTCGCGGTACCCGTTCTACATCCTTCAGCATAGTTATAAATGTCCACCGTTTTTGATAGTCCTGTATGGCGGGTGCCTCTCACGGTGACATGATACATCTCTTTACTTAGATCAACAACACACATGTTTAGACTTCGTGTAGTGCAGTGTTCTTCTGTATCTGGATTTGTGAATATCACGTAAAAGACACTATCCGCATTGAAGAAATTCGGGTTGAAGACGATGTTACGTTCCCTTGACCACTCTGGGAGAAGCACGCGAACATCGCCCTCACATTTGGAAGGAGGCTGTGCTTGTGTTTTAACAAAAAACAAAATAAAGAGAAGTAGGTTGGTTTTACAAAGATGAGTGTTAATGTTTTGAGTCACGATGAGCTTGCAGAGAAAATGTGTGCGTGCGTGCGTGCGTGTGTCCTTCCGTTCGTCCGTCCGTCCGTCCGTCTGTCTGTCCGTCTGTCCTTCCGTCCGTCCGTCTGTATGTCTGTCTGTCCGTCCGTCCGTAAGGCTTTCGTGTCCACTCGTTATCTTTTGAACCCCTTGTGGCATTTACAAATAACTCTGCACAAATGTCAAGTCTGATGAGTCGTCGATGTGCAGTGCGTCTGTTTGACCAAGGACGGTTCTAGGTCTTGGTCATAGTTCACGGTTTAACATTGCATGTCTGTATTATTTGTCCGCTGTATAAATCCTGAAGAGTTGGTGACATTTTTAAATGACTTGAAATAAAAGTTAAGTACCATGAGACGATATGCAGTGCACAAGTTTAACTTAAGTCAATTCAAGGTCAACGTTCAAGGTTAAACACACTATCGTATCCGCTCTATATCTTTTGAACCCTTGGTTTACAAATTTTTCTGTTTAAATGACAAGTATGATTAGCCGATGTGCAATGCGTTTGTTTTACCAATGTCCGTTCAAGGTCAAGGTCATAGTTCAAGGGTAATCATTGTATGACTGTATTACGTGTCTGCTCTATAACTCTTGAAGAAATGGTGACATTTCAAATATCTTGGCACAAATGTTAAATACCATGAGACAATGTGCAGAGCGCACGTTTAAACAAAGTCACATCGAGGTCAAGGTCGAAGTTTAAAGTCAAACACACAATCGTCTCCGCTCTATATCTTTTGAACCCCTGGTGGGAATTCTAAAAACCTCTGCACAAATGTCAAATATGATGAGTCGATGTGCAGTGTGTATGTTTGACCAAGGTTGGTTCAAGGTCAATGTCAGTTTTCAAGCTTAAACATTGTATGACTTATGCCCTTCACCGCGCTTTTACAATAATTGACATATCGTTATAAAGATTACATATTTCACAGAAAAAAGTGTCGAGCTTTACATACAATGATGATTTCGTATTACTAATATTATTTGTTTTCGTTAAAATTAAAAAAGCAACATTGCACCAAGCTGCCTTCAATCTGTCAAAGCAATCACTGTTTGATTAATGTATTTGACAATGGTTCCAACTAAAACAAATACTCATTTTGTAAACTGACCAAATATTGCATGGTATTAAAAAGATACTCCATAAATAATTCCTTTGGTATAAGTCAATCCCTTACCATTATAAAAAAGAAATAAAATAACCGCATGTTATCCAATGTTTGTGTCCCACCATAATTAAACACCATCATATTTAGCGAAAAAAAGACATATTTTACAAATGTTTTATACTAAGAGTTAAAGCAACACGCAAGCACATAAATTGAAATACCTCTTTACAGAAGGAAGAAAAAGGAATTACAGGAAACTTGATGAACAAAGTAGACACTACTTATGATAATCCGAATCAGCACATGGTGTTTATGGTACTGCAATGTCTATGTGAGCGCACCGGACTGTTTATTGTTTATTGTTCACTGTTAATTGTTTATGTTATTTGCAACGTGTGTGCATTGTGGAATTTAATGCTGCTGCTTGCAAGGATGGACGTTCAATTGGAACAATTACCAGAATAGTATTTTGTTCACTTGAAGAAATTGTGTCTTTGGTTAATTATAAAGATACAAATATATAAAAATGATACATGTTTCGTTAAATGGACAGTTCTGCAACTGTCAATCATGATTATGTATAACATACATGGTCAATTTAAGCCAATAGATTAAGGTTATATTGTCAGGTGCCCATCGGACCTAGTAAATACAAAAGTAAGCGTACTCCTTGTTTGTGATAAACCTTACATCACACGACTAAACGAATAGTACAGAAAGGGAAGGCGAGTGGGGTTTTACGGGACTATGCATTGTCGTATGTGATCTTTTTGGCATTGAAAATTCTACCCCGATATTAAGGCAAATAGTTTCTTTAAAACATGTTGTATTGGATAAGGTCCTCAAGACACGTGTCGAATTGTTCTATGAAAAGTTATCTAGCTGGCGTAATCGGGGTTCTTGGCCTACATTATTGGATTGTTTTTTCTTATTTAATAAGTTTATTCTGTTAGAGTTAAAAAGAGAAAAGACGTCACTTACCGACATATTAAACCTGTTTTGTGTCGGGTAATTTAATGTAAACATGTGAGCCGTATATGACTACAAGAACATAATTTTAACCATTTTGACCGAAAGCATCTACATGGTTTTTAAACCAAATGTGAAAACGCTTGCTTTGTAATTTTAGACAAGATCCTTGAAAATTATATTTCTATAACCGTTCTACTGTAACCGTGACCTTCTTTTGCAATTCACCACTAACAATATTGTTATAACCGATAATCACCATTAATATCGTAAACCAACTATGAATGCAGGATTTCGATTGGTCAAGAAAGAGGTCTGCAAAAGTGATATACACCTCTGTTGAAAGTGATATACACATCGAGTCTCGTTTTAGAATAAAAAAGACTGGACAAACCTTTCTTTGAAGACTTTCACTTGTACAAATTTAACAGTAACAGTAGCCGAACTGATCATAGTTTACTCTTCTTATCATGAGATTAAAGCATAAACCGTGGAGCAGCTTAGATAAAAATAAACAACTGCCAGTTTCAGTGAGAAAAAAACCGACACTGGTTACTCTGCTTCTGTTTCTCCATCTTTTCGTGGATTAAGACAACATACTGAGTACATCCAAGCAAAATCTATTTGATGTCAAATTATACAAAATAGTTCAACTAAAGTACGTTTACATGTATATCGTTTTTATTGCTTTTAAAACAAACTCTGAAAATCACACTTAAAATTGTGTAAATCCTGCAACATCATGGTAAACAAATGAAACCTCTTCTGTACTGTATGATATGCAGCACTGAACAAAAAAAATAAAAAAGAACATAAACTTGTCATAATTTGCTTCCCTTTAAAGTTAAGAGTTAAACATTTTTTTATCTAACTTAAAATTTAAATGAAAGTATCCTATGTTCTCATTTATTATATTTAGAAGTGAAATACAAGGAAAAACACTGACACCTTTTTCTATTGAAGTCTAATTGAATGATTCAATGAATACATCTACTAGCCTCAACAATGAATTTCAATGCTTAGTAAAAGGTAGGAGGGTATACGATATAACAATTATAGACTGTCTGGGAGGTATATATTTAGTTTTGCTGACCTCCTAAAATGATTTTAAGAGGTCAACAAAACTAAATATATACCTCCCAGACAGGAAGTTCGAGGTCTATATGATTTTAAGAGGTCAGCAAAAATAAATATATACCTCCCAGACAGTCAATAATTGTATAATATACAACTTTTAAAATTTAAAAATAACATAATAGGAAGTCAACTGGCAAGATAGGTCGTCTATCCATCCAGGGTCAAGGACATATAATATAAAAGTGCTTTTCATGATGAAACGTTTGTGTCCGCGTACTTGGATAAACGCAATCTAGATAAAAACGACGTTACAAAATACAAAAATTAAAACCTTGGACTTGTCATCAAAAACGAGATATAATACAACGTTTGTACTGAATATGACAGGGTAAGCCCACACTTTTTTTTATTCCATTTCTTACAATATTTCTTTTTTAAAAATTGCGTACGGTAGGTCGAAACAAGAAGAGAAAAAAGGTGTAAAATGTTCCATTTAACATTATCATTCCAGTCGGTGTTATATGTAAGTACAGAGTATTTTGAGGTTGAAATGAGGTTAGAAAAGACACAAGTAATATTTCAATCTTCAATTCCAATTAATAAACATGTTGCTTTTTTCAATTTTAATGACACATTATTCGAGTAAATCGATACTTGTTTTAAATAAAAGTACCATCATTGTTAAAGGAGCTTTAAGTTTTGTTAAAGTTATACAAAATTGTAGTCATTATTTTTTATGAACTGTTTAAATAGTTAAATAGACATTGTTATATTAAATCAATACATGTTTTAAATAAAAAATACTTTCATATCATGAAGTGCAGAAAAGATACAAAAAGGCCTGAAAAACAATATTTTTGCTATAATTCGACTACATTTACAAATCACAGAGCATCTTAAGAGAAATGTACAAACAAGCATAGTTCCATTTCTACAAAACATATTGATGCAACAATACTGAAATATATATAAGCAAGTATAGTCAGTCTCACGGAGAGCGTTCTTTGCATCTGTTTTATATAAAATATAGTTTCATACTCAGTTTGTTTCGTGTTTTTTTAATTCGGCACAATTTTTATATGGTCGGCAATAAAAAAATCTACATTTTTTTCCATTTCTTGAAAAATACGTTCGGGATTCTTGAAAGACGAAAAATAAAAAATGTTTGGCCTAAAGTGAAAATTATTTGTTTAGTGTATCTCGAAGCGTATGCGTAATTTATATATAATTGAACAAGTCCATTTTAGCAATTATAATATGTAGCTTGTTTCAAAAATAAGCAAAGCAGATTTCTTCGTATTTCATTTTAACATATGTAGTATGATAACTGCACACAAATACCCTTAATAATATTATTCTTAATTGTCAAATGTTTTACGATCAGTAACAACCCCATACAACTACCATGATAAAGTCGTCAAAAAACAGCCGACCACTGTCCAATATACCATCCACACGCCTCCACTGGCACAGTTTACTGCTGCAAAAAAACGACAGTCAACAATGACTATCGCATAATATTCTACCACAATAACACAAGACAACAACAATAGGATAAACAAACTTTGTTTAAAATATTTGTGTGTGTTCGTTTAATCACTAAACATACTAGTTGTTTTCTAGAACAGTAAACATGAATAAAAAATAAAATTCAATATTAAAATGTTTACCTTTTCCTTCAAGTGTTACATAATACTCATCAACTCCAAACGAGTTTCGTGCAGAGCAGGTATAACTGATCTGTTGTCCCGCGGTGACGTTGCCAACCACTAAAGGACAGGACTCACTCTCGCTGCAAACCTTTACCTCCTTCCCACCAGTACTCCATGTAACATTGGACAAAGGGCGGCTGTCGGCATGACAGTCTACGTTAGTCGTTTTGCCAACAGAAATTCGAGTTTCGACGGGTGAAATGTTAACTGATGGGGCATCTGTGAATCCAAATATTGTGTAAAATTGAAAAGGTTTAGTAATCTGCGGACACATAGTTATGGTGTATGTTATTAAAACATACATGTGGCATTACCATTTTAGTAATATACTATGTCTGCAAAACTATGCCATTGTGCTTGAAATATTTTATGTTTAATTTAACCATGACTGTTAAGGCACTCACATTGAAAAAGAAAGAAGATTTCCGTGGGTTATTATCGCAGTATACCACGGAAAATAAAATAATGTCAAGAGTTGTTTAGGTGACATCACGCATTGTTAACATAACTCTACTCGACAGAAAGTTATGGTTTTGGCTGACTCAAAAATATTTACGATTAAGAATGGTACATTGCGTTAATAGCCATTGGTCTGTTCCGAATGTGATAGAAATTGCATCAGTAAAGTAGAGCATTTTAATCAAAATGACAAAATGATGTATTACAAGCCTTTCAGTATGGCAACGAAGATAAAAACATACAAAAAGTATTTTCATCTATGTTTTTTTATCTATAATAGGCACAAAAATCATATAAGACACGTTTGGAATTATCATATATATAAACGCAAACATGGCAACTAATACCCACTAGTTTAAACGCGGTTAATCCATTGTATAATCACATAACTGTACATTAATACCAACTTTACTATCACCAGGTCTTCGTTTAAATAAAAAAAGTAATAAAAAGACTTACAGTGAGCATCAACAATGTATGCTGCAGATATAGTGGTTTCAATGAAATCACACGAAATAGTGCAGTTGACGTGTGTTCCAATACTCTTCTTGTCCACAGTAATGTTGACTGAAGACTTTAATATACCAGGATCTTCCTTGATTACGTTTGACCGTGACTCTATGATATTATCTGTGCCAGCATGCCAGCCCATGGTACAGTTTCCATTGTACTGGTCAGTATAGCAGTGTAACTGCACAGATGTCGCATTTCCTTTCAGTACTGATACTTTAGGTGCTTGAATAGCCGCTTGTTCTGGAGGATCTAGAGCAAAGTAGAATAATCAACCCGTTACACGAATGTGTAATAAAACACGTATAGTATATTTATGTATGAAAAAATAATTTTGGGGTTGTTTATGTTTATTTTTTCTTCAACGCAAATTTGCATAAATATGATTAAACTATGACACAAACATATACTAACACAGGCACTCCAGTTTGATCTCACTACGTCTGCTGGCGCCAAAGACTTGATGAGGGGAACTGTCACAAAATATCCATTGATTATGCAATGACTTCTTTGCGATTGCAGACACGACCGTTTCTGTATGGGTTTCATTAGCCCTTTGACCCCCCAGAGTTTCGAATACCACATCTTGAACTTGTTGTGGGTGTATGCGCAATGTTGGTGGTGGGCGGCCATCAGATGTGCAGGAAATATTAAATCGTCTGCCCGCAACAACTGGGGTTGTGGTCAACGTGGGTGGCCCTGGCCTCACTGAAATGGAAGTGCTGGAATATAAGCACATGCGTCTATCGTACCATATATAAATGCGTTTTTGTTTTCTTTATATATTTATTTAATTTTTATTTACGAGGTCATTTGTTGTTTAATAGTGATTTTAAATGTTAAACAGATAGGACAGAATCAACTACAGTGACGAATCCAGCATGTATAAGTCATTTTGTAGCATGTGTTGACCATATTTCTATAATCATTTGGTTTAAAATAAATCGCGAGCGAAATAAGAGAAATAAAACGAAGAAATTTAGTGTTTCGGGCATAAAAGGCCGTTAGGGGGGCGTGCGAGGGGTACGCCCCTGGAACTCTTTGTAAACTAGACATGCTGTTACTGAAGTTAAATTGAAATTATCCCCAAATAATATTTTGCATTTTAATATTCATATTGAAATCACAATAAACAGATTTGGTTCGATTTGTAAACCGCACTAGTTTTATGCATAATGGAAGCAATATGTAGCAACAGAAACCTTAGCCCTCAGGCACAAGGGATAATGACTGTTTCTCTGGTTCGGGAAAACCTGATCAAATTATATTAAACTGTTTAAATTTTTCTACAGAATTATGCGTTCACAACAGTTATGGCTAAGTACTAATCAGAATTTAAAACGGTATGTGCTCTCAAACAAAAATACATCGTGATTTGATCTACCTGCCACGTAGAGTGACTTGGTTGTCATGAAGACAGTTTCGACGTCATCATTGCCGACACTGCAAGTGACATCAGCCATATTGTCCTCTTTCTTGACCGTATAAAAGGGTCGAAATCCCCCAGTGGTGAACATGTGCGCGTGTGCATCCTTGCCCCCAACTGTGATGTTAACACGTGTGGCAAAGTGTGAGTGACAGGTGATGTACGACTCAAGTTGCTCATCTCTTACGGCCACAAGACAGACCGGGCATTCTGGTAACGTGTAAGTGCTTGATAAAACAGGAGGACTTGGTGTCACTGAAAGCCATTATATTTTAGTTTTTAATCGTTATTAAGTATTTTTATGCAAATTAATAAGCAGCCATTGGTCAACAATATATTTAGAGTATATAATTTTTTTAAAAAATATTGCAAATGTGTCTTATTGGTTTTTAAAGAAAATGCTGACGTGTTATACATGTTAACAAATTAACATGCAAGAAAATAAACAAATTATAGAACCTTCACTAAGCATCGAACCATCTCTTGCTATTTTGTATTTGTTTACATCGCCCCTATAGTTTTTAAAAAATGCTAACAACCATGTCCTTTCTGTTTTTTTTGTTTAAAAAATTGTATCCAAGTATAAACCAAATCGATGTCGTCTGCACTGTGGAAAGTAAAACATTTTTCTATTATCAAAACAATAACATGTATTACAATTAGTATAAGTTACTTTTGTTTTACGATGTACTTGCATTGAAACGGTCAAATAACGTTTTCAAGTGAAATAACAA
>Ga0224511_10000447_pt1 | contig 19493 bp, 16 predicted proteins | sample SF_May12_sed_USG_2_FD_169988 | JGI IMG/M metagenome (GOLD analysis project Ga0224511, IMG submission 169988) | Sediment microbial communities from San Francisco Bay, California, United States - SF_May12_sed_USGS_8_1 | ecosystem: Environmental > Aquatic > Marine > Sediment | place: USA...
TTCTTGGAGAATTCGTCTAAGAAATTATCAATAAAAAGAAAATAAAAAATAAAAATCCGAAAAACACAAAAATATAGTTTGTCTAAATGTCTGTTGCGTCATGATGTTGTAAGAGTTTTTGTGTCGTTCCTTGTGTTAGTTTTTGTACGGGCCATTTTGTCATGGTGCCCTTAAACATGACATATCTACATTGTTTACAACATTCTTTGTTTGAACATCTCTTCATTTATATTATGAATACCACTGTTTAAAACACAAACAACACAACTCCAACTTTCAAACTTTTTAATTTATGTTGCCTTGAAAACGTTATTTCTTTGTATGTTAATAAAAAACAAGGGCGTTTTCTCCAAAATCAAAATATATTGTCGTCACCCAATGTCCTAAACACAAATTTTCACAATATAAAAAGTTCAAACAGGAAACACAATGGAAAGCGTCCGCTTTCGACATTTGAAATTAGGCTTAGGCTACTATAACCACGCCCTTAGACAAGTGGCTAATTTGTATAACAAAGTAATCCTCCTCCATGCCTCCAAAACTTGCCGCGTAGCAATAAAAATGTGACCGGCATTTGACGGCTATTTCATAAGCTTGATATGATATGTCTTCGTCTAACTGGTGTGTCCCGGCTAACTCAGTGCGCAAGACAGTCATCTCATTTTGCAAAATACAACGTCACATCAAGCGAGCTACAATTGTGCACGTCATAGACTAATGCAACACCAACATATCACCTACTGCTGATCTATAATAGACATTGAGAATAATTGGCATCATTTTCTTTGCCAATAGTCTAAAGTCGTAATTACATATATTGCTGTATTTGCGAATATGGCACATAATTATGACAGCCGCGTAGACATATTTGTTTGTCTATGGACATCCGTGTGACATTATGTACACTCTTGTACATGCAATGTTATGGGTATGGTCACTTTCTATGTTTATATGGTGCGCATTACGGTTATTGTACAATGTTTCGAGTGTTCTGTGTTTCTAAATGGTTTCAGTCATTTATCTATACTGAAGCTACGAATATGAATGTTGGATGGCAAATCCAATTTAATGTTTATAAAACACCTAATTGAATTTGTTTGCAAGGAAAAAGCAAAGCTTTCAGACAACCTATTAGATAAACGGAAGACCGTTTTCATAATATTTATTCTTGACACAATGTTGTCTGATAGACTGTCAAATAAGAAATCTATAAGCCAAAGATGTTATGCAACATATACAAATCTTCTTGTCATATAGCATCAGAAAAGAAAGAATGTCACGCGATTATATTTTACTGAACAACTTTAATGGTGCAATATCTATAGACATTCTCTAAAATCAATGAAAATAGACAATCTGACCTTCCACAATAAAACAAAGTGAAATTCCTGTTGTTGTTAAACACAAGAACAAAAGGAAAGATGAGGGAGAGAAAGAGAATGAAGTTATTGCGGAACAGTGCGTTATAATATATCAATTACTGCAATTGAATAGCGTTACTATACATGTAAAGTGTTAAGTCAAATACAAGTATGTACTTATCCAGAGATATAATGCAACCTAGTTACATGTCCAGAGAAGACAACAGTGTGCTTATTGACTTTATATTTATATTTATGTTGTTGTAAGGTCAGCAATTCATATTAATATATCATCCGATTGCTATACTAATAAATATTAAAACTATACATTTTTATCTTGGAACTGGCAAACGTGAAATGCTTACTACGTGTGCAGTTTTTACAAGGCAAAACTATATATACTAATCAAAATTTGCTAAAGATCACTTTCTCATATTTAAATATTTTGATTATATTCGAATACTAAACGACCAAGTTTGCGTTTTGTGTTAATATTGTGTATATCCCACACAGTAATACACACCATGATCGTTTTTTTCTCTATAGTGCTGTTGATTTGCACGCGAAAGGTGATAACCTCGAAAATAGGGGTGTTTTGCGACCTTATCTTTTTTAAATACACACTTTTAACAAGAACAACAAATTTGGTTGTTTAGTATACGAATATAATCAAAATAATTAAACATAAAAAGCGATCCTTAGCAAATTTTGAGTAGTATAGTTTAAACCCAATTTGAAAACCATTGGCTGTACAAAAAGAGATAATGTAGTATATGTTGCAAAAACATTTTTTTACATGTATGCCAGTAAAGTTTTTAATTTTTCAAACAAATACATTAGGCAGTGATTTTTTCTTGTGTCTGTATAGTTTTCTTCTTGTTTTTCTTGTTTCTTCCTGTGACATATGATTGTGCTTATACTGAAAGTTTCGCATAGTGCTCTGAACTTGATTATGTCTTGATGGTCTAGAAATTTTGCCATCTCTTTTTCATACTGAAATCATTTGAACAGTTGCCATTCTGTCTTTATCATAACGATCGCTCCCAGGACACTTTTCATTGCCAATGTTTGCTTATATCAATTAGGTACAATTTATCTTGTTTGTTAATTTCTTTCCTCTGCGAATATAAATTATCCAGTATATTGTGTGTTAACGATTAGTGGGTGTTTATTTGGTTTGGTTTGAGGCAGTATAAACAAGGATTTTGTTATACAGTATTTTACCGCTATTAGTTAATTTATTTATATTTGCTCTGAAAACTCTTTGCCGATCTAATCTAAACATAATCAGTACAGTGTGTATATACTAGTGTCAGTAACTGACAACTATTCTCGTACCCGAGTCAAAACAACACAAATTGAAGAGATGTTCCAAGATAAAAATATTGTAAACAGTGTAGATAGGGTCATTTTAAGGCCGCCATGACAAACTTTCACGTACAAAATAATGTATTTAGAAAATATCAGTAGATCAATAGAATGAATTATATAAATTGCATAAAGGCATAAAAACAAAAGAATTTGCTTCTGGTAAATCAATCCATTGTAGAAGAAATGAACGTGCAGTCGTTTTTGGATATCAGTTTTTTTCTTTCATTGCAGGCTGAAAAACACTTTAATACAACATAGGCACATAATCCCCTTCTTACCTATTGTATTTTAAGTGGTTACCCAAATACTGTTTAAAGACATATGTTTTGTTAGACTGTACTGTTCAAATCGGAGTTAGGCAAACTATAAAATATATTTCAGGTAACCAGACTCAACCTTAAACATTTAGAATTTCAATGATTTATACAAAAATGAATAATGTAATTTTATAATAGCACATTTAGCAAGTGAAGATTTTTAGGTTTGGATTAAATAATTAACAATAAGAGAAAACATGTATTGTCATAATACAATGTAAATTTCAATCATACTGCCAAAACAGATCAAGCCAAATTTTCCTTAGTTAAGAGTTCTGAAACTAGACAATTGCAGTGATATCTATAACATCTAAAATGATGCATCATTGAGCCTAGTTCACACACTGTATATTCCCAGTATACAACTCTAACGTGTCTCGGTTTAAACAACGTGGCCAACCAGGACCACAACTCGAGTGGCGCTGGGAAGGATCGGGATATATTGTGTTGCAACCGCAATCACTGGGAAGTGGCCCTCGAGCATGTTTTTAAAAAGCAAACAAATGAGAGTCAACGGAGAGCAAAGACAAATGCAAGCGAATTCCAGGAAGATCCGGGAAATCACCGTTGCTTTTCTGGCATAATTTGTCAACCTATGGTCACCTAGTGAAACCAAAGTAAACCAGCATGACACAACTACACCCGATATGTACCACAGGATAGCTAATGTAGCCCATACCCGGTACTGAACTAAGTTTTGGCACAGTCGCTGCATATAATGTGGGTAAAGTAACGATTAATTGCAGTTCTTTTTGACGTCGCTAATGTTGTGATCCCGGTTTGCCTCTGTGTTTAAACCAGGATACACGGGAGATGTGTACAGGACAGTGTAAACAAGCATTTGATAGTATTGCGGGAAATACAGTAGTCCCCTTCCGGTCCATTTAAAAGTTCTGTGATTATCATAAACTCCTGGTTATTACCATTTATAATTTATTCAACTTTCAGATAGAAAACTATAATTACGATGTACAAAATGGACACTGAGCTTTTAAGTTATAGCATGCTTCGGATTTCAACAAACAGTTTAACGAACGAACGAACGAACGAACGAAACATTTATTTTGACATAAGCATAACAAGCTCATCGTCATATACAAGAAACAAAAGCATAGCATGACATTAAATGTGACAAGTGAACAGTGAGTAAAAGGACAATGACATGTAAATATGGCATATTACATAATATTAATATTAACAGACGGACAGACAAACGAGCAGGCTTAGTGAGGAAACAAAATGATGTACAAATGGTACCCTTTGCCAAATACTTATTTACAATGTTTTGTAAACCTAGCTTTAATACTTTGCAAGTTATCACAGGATCCTAACAATGGACAAGGTAGTGACACCTCATTTCAACAGGGTGATCATTTCTGTCAAATAGTTGTAAAATCCGACTTAAAATAACAAATGACACGTTTTTGCTGCAAGGTCATGCTGTGACCTTGACCTTCAAGGTAGTGACCCAAATGTTGCCTGCAACAGCGTCTCATAATGGTGATTATTTCTGTGAAAAAGTCTTAAAATGGGACTTCAAACAACGAATAAATACGACTTTGCTGGAATGTCATGCTGTGACATTGACCTTCAAGGTAGCGACTAAAATGTTGCTGGCGAGATTCATTCCAATATGTTGATCATTTCAAGGGTATAGTTGCTAAATTCGACTTAAAATAACAAAGTTATGAGCCAGATACGACTTTGCTGGAATGACATGCTGTGACCTTGACCTTTAAGGTAGCGACTCAAATGTTTTGCGCGACACGTTACCTAAATATGGTGATCATACCTGTGAAATACAATGAAGTTGTAAAAGCTGACTCCAAAAAACAAAGTTATGGGGCGGACACGATTTTGCTGCAAGGTCATGATGTGACCTTGACCTTCAAGGTATTGACCCAAATGTTGTTTGCGACACGTCGTCTCAATATGGTGATCATTTACATGAAATCATTATAAAATCCGACTTTAAACAACCAAGTTATGAGGTGGACACGATTTTGCTGCAAGGTCATGCTGTGACCTTGACTGTCAAGGTAGCGACCCAAATCTTGATAGCGACACGTCAACTCAATATGGTGATTATGTCTGTGAAATAGTTTTAAAATCCGACTTCAAATATTGAAGTTATGGGCCGGACACGATTTTGGTCGTGCTGTGACTTTGACCTTCAATGTAGCGACCCAAATTTGGCACTTGCATATTGTACACATTGTTACCTTTTTACGTACTAAGACTAAGATTCATACGCCTAGCTTAAATAGTTATAAAGTTATCAAAGGATCCTTATTTTAGCGGACAGACGTACTGACAGAATGTCGGACGGACAAACGAACAGACGGACGGACGGACAGACGGACGGACGGACAGAGGGTAAACCTATAGCCCCCTCCGGTGTGAACACCTGTAGGCGACTAAATAGGCTTTACGAATCAGCCAGACTTCTGTTTGGTTTATCCTCGTCCATCGGCTACATATTACTGGAATGATCCGTGCCAATGGCCTATGGCCCAAGACCAAATATCCCTTTTGTGGTACCTCGGTTCAAATCCTACTTTGACAATATGTTTTATGATTGCTTGCATGGTTTATTGTTTTTGCCATTTTAAATATTTTGGTAATTAAACTATTTCTTACCATTAAAAGTTGTTTTCTTTTGCAATGCTATTATAATAAAGATGCTAGGTCTGTATCTGTATACCCTTATAATCGGTCACAAATCTTGCAATATGTTAAGTATACTGAATAAATTATTATTGCAAACGGAATAGCATAATTATGTGACACGTAATAGGTTTTTGAACAAAAAAGAAAAACACAACAAAACAAACAAGCAACCATAAAAAACCCTTGCCGCAGCAGCGAATTTAACCCGGTACCTCTTTCACCTAAAGCAAATGCTTTAACACTGCACAACAAACCAAGAGAAGCGATTGTAGGCAAGCTACTAGTTAGTATTTAACTGTTTCGACCTTATAGGTCGAAACGTAAATAAACAAAGCCTAATTTGCGAATTTACAATAAATTCTGTAATATGTTTCCATGCATGCATAACTAATATTTGGCAGTTTCTCATATTTACCGGAATAGGTTTCACTGCTTAAATATCGTAAAATGATGGATGTAAACAATTGTTACCTAAAAGGTACGGGCATATCATCTTTAAGCACACTTGACATATTTCAACTTCATATACTGCCAAATGTAAATACTGACTACATAAGGCGTATAAAGTATGTTGTTTTTCTGAATTTCTTATACGCAATTCATACATTTTATTATACGCTATAGTGTAACTGCGCCTTAAGGCCGCCATTTTATCTTTCAGTATCGGGATCAGGATCTGTATCAGGATCTGTGTCCGGAAGATTTTAATGCAGACGCCCCAGGACATTCCACGTTTTAGTATCCATCAAACGCATTCTTCCTTTTTGACCTTATTTTGAACTGTGCAAACATAATATTATTATTTACAGGAAAATACAACATTTTTATAAAAAATGTGGTAACAAGTAAACTTTCTTATATACATGTACGTGCCCCATTGCAAGGATATTGTGCGTTAGATACCGACTATTAAGTGTTTTATTGAGAGAAAAAATAGTGATTTCGCCAATTAAACCCACACTTATAACTAACTTAATTACTGTTATGTTTTTGCTGATCCAGGAATATTAAAAGGTATTAAGAACGTCAGGTGAAGTTATGTCTCCGCCTAACTTGAAAAAGACATATTGTTTTGCTCTGTTCGTCCTCCCGTCTGTCCGTCCGCCGTCACCTTTCTTTTCCTTACTAATCTTACAAACCATGTGACACAGACACTTTAAATTGACCTTGATAAGTTGTACTTTCGGGGGTTCATATCAATTTGTTGCAAGATGGAACCTGGAATATTAAGTCGTTTGCTTCAAATATAGTTTATACTAAGATCTTTTATTATCTTTTGTAATAAAAACGAAATGTTTTTCGACCCTGAACACATGTGGCTATACTGATGAAATGTTTAACAATTGTTCTTCTATATTCTTTTCGAAATGGTTTCTGAAGTGATAAGATAAACAGATCCACGACCTCGTCTTTCCAGAGCCATTATAAAAATAATACCAGATGCTTCCTTGCTTAGAGCACAGCAAAATTATAAGGACACGTCTGGATTCTCTGTCCTCGCAAAATCGTTCAATAATGAGAAGGATTCCATCTGGAATGAGCGATCGAGAGTGGTTAATATAAGTTTGGATAACTTGCTTCGCAATCGACCTTAAATAAAAATCAAAAATAGACAGTACATGTTGTCAGGTTTACCAATGTTTATCTTTATTTATAAGATACTTCATAAAGTAAACATTTGCTATACTATTTGTAAGTATGACTATTTAAAGTGGAAAGGATGTCGAAATCAAGTTGCTTTGTCTAAGGAGGAGATATAAAACTATATGCCCAAAGAAGTCCAAAAACGTCAAATTGTCATGTTCAAAAATAGCAATGATATTGAAATGGAATAAATAAAATATTGTTATGTTACCTCAAAAGTACCACTCTTAAGTAATATTCAAAACATAAAAAATGTTTATTAACCATTAATCAGCATAAACAGTGGATTTCGAGGGCTAGCAGAAAATATAATAGGAACATACCTGTCAAACTAAGCCGTGTATTAAACTTTATGCACCAACAGAGGTAATCTAAGAGTTTTATAAGTGCAACATCAACAGTTTGTCAAAAAAAGAAAAGTTTATTAAGTACATAGGACGTAAAAAAGGTTTGAACCAAAATTGATTTGTCTTTTTTGGACAAACTATTGATGTTTAACACATAAAACTGTAATTGAACGTGGTCTTTGTATGTGACCCATTGACACTGCTTGTTAAGAGAGAACGCATATATTTGACTAATAAGCTTTTAAACGCGAACCAGGTCACATGAACATTATAGTCGTGTTTATATCATGGCCTTGTTACAATGTACCGGTAGTTCGAACACATCGACTTAGAAAGCCACTACTTAGGTAAATTGTGTATAAGAGAAATGCTCAAAGACAAAAATTTAACGAATAGTGCACACATTGAAATTAATGAGAGAGATAACAGTAAACCATATTTATATTTTATGCAAAACGTGTTGCTGGATTCGTTTTATTTAAAAAATAATCTAGATTAAACAAACTTATGTATTTCTGTGGTTACATTTCTATTCCAATAAAAAGTCAAACCAATAATCTATAATAGATGAATATTGCAAGCTGCAGCTTTCCATTTTCTCAGTTTAATTTTAACAGTTATTTCGAAATCACTTTATTAAAACGAATATTGCATTTTTACACAGACTTAATATCGGCCTTTTTCAGAAATTTACCAAAAACTTTAGCCAATATATTGACTTAATTTGACCATTTTTTTACAATATCATCTCTCTATAAGGATTCAACCGATTGAAAAATGTTGATTTAATCATCTTGCGCCAAAGTATTGGGTTAACAAAACCAAAGGTATTTAGAACAGTTAATCTTTACAGAACTTCCATGTACATGCCAGATTCTGTGTCACATTCTGGCACATATTCATTTTGCAGAGTCGGTGTAAGGTAAGAGGCAGATGGGCCCACGAGTTCCATTTCTCTGGACGAGGTTTCTTGACCAGTTGCCATTTCCGCCTGTGGCTTTTGGTGTTTGTGCCTTTTTCTCCTGTTTATATAAAACATTGTTTCATGTTAAGGTTATATTTTTTGTCTTTTTTATTTTATAATTATGCACATCAAATATAATATAATTATATATTTTTCATAAAAATTTAATATCAAGTAATAGATAATTTAAACCCTAACCAGTAGCTTTCATAGAATAAAGACAATGAGGTTTCCTGTTAGAAACTAAAATATAAAGGGATGAAAGCATAATCAACATAGAACAAGACACTGTCAAAATAAAATACATACATATTTAACAGCATAGATTTTAAATTTTATACATGCGAGACGCTAAACGCCTTATTTAGACGAGTTTTTAAGCAATGTTGTATTTTAAAACAACTGAATTATAAAACAGATGAAAATAACAAACAAAAAAAATAATTAACTGTTACCTTACAAGGATGATAGCTGTAGCGCATATAATAGCCACAACGATTACCGATCCACCAACAGACGTGGACAGAACTATCACCTGTTGTTGAGTCTTCGACTGACATGCTGAGGCTGTGGGTGGACGCAATGTAACGTTTTACTACGATAATTGCTACAAAGATACCCATTTAAGGAATAATGATGGTTCATAAGATCTTCATTCTATTTTCTATTAACTACTTTGGCATGCTCATCTAAAATAATAGCTGTCATGATTTTCTGTGTAAATTGTGTAAAAAAAGTGAAGGAAACTAGTAAAACAGTTGCTTGTAGGTGTAATAAACGCCAGGAAAATGATATAAAGACGAAATATGAGCGTCGTTTTGATGTTACGCTTGGGAATAGCATTACCGTGCATGGCGTCATTGTATTACTATACCTGCAAACACTTGTACCTCACACAAGGTAAGGGAAGTGCCATACGTCGAGACGGTTAAGTGCTGTACGGTTGTGCCTGTACTTATTGGGATCAGAATGACATCGCTACACACATCGGGTCCCTCGGCTGGATAACTTAAGCAAATGGTTTCATTGGAGTCGTCTTTATAGAGAGGAACACCATTCCCACTTATCAACATCCCACTCAAGCGCGATCGATGATCTGTTTAGATTAGAGTTCAGACGTTGTGAATACAAGTTTTAAATGAAATGCCAGGCGAAACAAGACATATTAAGGTAAACAGGACATACTGTAATGCCATACACACGTCGAAAGCAAGAAAAAAAAACGTTTACGAAAAAAATCTTTTTAAGAGTGTTACACGACCATGCCGCTGTCCCTTAATTCTATATACGGTCATTCAGCATATGTGTAATGTGTTTAAAACAAGTTTGCACATAAAATCATATATTCATACTTCGTTAGTGCCAGATGGTGCATAATGATGTTCATTTACAATAAAATATGATTAAATGATGAAAATATGGCATTTTAGTATATTGTGTTGATGAAAGGTACCAAATGGACAATTTCCCACTCTCTGTTACAGCAAACTTTTATAATAACTGCGAGCTAGAAGGTGCCATTTCCTTCTTGTGACTAAAAACTACTGCCATCTGTACAATTAGTTGGAGCCAAAAGTGGCCAATGGAACCTTTTTCCGCCAAGAAAATAAAACAAATCAAATGGTACATATGAGTTTTGTTAATTTTTAGTAAACATTTCAAAATTCAAGTTTATTTTTTTACTGAATACCGATACTGTATAACTGAATAAATTTATTTAAAAAGGTCAATTTTGGAAAGAAATGTCGTTTGGCACATTCTGACACTAAGGGGGCAATATAATAGTTTGAATAGTTTGCTTAAAATTGGAATGTACATATGAATGAAACATAATGGTAATATTATAACGGTACAATAACATAGTAACTACATGTACTTGACTTACGTACTTGAACGTTTTCTGTTGTAGATTTTTATGTCTGTAATTGGGTAAGAATTCCCAAGGTCCACACTCCACCATTCTGGGCTTGTATAGTTTCCATCTTCAGTGTGGGCACACGTAATATGTGCCAGGTCGTCAACAAATGTGTTCCCATCCACAGCTTTACTGGCATACCCCTCTTTGTATCGGCTTGACTGTGTCGCTTTTTGGCCTTCAGCAAGGTTACGCCCTATTGTCATAAAGTACACAAATGATTTCACTGTACACATGTCTATGTGACTACATATGATATATTAAACAATGAAAACTAAAATAACTCTTTTTCTAGCTTTTCTTTTGTTTTACATGTATCAGAGTAAAATGGACAGACCAGCAAACAGTTGCTTTAGTTTTTAATCATTTTGATTGTACAACATTTGCAAATTATTTCTCGTCTTGGGATATTTAATTGTCTTACCCACTTCAATCAAAATATCACATGAAGACATTCTGAATTTACCTTTAAATTTTTGTATTTGTCATCTTATAATAGTCAGGTTTTCTTAAATCTTTGTTTTACATGATTGATATAATGCTTGTTTATTATTTTCTGAAACTTTTTGTTAAACGTTTTGCATATGGCCACCACTGTAGTTATAGCCATAAAATGATATGCCTAACTGTTCATATAAATATATTTCTATATTTTTAATGTGTAATTCTAATACAAATTAAAGTACATTTTCTCAAGGAAAAATAGCTTGCAGCAGCTGACATTTTTTTAAAATTTAATTTGTTAAATAAACATACATGTCACTAAATTACACAAAATCCTACAATAACTTTAACTGTTACCTTCGCACGAAGTGTCGGTAGCACAAGGTCCAATAAGAAACAAAAGCGCAGGTAAGATTAGAAAGTCGTTCATTGTCACTTTTTAGTTGCCATAATAATGATTGACAAGTCAAATATTACTACTAATTGGTGACCAGCGAAACCCCAGACTGCAAACACTAGCTGGAAACACTTGAATTTAATTTATTATATAAATAACTGTCACGCATATATAAAAATAACATTAGGTCAAGCTACAATTTATACCAGAAGCTTAATGATTTCTTAAAATAATTTTGATTATTATTTGATAATGGTTTGTACGCGTATCAAATAGCTAGCAACCCAAATTACTGTTTTAGAAATCACTAAACTGTATTCTTAATAATAAACAAGTTCATGTAAGTCAACTGATATCTATTAAAAGACAACACTTCACCATGCTTCCCGAATCAATTGTTAAATTTAATTGTTTGATAAAGGGTTGTCGTTGTATCTTATGTTTTGGGCGTGTCATTACACTTTCTATTATTAAAAGTCTAACAGATAATTTTGTTCAAGTAAACAAAACAGTTGATATATTTAAGGTATGATTCTTATTTTGGTGCGGTTCATGCAGATTGGACATGCACGCGAGATATGGCAAATCCATAAAGCGCGCTAGAGTTTTATGGTAAATTTGCCAGCTCGCGTGCACGTCCAATCTGCATGAACCGCACCAAAATAAGAATTACCGGTATTACTTATATTTACATTTTGTCTAAGTAATTGAAAAGTTTGAACTTTCTAAAAACATTTTTAAAAGAAATATTAATAAAAAATATCCAGCTACCGTCCGAATTTTACAGCGTTAATGAACAAGTGACGTTGTTTTCCTTGGTCAAACGACGTTAGGCTGACCAACCAACGTTCTTTTATGAAGTAAACAATTACGTCAGTTTCGCGCAACAGAGACGACCGAGTCATTCAAAATGAACCTCGTTTTTTTCCTTTAGAAAGTAATAAACGAATGTAAATATTTGGTTTTAAACAGTTTTACAATTATAATGCTATTTTAAGAGTCACTTTAAAAAGATTTTTTTAATTATTTTAATATAATTTGATGGTAAATTTAAGGCTCTCTCTCTCAGTTAATAAATTGTGATTTATTGTGAGGCGGTGTTGGGTAAGTGCAAGTGACGGGACTAGGATTTGACCCTACGGGATTCGATTGCGGTTTAAGTTTATGCCATTTTTAGCATAGGTCATATTTCTACTAAAAGTAGGTTAAGACAGTATCGCGAGCGAAGCGATCGAAAACATTTCAGGATCCTTCCGGATCCGATAATGAGTGCTAACACTGCTAACACTGACAACTATTTCCATTGGTTCTTTTTCATCAAAGGAGATATGTACGCCCACTTGACAGTTCTTTCAATCGGGACCTTCGGCGATTACTTCGGAAATTTCCGAATGTACGGAAATGGCCGAGTTGCTACGCTCGCACTTCTATATGCTGTATAAAAATTTTAGGTGACTGTGTCGTCTTCTATTAAAATAGTTTCTTATTGAGGTTAGGTATTTTTATCTTTTTATTAAATACTTAAAACAGGTCGGATTCTCTTAACTTTGAAACAACTTCGAAACATTATTGATCACTAAATACAGTTGACTTAATGAATAGACAACTTTGCAATTGGTCCTCATGTTTTCCCGATGAAAAACATCTACCAAAATGTTGATCAATTGTCCAAATACTTTACTCGATACAGTTTCGAGATGAAACATTTATAATGGATATATAAACATATTTTGATTGTTTTTAACAATGCTGATGATTTCTACTTACTTGCTAAATATACACTAATAAATTAATTATGTATGCAAATATGCAATTATACTTCATGCTGACTAGTGCTGGCGGATATTGCTTGCTTCCTGCATTTTCTGTATTTTCACACGTTTGTTATTTTATATAGTAGTGTCATTTTGGTTTGAAGTGGAGCTCATTACTGTTCGTAAATAATCGTAAGCTAGTTGGCGTGTTTGTGGTTGTTAGCTCGGCAGTCGAATATTATATTTAAAGCAGCTGACCTCCAGATGCTAAAAAAATAAAAATAAAATGAAAAAATAATAAAATTAACGGTAAATACTGGTCAAGTTATGTTCAGTGGATAAATCTATTATTACTGACACCTAACCTCAGGTGAGAAAGTTGACAAAATCGTTAGTAAAAGTTCTTCTAACAACTATTACCGGTATATACGATATTTAAAGAGTTATTTTGAAATATGTGTAACTAATGATTTTCTAGTATATTCTGGAGGTCAACTGCTTTAATCTCATGAAAGGTTTTTTTCATGCGCAAATATTAAATAGAAATGCTTAGTACAGCGGTTTGAGTGTGCGCCTGTCACACCGTCGGAATACAGCTTGATGAAGTGTCGTTATGTCTTATCTTTTATAATAGTAATTTTTGACCTTTCATCTTTTATCACTTACATTGTTTAAATCGTTAAAAATTTAAAAACTGTCTTATAAAAGTGGTTCAAAATAAAAACACGTCTGTCTGGAATTGAACCCAAAAAGTCCGCGTAACAGCGCATCACCTATATCACATAGTTAATGATGATTTACGCCAAACCTACTCACTCACTTATCTACGATAAAGCTATACAATATTCCATACAAGCTTATTCGATTTGTTGATTGCTATTTTAAAACTCCGCTGTATACGGAATATGCATGAGTGCCACAAAATGACAATATCAGATTTGAAGGGTCTGTGCGAACATTACTATATAGTCCCCCACAGATCACTAGTCTTATCTGGGAACTTGGCCGTAATCTTTTGTTATGAAAACAAACTGTTTTATGTAGGTCATGCTTTAAATTTCGACAAAGAAGCCTTTAAAGACGATTATATCAGCACATCTTCATACGAGCGCCTGTGGTGCAAGGGTTTAACAGATGAAATGGAAAGCCCCCAAAAAGCATAGCCTGCACGAGAAAACAGCAGTTCTGTTTTGTTGACAGAAGCTGTTTATCAGTAGTAATGAATGATGCCACACCACTGACGCCCCTAGCGCATTAGCGGAACTCCATTTTCAAATGTAAACAACGTACATGTACACTCCATGATCGCTGAGGACTAGAACAATATAACTACACAATAAGACACTGGCTTTATTTTATGATTTTAGATCGAGTGATGTCACATTGGGCGTGGGTTCGAATCCTTAAATCGGATTTTTTCTTTTGATTGTTTTTCTACATATGTATTTATTGTATATATTTAACAATAACAAATATCTTTAAAAGTAATAACAAATACAAGACAACAAGTACGTATTTAACAGTAAACTGTATTCAATCGCAAAAAAAGTCATAAATTTCGTTTAAGCCATCAGCTGTACATGTAAGTGTTGATGCAGTGTCTGTAGAGACGTACAACAGTGAACACCGCGCGACGCGGTGTACGAACACCGCGGATCCCGATGGCCGGACATGGTGGTCCCTGATGGTTACTCGCTTTTTTCTACAATTTACATGTATATAATATAGACGATGAAAAACGTTGACCGCGATAATCCCTCGCGGGCGACCACCGCGAATCCTCGCCTTCGGTCATCGCGAAACGCGAGGGTCATGACCACCAGGGTCAACGGGTGTTCGGCCGCGGTGTTCGACCGCGCGTGGATAATTCTGACCACCGGGGTCAGAGGGTTTATGAAGGTTCCGCGTTGGCTGTACTGTATTATGCCTACGCTCGTCATCACACTCGTTCGCTCTACCGGACATGATATAGGGATAAGTGGAGTCTTCTTTTTCGCCTCAGAATCGCAGAAAAACAAAACAGATTTTGAGAACTTTTGCAACATGTGCATTTATTAAATGACGACTGTGTTTAAGCGACGCCATCTCTCAAATGATGTACTGTGTTGTCTAACTTCAAAATGCGTTTGTAAATTCATGTATACAACTCGACTTGTATTCCTCAATTAAGACCGTGAATCATGTAAAACACAGTGAACAGATTAAGCAATTATCGTTCTCGCTAAATTTCGTTCAGTTTACGTTAATACAACGACAGAAACCCTTATTTTTAAATATTTATGATGTTGCCGAACGTTGTTGGCGTCATTTCGGGCGTCAATGCGCCTTCCAAGAATGTCCGACCGAGTTCAAAAGGCGTTTAAACGGGAGGTGAAGATTACCATTCAAGTGCCGCAACGTGGTTTTTCGTAAGAACTTGACATGTGGAATTCGCTTATTGCGGACGGGCATTGTGCTCCTGGAAAATGATGGCGTCGTGGGTTTGAAAGGAAGGCACAACGTATGGAACAACAATTTGCTCACAGAACTTAAATGCTGTAAATGTCCCTCGCACAATAACGAGCTCTGTTCTACCATTCTTGTGTATACCACCCCTAACCATCAACGATCCACCGCCATCCTGCCCCCTTGCTGCACGTTGGGTGACGTCAAAACGTTCACCCTCTGCGCGCCAAACATACGCTCTCCCATCAGAAAATCTGACACAAAATCTTGACTCATCGGTCAATAATACTTTTTCCGTTCATTAACGGTGCGCCGTTATCGAATTCAAACGTGCACAAGCGTAGTAGGTCGTAAGAATGATTCCTTTGTAGGGACGCCTGCTACGAAAGCCACGTTTATTAAGGCGATGCCGAATGGTTTGTGTTAGAAAACGAATGAAACTGCTCCGTAAGTGTATAGGCCGACATGAAACGATTTATGCGTGACGTCACAACAATATAACGGTCATTAACAAATGACGTTTTCTTAGGTCTCCCTGACCTTGGTCGGTCCTGAACACGTCCAGCTTTATTAAAACGACTTTTAAGTCCCGACATGGTGCTAGCTGCAACACCAAAATGTGCAGCATCAGCTTTTGCCTGCAATCCGTCATGAAACATACTAAGCGCAATTGAACGTTGCTCCAACGTAAGCCTTGGACGTCGTCCCATGATTGTTTCAGTGATTGAAGAGTTCGATTAAATGGTGTGTTTTTAGTTTATTTCATAAGTTTTTGAATGTTTAAACTGGGTGTACAACATAAACACACTTACTAAAGGTCGTTGTGACGTCAGTCACGTTAGCACCAGCAAATGGCGTATCTTAAGGTGTATTTGTTCAATTGAGATTGAGTAGTGTTTGGCAGAGATATTAATCAATACAATTCAGCCTAAATAATTAAACTCTGAAGCATACACATGTATTTTACATTTACACCATTCACCAATTGCTAAACCTATTTTACCTGGTATATAATCTGCGAATGCGCTAAAGAGCCGGACATTAAACGTTTTGATATGAACGAGGAATTTGAACACTGGTGCCCGGTCCAAAATGACCAATATTTTCAGCTGCATCCCTTGGCAAAAGTAGTCCGATTGAGTGCCCTTAGTACATGTGTACGGATGTGTTGCCGTAATTCGACTTATGCCTTAGATCTCCAAGTTCTTGTCATATTTGGCCTCAAGCAATATAACTTATCCGTGTTGAGAACGGGATATTGAAAGAATATCTGCTTAACGGTTTAACGTTTGAAAGGAAAATCGATATTAAACAATATTTTATAAATAAACTAAACAGAAAATGTGTATCGATATCTTAGCATTTATATCTCTTGTACTCTTCTATGTTTCAAATTATTTCGGGATTTTAAGCTCAGTAGAGTTCAAATTTATTTCAATATAAATAATATTCTACCTTCAATAACACAACAAGTATGCGTCGAAATATAATAGTATAATAAAATATTCCAAATGGAATATTTGTATTTAAGACTAATGACAGTTACATTTGTGGACCTAAATCAGCATCTAACATATCTTCAACTTAAAATGAAGTTATATATTAAAGCATTTCATTTTTGGTTGTAATTACGGAACTGTAAGTCTGTTTCCATTGCCACCTTACCGATATCTTCTTACGTTTTATAACATTGTACATTTGCTTCTACTCTACAAAACAAAAGTAGCTTCTACTCTACAAAACAAAAGTACAATTTAAGGAAAATTAGTGTTTAAAAGTACACCATTTAAGTATCTAAGTGTTGGTGCAATGAAAATGAAAGCGTTTCAAAGACTTACAGAACTACGCATAACGTGCAATTGGTTGTTAGTTTATGAAAACATTAAACAGAAACTCAATAAAAACGTTTATTGCATTTGTGATGATGTATATTCTAAAACCTTTTTATCGGTAATATTTAAGCTTTTAGAAAAAAGAGGTATTGGTGTAATCGATACTAACAACAAGCGCACCATTCATGATTACCGAGTTACCGAAGAAATCTACTTCAGCAATACTGAGTTTGGGCCGCGAGATCATCTAGCTGTTTCCCGTAAAACTCTCCAGATTTGACATTAGCTTTCAGAGCTGAATATGGCAGTAGTTGCAATTTATCCGCAACCACGGGCAATCTTGGCTGATTGTTTTATTAATCTAAATTTAGCGACAATGAGGGTCAACTAGTAATAGGCAGACCTAAGTTAGGAATTGTTTCCGTATGTTTCTTGTACTGGATTATTACGACGTAATTAAACTTGCTCGAGGTCTAGCCTGTCTCCCGTAAACCGTGTCATTGTTCCTTTGGGAATCGTACATCAACTTATTTCGGAGGATTTAAGTATGTACATATCCATCAGGAAGATGTATTAAAATGGTAAAATGTAAGGTCGTTTTCATTTAAGATTTCTGTACTGTGGCTGTTTACACACTGTTAGCAATATTAGTTATCGTAATCAACTATGAATGGTATTTTTTTAAACCTCTAAACATGTATGTGCATGTAGGTAAACACTAGTTTTCGGTCCGGTGTTTCGTATTAAAAAATAAATGTCTTCGTGTTTAAATATATACTCCGGGCTTATTAGAAAAATATAGTGTATTAACTATTTACTATAATACTTAAAATCACACTTTAAGGCGGTTCGAGCACTTTGTGATAAATTTAGAACCAAAATCTAGGTTACAAACACTTGTTTTCTTGAAAGGCCATTTATTATATGTTTCATCCATCAAATAAAAATTGGGGGTCACGGTGATTTTTTTGGAGATAATCAAGGTTGACAAATACCATGTGTGTGTCCAAAAACTCTATTTTGATACCACCTTAAGAAGGGAGTGGTGTTATTATATTTTATGTAAGTAATGTAAATAAATATATTTTTAAGTTTAAATCGGTATATTATCAACAACAACTATTTATTTGAAGGTATTATGGGAACATTTCTAAGAAGTCATGTAAATAAGGCCATATGGCATTTTGAGGCAGTGTTAAAATAAAGGGTTACGACACATCACCGCACATATCTGTTTACTGGTAGTTTTTTGTTTTATGAGGTTTCTTTTGGTGAAAGACATATTATATATCTTCAAATTAAAATGCAGAAATTGAAAGGTCGCGGTGTAAATTTTTTTTGCTATACTCAATTTAAAATGGAAAAGAAATCAAATATTGCCGTTTTTATTAATTTTTCTAAATTAGTGTCACTTATCTGTTAAAACAAAAGCTGCCTTAGATTTCTTACAAAAACTGTATGTAACCATCATGTTTTAGTGTAAAAATAATTTAGAATAGGTTTCATAAATTTAAAGGAGAAAAAAAGTGAAATTTTTCATTTACCCCACCCACATTTTTATTAATTTATACATTTATATCAGTGAAACTGTATTCTGGAATTAGCATGATGGCATTACATTATAATTTTTACTATTGTAAACGTTTTAGTAGTTATCGTAATGACCAATAAACAGTATTGTTAGCAAATATGCTTTTAAAAACAAAATTTAATTGATATTGATACTGTCTACTGATTGTTTGCAAACATTTCCCAAGTTGATATTCATATAAGAGCACTCTGAAAATTTACAATATAATACATATTGACAGAGTATGCTATTGAAATCATTATACGCAATTTTGAACAAAAGACGTGAAATTCAATCTTAGCTAATGACAAATGTATAAAAGGTTAAACATACTTAGTGCACATGACACACATGAACAACAAGGGAGGACCCATTATACTGTCCAGAAATTGTGTGTGTTTTTAATATTCAAGTAGAAAATTGTTTCATACAGCTATATTGAACCCCAACAAAAATGTAAAA
>Ga0224511_10000448_pt1 | contig 19492 bp, 8 predicted proteins | sample SF_May12_sed_USG_2_FD_169988 | JGI IMG/M metagenome (GOLD analysis project Ga0224511, IMG submission 169988) | Sediment microbial communities from San Francisco Bay, California, United States - SF_May12_sed_USGS_8_1 | ecosystem: Environmental > Aquatic > Marine > Sediment | place: USA...
CTTGTCCGTCCGTCCGTCCGTCCGTCCGTCCGTGCGATGGAAATGAAATAAGGGGACTTTTTAGTTGCCTACTAGACAACAAGGGGACACTTTGCATCAAAGGGCCATGGCCCTCTGTACATCAGCTCTAAATGTAGGAAAGGGCCGTTAAAATCTGTCCATATCAAAATTATAAAAGGCCCCTTGTTAGTGTGTCCATAGTACGGACGCATCCAACATTGGACTGTCCGTTATGAACAATAAAAAGTGCTCAGAGTTGCTGTTCCTGATCAAGATAGACAACTCTCGTGTTATGTGGAAATCCTTTGTCTTTATCGTAAAGAATACATGTGCAGGTGCTTTCGCGCCGTTTAACTGATATTGTGACGTCACAACTACGTTGTTTGAGGGGAAAATGGAAACTGAAGGTGAGCACATTGGGCCATCCGGGCCCAAAAAATCCCGTTTAAAACAGGTATGTCCATTTATATTTCTTATGAAATATGTTGTTTTGTTTGTGTTGGTTTTTAGGGCCAACGGCACGCTGTATTTTTTTAGATAGATGAAAAGGGAACTTAGAGTGCACTTCTGTTTTGAGTTGTTGTTTTGGAACTAGACTTCTTATGTAGAGCTACTGTCAGTTAGGACATTTATTTTTAATCTTCTGGTTTACGAGACCGGCGACCGTATTTTTTTTCCAAAAGTGGAAAAAAATAACAATCCAAATTGCCGGTTTTTATTTTTGCTGATGGTCGAAAAAACAAAAAAGTACGAAAAATATAATTCTTACTGATAGTGTGGTGTAGCCCACTGTCAGATTGATAGAGTGACTTCCCTTTATTTCCTCTGAGCATGCCCAGTTGAATCACAACATGTCACTGATTTTGATTGAGTTAATTTGGGTGGATTTTCTTCAAATTTTCGGCATTTTTTAGCCTCATCAGTTGATCTGCATTGTGGCAGATGTGTGTCAATAAGTTGTGTTATATTTCTGCTAAAATATTGACGAATATTTGATACGAAAATGACATTGAATTTGTCTTCTGAATTTAACTGAAATGTGAGTTCTGTCAAAAAGTGTGCACTACTTATTTGCATAAGATATAAAGGATTACCAAAATGTTTGCAAGGTTAAAAAAGGTTGGAATCTGAAAATGTTTATACTCGGATTCCTTCTGTTTTCATCAAGAAATATCACAGAAATAAACTCAGGATATAAACTACAAACAGATATGTATGAACTTATCTATTTTTTATGTAAAAGAGTTTGTTTTACTGTACTGAGTAGATCTACTGTAGTTACTTTAGTTAAATTTTATGCCTTTTCTTACCCTTCTTCTTGACATTTTCTTTCCGTACCAAGAACCTTAAAATTAGCCTAACTTTTGTTTACCAACAAAAAAAATTCTTTATGTAACGTGTTAAATTATACTTTTGCATATCTTACATAGACATTATTAAGGTAGCACCCAGCCCATGCCACCCCATAACGTCCTCGAACCTATGATTTGTCAAATCCTGCTGAATCCGCCACTGATCATAGGGTTTTTTATCAAGAGAAAACCACAATTTGCCTATAAATGTGCATTGGTTTAGAAATTAAGGCACCACTGATCGGACTATGGGCAGATATTCAGGGGTAGTTATACTAGGGATAGGTTGAAGAATGAAATGGGTTAATACCATTTGTTTGGCAAATAAAACTTATATTTTAAGTATAAATGTAGTTTAACTGTACATGATATAATTTTATAAAGAAAATCTGTTAGTGTATATAAGATGTATATACATAAAAACTTACTATGTCTGCCATAATAAATCATATTTACAATCAAATCGCATATGTGTTTTACATGATGCTTGTTAATTTGTGCTGGGTTAAAGAAAAATAAACTGCTTTTGTTTGCATATTGGTTTTTGATTTTTAAAAAAATATCAACACTTAAATAAGAACTTTTATTAAGAAGGAGAAGAAATCAAGAATTTAAGATTGGTTTAGCTTGCTCATTTAAGAAGTACGAGGTATAATAATTTTGATATATAATTCCTAAGAATTTAAATTTATTATTCTTTTATATAAATTTAGATATCGTCAGACATATTTTCAATCAAGATTCATTTAACCCATTATTATTTTATCTTAATTTATCTATGTGTAACATGACACATACTACAGTGATAATTCAGGCAGAGATTCTTATTGTCCACAAATGTCTTATCAATGTGTAAAAAGGAGAAAAGTTGTAAGATTTAATAGTAAATATAGTTGAACATTAAGAAATACAAACTGCAGTTTTGATTGTATTGCTTTATGTTTCCAGACATTTCTCTGGGTGAGCAAACTTGAGGGACTGCCTCGAGGGGTTACATGGCCTGCAATGCTTGTCCAAACACAGGATGACAACGTACTTGTCTACATTAAGAGTGACAATGCGGAGTAAGTGAATAAAATTCATTACATCATTTTTATTTTATTGTAAAATGTTGAAGGATCATTTGGATTCTGATGTAGTGTAGTATCCCCATCTGCGATTCACAGTCAAAATACCCCCCTGCCCCCAACAATTCGAAACACCCACAAATTGTTTAAAATGCCTCCCAAACCATTTATTGTCATTTGTGTAAAACACTCTCAAGTCAGCATTCTTTGTCTTGTAACTTGTTATTGTAATAATAAAACGGATATAATAATAATGTTACAGGTAACAAATTGTGGCCTCATCATTATTGTCATATTAAGATACTAAGATGTTGATTCTATTCCTGGTTGTATCAGTCATTCATGATTGCATGTAGTCAGTTAGTCATTCAGGCACTTATCATCTCACAAATACTGCCATCAGTTGTTCTGTAAGCGTCTTGGTTATAACTGGAAATCATACGACACATCAAACAGTCATGCAGTTAGTCAGTCTTTCAGTCACTCATCATCATCAAACAATTATAATCTCAGTCATAAGTCAGTCTGTATGCTGATCAGTCATTACTTACAAACACCTAGAGTAGGCATCCGTCAATCATTAAGTCTGTAAGCCATTCAGTCACTCTTCAACCATCTCACAATTTACACAATAAATATAAATTTGGATGTTAGACTAGTTATAAAGGGCCATGATCCCCTATTGCCATTTGAGAGGGTGACACCCCCCTTTTTGGTACGCAGTATTCAGGGGGTGTTTAGACGGTACGCAGTACGCAAAGGGTCGGTACGCAGTACGCAAAAATCCTGTTATATCGTACGCAGACATCTATTTTTACTTTTAAAAGGTCCAATTTTCATCAAGAAACACATTAAACGTGATATACAAAGTCAAATAATTCTAAACTTTTCGCGAGCTCGATTCGCTCGCGCTTTTTGGGGGTCATTTCAGCATTTATAAACTTAAACAATCATTTTTGCGAGGTCATATACTAGGAAATATCACATGCAAACACATCAACGCTAACGTTTGCAAGAATGATTGTACATGTGCATGCAACAGACTGTCATTTTATCTTCTTTATGTAAATGGAAACGTCAAAAATGGTAGTTTTGTTGTTAAACGGTACGCAGTATGCGAGGCAGAAAAATGGCGGTACGCAGTACGCAAGGCCAAAATAGGGCGGTACGCAGTACGCAAGGGGGGAGGGGAGTGTCACCCTCATTTGATACAATTGATTTCATCGAGTCTTGTAATTGTGAAGCTTTGAAAGATAATGATTGTCTGACATGTAACACAGGGTCATGGCCCCCTGTTACAAGTTGTACAATTTAATATTGTAATTAAATAGCTGAGAATTAAGGTGGGTTGTCTGGCTTTTAACATAGGGCCATACCATGGCCCCTGATTGCAGTCAAAACGATTAAGTGTTGTAATAATATTTATAGGAGTTAAGATGGTCGATTAGTTACAAAGAGCCATGGCCCCATGTTAGAGTTTGTACAACTGAATGTTGTAATTACATAGCTAAGAATAAAGATGGTTGTCTGACTTGTGACAAGGGGACATTGCCCCCTATTGCATTTAATACAATTAAGTCTTGATTGACATTGATATGAGGTAACATGGTTGACCTGTGACAAAGGGCCATGGCCCCTTGTTTCAGTTTACCAAATGGAGACTCTGAGTATTCTTCTAAAATTCAAAAGATATTGATGACAGTGAAAATGGTAGTCTGACTAGTTACAAAGGGCCATGGCCCGCTGTTTTATTATATACAATTGAATATTGTTTTTACAAAGCTAAGAATGTAGATGTTTGTCTGACATGTACCAAAGTGTCATGGCACCCTGTTACAATTAGACACCTGAGTTTTTTAGCCTTGGGCAAGTCAAACTTTTTTAATTCAGCATGCTCACTCAGTTTCAAATGTAAGGGTACATGTACCCCCTGTCACTAAAAATTGAAGGTACATTTCAAATTTTGTGGGTACACAGTAGGTCAAACATGTTTTTGCTTTTTTTATTAATATTTGTATGTTATTACAACTATTTGTTGAATTAAAATAACTTATTGAATAATCAATTGTTGACAGTTTATTGCATTATTCAATTTCAGTTTAAAACGATCAACAAAGTATTAAAAATTATCAGTACCAACTCTTCACTTAGGCTTTAATCAATACAGCAGAAAAAAATAAATAATTAAAATTGAATGCAGATCTTCAGTTTAATGAAAAAACAATATCATAACCGAATTTTCATATATGATCTAAAATTACGTACATTCATTTCAAAAGTCTGACCGATTCGTAGTATTTTTCTTTTACATTATTTGGACGTATCAAAATCATTAAAAGTTAAATGTAATGATAAAGTGACAAATCTTTTTGATTACTTTTAAGAAGTTTTGAACACTTTGTTGGTTAGTTGACATTTTTATTCTTGTGACAATACACTTGACATAGTAAGGTAGGATAAAAATACTTATGAAAAGTCAGATTGCGGCTTTGAGTCAGACTTTGCTAGAAACGATATTCAACCAGCGGATATGTCGTTTAAGTCTGTCCCAAAAGAACCGCAATGTTTAGCAGATGAGCGAGTTAGACCTTACCAAACATTGGGAAGACTCGGCACTGACTGTTCTAATGATTTTTCTGTACGTGCATGTACCCCTGCACAGCTGACAACTGCATGTGAAATGTTTTGCGTGAATCGCACACTGAATCACGCTCTGTAGTCATACCTTTTCAAAGTTCATTCTCCACATTTTAGATTAATGCATCTATCCTACATGTGCAAACATTATTTGTTTGACATTTTCAATGTGTTTTTAAAACAAGAGTGTATTTTGGGCAAGTAAAAATCATTTTGGGCAAGTGGTTTTCCAACACTGTTTTTAAAATGTGAAGGAGGTTGTCTGAGATATGACAAAGGGCCATGGCCCCTTATTGTAGTTAATACAATAGTGTCTTGGAATGACATTCATAGAAATTAAGATAGTCATCTAACTAGTTGCAAAGGGCTATGCCCCCCTGTTTCAGTTTATACTACTGAATATTATAATTACGTAACTGATTGCCTGACTCTAAGCAAAGGGCCATGGTCCTGTATTGTAGTTATAATGATTGAGTCTTGAAATGAAATGGATAGGAGTAAAGACGGTTGTCTGACTAGCTACAAAGGGCCTTGAGCATCTGACACGTTACAGCCAGAGATCAAAGCAACAAAATCTATCATTGAGTGTAATATGTAAGATGCAAAATTGAGCAACAAAACCACTTAATGCAAACATGAAACAAGTATAGCAAAAGCCTTTGTTGTTCAGGAAGACACTGTAATATTTGTTCTATTTTTCAGGCTGTGTGTGGGAAAAGCCAACGTACAACCTCTTGATGAAATTGAACCTTATAAAGCCAGAACTTTGGGTATGTGTTCTTTTGTTCTATACTTAGTTTTTTTAACTGCTTTGTTGACACCGTTGAGCTTGTTTATTTGGGTTTAATGTTCCAACAGTATTTCAGATTAAAAGAAAATGCATATTTTAGACAGATCTAGTGCAGTTGACAGTGCAATATCACACCATACACATATGGCATAACACTAGTCACATTATCTTGACACAGGCCCAACAAGTCCAGGAACTAACGTTTATGCTGAGTGCCCTTTTTGCTCCGATTGTAATGAAAATGAAATGTAATGATGTCTGTCCCAGTAATTTCTCAGACAAGTGCGAATATGGGTCATCTGGGTCCAAAAACTAGGTCACTGTTACTAAAAATAGAATTTTCTTGTTAACACTAACAGTCACATTTTTGCTCCAATTGTCATGAAACTTGGTCAGGATGTTTGTCCCAATGATGTTTCATACGAGTTCTAATATGGGTCATCTGAGTCCATAAACTAGGTCACTGTTGCTAAAAATAGAATTTTCTTGTTCACACTATAGTGGTCACATTTTTGCTCTGATTGTCATGAAAGTTGGTCAGGATGTTTGTCCCAATGATTTCTTGGATAAGTTTGAATATGGGTCATCTGGGTCCAGAAACTAGGTCACTGATACTAAAAATAGAATATTCTAGTTAACACTCTTGTGGTCACATTTTTGCTCCCATTGTCATGAAAGTTGGTCAGGATGTTTGTCCCTATGATTTCTCGGACAAGTTCGAATATGGGTCATTTGGGTCTAGGTCACTGTTACTAAAAATGACTTTGTTGTACTCAGGTGAGCAATAAAGGGCGATCATGGCCCGCTTGTTTTTTTTTCCAGATTATTTTAAATGCTATTTTTTTAATGAAAATATAAACATTTAACTGCTTCAAAGTAATATCTTTCTGTCTCATGGTGACCTCTACATGGTGATGAAAGATTGCTACCAAGATTTATTTCAGGTAGCAAGTACTTGCTACTAGCTCTAAAGTTAATTTCTAACACTGCTGTTTTATATGATTCAGGTATCTTGACGAAAAAGAGGAGACTTCAAACTATTCAACAATTTTTGGCTGATATAGATTGGGTAGCTGAGAATGTGGTTAACGGAAATTTTAGAAAAAGTGTAAATGATGAAACCGAAGATGAAGAAAGTGAAAGTAGGGAAAGTTCAGAAGATGTGAGTGAAGAAAAGTGTGAGGATATCAGATATGATGGGACTTATGAAGAAAAGGTGTGTAAAGAAAGCAACAGTGATCAGACTGATGAAGACATGTGCCAGGAAAGCAAAGATGCTACTGATGTAGAAAAGTGTAAGAGAAGCAAAGATTACATGACTGATGAAGAAAGATGTGAAGGAAGCATAAGTGATAGGACAGCTGCTGAGAAAACATGTGAAGGAAACAAGGGTTATGTGACTGATGAAGAAATATGTGAAGGAAGCATAAGTGATAGGACTGATGAGGAAACATGTGAAGGAAACAAGGGTGATGTGACTGATGAAGAAAGATGTGAGGGAAGCATAAGTGATAGGACCAATGAGAAAACATGTGAAGGAAACAAGCGTTATGTGACTGATGAAGAAAGATGTGAAGGAAGTATAAGTGATAGGACCAATGAGAAAACATGTGAAGGAAACAAGGGTTATGTGACTGATGAAGAAAGATGTGAGGGAAGCATAAGTGATAGGACCGATGAGGAAACATATGAAGGAAACAAGGGTGATGTGACTGATGAAGAAATATGTGAAGGAAGCATAAGTGATAGGACTGATGAGAAAAAATGTGAAGGAAACAAGCGTTATGTGACTGATGAAGAAAGATGTGAAGGAAGTATAAGTGATAGGACTGATGAGGAAACATGTGGAGGAAACAAGGGTGATGTGACTGATGAAGAAAGATGTGAAGGAAACAAGGGTGATGTGACTGATGAAAAAAGATGTGAGGGAAGCATAAGTGATAGGACTGATGAGGAAACATGTGAAGGAAACAAGGGTGATGTGACTGATGAAGAAATATGTGAAGGAAGCATAAGTGATAGGACTGATGAGAAAAAATGTGAAGGAAACAAGCGTTATGTGACTGATGAAGAAAGATGTGAAGGAAGTATAAGTGATAGGACTGATGAGGAAACATGTGGAGGAAACAAGGGTGATGTGACTGATGAAGAAAGATGTGAAGGAAACAAGGGTGATGTGACTGATGAAAAAAGATGTGAGGGAAGCATAAGTGATAGGACTGATGAGGAAACATGTGAAGGAAACAAGGGTTATGTGACTGATGAAGAAAGATGTGAAGGAAGCATAAGTGATAGGACTGATGAGGAAACATGTGAAGGAAACAAGGGTTATGTGACTGATGAAGAAAAATGTGAAGGAAGCAAAGGTGATGCGCCTGATGAATTGAAACTTGGAAAAACTGTAGGTGAGAAGACTGCTGAAGAAAAATGTCGGAAAATTGTAAGTGATTTGGATAGTAAAGGTGATTGGACTAAAAAGCAAACGACTGAAAAAATGTTTTTTCAGGAGTCCGACTATGATAGTGCAGTCAGTGAAAGTGTTTGTAATGAAACTGATCTTGAAAGTGATGGTATTAGTTCTGATGATGAAAGTGTAAGTGTGGAGACTGATAATGAAAGGGAAGACTTTGGAGATGATGACAGAGATGAGGATTATTTGCCAGAGACAGAGGATGAAATGGAAGATGATGACAACCAAGAAGATTCTAATGGCTTGCCAAACTTTCTGAAGTTTCTTAGTAAGGAGATTGAGGATATCCCAAAAGTTATCGACACACAACAAATGGAATCTGAGACAGAAAAGCCTTACCAAAGAAAGATAAAAGAAGATCAAATAGTCAGGGACAACAAGTATAAGAACATTTACATTAAAAAGTTTGTCAAGTCGAAAGATGGAAAGTCAGGTTTAAAAACAGATGATCGCCCGTATGATACGGTTCATGCCTGTTATTTTTGTAGAAAACTCTTCACCCACATCCAAGACCACATTGAAAATAGACATGCTGACATGCCTGAAGTCAAAGAAATTGCAAATCTGAAGAAACGAATGGCAAACACTGATGATAAAGGAAGATTAAAGAAACAAATAAAAAGATGCCAAGATTGCCTCAGATATTCAGGAGATCACATGCATAACCAAAATGTTAAAGATAGTAAAGAAGGAGAACTACTTATTCAACGGAAGTCTTGCTCAGGCGAAGATTTTAATGTAGATGACTATGGCCCATGCCCTCAATGCAAACAATGGATAAAACTTGAAAGTTCCGTGAGAATTCACCAGAAAAACTGCCCCAGAACAGTTGAAAGCCCAAATCATTTTGGAAAAAAAGCACTTGTTTGGCAAGCTAAGCAAATCATGGGGGTTGTTGAACAGTCGGGTTCAAAAATGCTGCACAAGGAAGTATTTTCTAAAATGAGAAAGGACGATATCAGTACTTGTGCGAAAAATGATCACCTGATCTGTAATTTGGGAGATGTCTGGTTATCGAAGTCCATTGGTCACGAGCTCCGTAGAGGGAGAGATAGTTCGTTCCACATGCGTCTTGCAGCCAAACTACTGCTAGAATGCAGAAAAAAGCTAAAAAATCCAAGTCTGGATATGGATGAGCTGCTCACTATGAAATTCTTTGATACCATCATAGAAGCAACTTTAGAACTGTGTGGTAAAAATGAACATGATGAGCTTGCCCATCCAAGCACAGCCAATAAGATAGGCTTTGACCTGGGACGACTGATTGGTTTAAAGTATGGGTATTGCCTGAGACAAAACAACCCTGTTGGAAAGGAAGAAGCGGATGGATTTCTCAAGCTGATGAAGATCGATTGGTCAACAAAGGTGACAACACATGCAAGTGTTCTGCTGCGTCAAAGGCATTTTGACAATCGTCGTCAGCTCCCTCATCCTAAGGATATTGAGGTAGTGGCAACAAAACTGTCAGAGAAGCTTTCAAGCTTTGACTACAAGAACAAATCAATGTTTGTTGAAATTGCCAGAACAACGTTGCTACGACTAATGGTGTACAATAGACGACGAAGTGGAGAAATAGAAGAGCTGAAGTAAGTTTTTTTTATGTACATTTAGTAGCTTAGAAAAACTCTTTGTATTTAAAATCTATTTGATTTGGGCTTTTTTTCACTGCCAGGGGAAGGGGCCCATGCCTTATAATTTCTAGGGGAAATTAGCGTGATTTTTTCTCTAAAGGGGAATGAAAAAACTAGAAGTAAATGTTACTTTTTGGGGAAAACTGCATGATTTTAAAGAAATTTTCCGAGGGGAAGATGCCCATAAATGGCCCCTCCTAAAAAAGGAAAAAAAGCCCTGTTTGTTTACATTTTTTTTTAACATGTATATAGTCACTCAGAAAAGCCAAATCTGCAGTTTATAGTTTGAATAAAATGTGCTAGTCTATGTTTATCTTATCATATTACTTGCCCATCTAGCTGCAGTGGAAAGAAAACAAGGGGACTTGTTGTCTACTAGTTAACATAGGCACACTGCATCAAAGGGCCATGGCCCACTATTATTTTAAAATGAAGGTATTTTGAGCTCAAAACAATCTGTAGTCCATGCCAGGTATGCATACTTAATTACTCTTACAATTGTACTTCTCTATAGGATGGAGACCTACTTAAGAAGGAAGAGAGAAATGGATGACGTTGAGCAGTCACTTCTCGGAGAGTTGACTACTACTGAAAAGTACCTAATGACAACCCAAGAGTTGATGTGGATCAGGGGAAAGGTATGCCTAATGCAAATGCATGTTTTAACTCCCGATAAAAAAAAACAGAGGATGAATTTCCTTTAAGAAATAACATGCTGCAAAAAGTCAATTATCTCTCTTTCAAAAGCCTTTTGGTGTTTCCTTAAGTTGTTGACAGGTGAGTGGCCCAGGGTCGTATGGACCCTCTTGTTGTTGTTTTTTAGACTCTTTCTTCTTGCCCAAAATGCTTTAAGGAGGAAAGGACGATGTGGTGTCAGTATGTAACTCTCATTACAAAAAGTGGCATAACTATTTCAGCGAGGCAAGCGAGTACCTGTGTTAATTCCACCGGACGCTAAGAAAGCTCTCCAGTACATTGTAGATCCAGAAGTGAGGAAACGTGCTGGAATCAAGCCAACAAACAAGTACATGTTTGCAACAAAAGGTATGAACAGGCAGATTTTCTTTGTGCTTGATCAGTGTTGGGGTAACTTGTCAGCAGGGTCTGGGTCAGTGATCTCCTCATGAATCTTGAGTACAAACAATTAATTCTTGAAAAACGTCTATTCAATCAAAGGGCCCATTTGCATAAACCTTCTTACAAACTTTAACTTACAATCAGATTTTAGTACATGATCTATTTATGAAACATGTATGAATTATGTTGGTTCATAAATACGTTGAATAAGTATGTTAAAATCTTTCAAATAACACAAATATCAAAAAATATTTATAATGGCTCATAGTGTAGTTATTTTGATATTTTCTGGTTTTTCAGGATTTTTTAATATACAGTATTGTCTACACTGAAAATAGAGTTTTACTTAAGAATGGACTAAGGAGGTGTCAGTGGCATTGCATTTTTCACTGCTGCTGATAAAAAACTTCAATCAAACAGAAGTTGCTATTTTCCCCTAATGTATAAATTGCTTCCTTCGAATCTATTGTGATATTTTCCAGATTGTAATTAAAGAAATACAGTCAAGTATTAATCTTAAGAAGTCCGTAAGAAGTTTTATGCAATGGGCCAAAAATGAATAAAGGAAAGCATAAAATACATGACTGATTCAAATGGCTTTGTTCAGAGTTACTGTTTAAAGCCATTTAAAATGAAGCAGTGATTACTTATGTTAGACAATACATCAGGTTGCTGAAGTAATAACCAGATTTAGAATTTTAAATAGGGTTGCAAACAGTTACACACTGAATTGCAAGGATGTGGTTTGCTGTGCCTTGTAAGCGTTTTATCGAACTGCAATTTTGTCCTTGGCACCTCTATACGGTTCTCTTGCTCTTTTTGGTACTGTAACAAGTATTTCTCATTTTAAGTATGCAAGAAATCTTTTACTAAAATAAGCAGTGTACCCTACATTATACTAACATTCAACATTAACATATGTATACATAGTTGTATATAATTGTAATGTAAACATTAACAAGTACAACTGTAGTACTTTCTCACTTTTAAGGAGACGGTGTCATCAGTGCATCGGAATGCATCACAGAGCTAGGGAATGAGCACCAGCAAGAATTGATACACCCAGAAAGACTCACCTCCACGGGCTACAGGGCGTACATGGCAACCATCGCACAGGTAAAGCAGTTAAATCACTGTAATACAATTTTGTGGATTATCCGTGGCTGTACAAATGAAATTAACAAGCTATCAAAATTAAGGTTTTTGTTGTATTTGTACGAGTGTTAGTAAGGTTGGAAGTGCCTTAAAAAGAACTAATTACCAAGAATGACTCGAAGAGTATTCAACAGTGTAATAACACTTTATTATAGTAAGATGTTTACTGTGTGATTACCAGAAGAGAAGTGACTCTGCATTTTAAGCATGCATGTAAAAGTCAGCACAGGGATATTAATAGCATAATGTACAAAATTAAACAAAGCATCATAATACAATCTCGCATGATGTAGTATGACGCATACTATCGTGCGAGACTGCTCTGTGTTAAAGGTTAAGAATCGTAACATTTATATATTGTTTGTATTCATAAATGATAAATCATAAACTGTATAATAATACAAACAAAAAAACTGATAAATATTGCGAATCAACAATAATACTGCCTAAAAAGTGCAGTAAAACACGATAAAAGTTGTTCAAGAACACTCTTGATTTAGTAACAAAATACGGATTGGAACCTTTAATTCAGTGAACTATTTTTTGCAAATGATAAGCGCATTCATTTGAATAATTAGTTAAAAAGGTATAGGCTGTGGCCTGAGGGCCCCAGCCTAAAAACATTGCTGGAATAGTCTTGATAAAAAATTGTCATTTTGATTGTTGACTTTATTTGTAGGTTGAGTTTAAAAGTAATTCGCTTGCATTTGATAATACAAATGTACTTTTAAACTGAGAAATTACTAGTTATAAAAAAAATTGTCAATAAGCATTTGATAAAAAAAGAATTAAATTAAATATCAATTTTTTTTTAGTGCCTTGGTTTAAAAGACCATCAAGTACAGTGGCTCTGCTCCCATCTGGGGCACACGGAAAACGTTCATATGAGTCACTATCGATTCGCCCTAGATGGGATAGAAAGGATGCAACTGGGAAAACTCTTGATGATACAAGACAAGAACCTGCTGGCAAAATATCGTGATAAGAGGTTGGAAGACATAGAGTTTGAAGGTGAGTGCTTAGGTGTCTGAAACAAAATTATACAGTTGGATAACAAAATTTTTCTCAAATATTTGGCCAAATTATGCTATATTTATTTCGTTAGCTCGACTATTCTACCAACAAGCATGAAGGAAAAGTAATGAAACTTGCATACAATTTCAAGTTGTCTGATTTTAACTTGACTGAACTGTTTAAATAAACAAAAAATATGATTGTAAGTTATGTATTTTGGATAATTTTCAACATGTGCTGTATTTTGTCTTAAGACATCATATCCAGTTTGGAGAGTGGAGAAAAAGAAACACACAAGGATGAAGCTGGTCCTACTGGGGTGTATGAAGATCAAGATGTATTTGGTTTGTATTTTATTGTTTTTTAACTAACAATTCGGTATTGAAATGTTTGAATGCAAATAACAATACAAAGCACATAATGAAAAATATGACATGAATTAACATGTATCATGTATTTCACATTAGTAAAGGAGACATCACGACATGTAAAGGGGTAAAGGAAGGTTTCCCCCTTGAAATGGACAATTGTTGAAAGGCCGAAGCCTCGAGACAATTAGTGGCTTAAACCTGTTTGTGTGCACACTAACCTCACATTTCCTTTTCAACAACCCATAATCAGTCAAGACAACAAATAAGTTAAAGATATCTATTGCACAACTTTGATATTTGACTGCTACTTTGTTGTGAAAAGTATTTGGAAAATGTGGGGCATACAGCAAACCCCTAGTGATTTCTGGAGGTCTCCACAGCAAACTGTGCCGCTGTTATTAAACCTTGCCTTATTGCCCTCTTGTTTTGTCTTCAGACATTGGCGGGATTGAGGAACTGATTGAGGAACCCGAACAGGCCAAGAAAAACAAGACCAATGGTGATTAATTTTTGTTCTACCCAATTTTTGTTATCTTGCATTAAACAATCACTTTCTGTTATAGACCTGCACTAGCATATAGCTAACATAGTACAGAGAATAACAGGTAGTTAATCAAATAAAAATCAGTAAACAGTTATAGTGTATTTTGGTGTGTCCAAGCAATTCAAATTATGATAAAATTTGCATAATGTTGTTACCTCTTTGTGTATTGCTTAATGATGAAGCTAGCCTTACTGAAAAACTATTCAATGCTAAAACTTTGGCCATATGACTGGAACTGAAATCTAGATCAGTAAAACAAGTTCATTGTATTTTAATAATCAACAGGGATTAATGATTACTACACTTCTGTCATAGTCTGTGTCACTCTTTTCAGGAAACAGGGTTCGTTGGACAAGTAAGGAGATGGATGAAATAAAGATGTATGCTGCAGAATATCTGAAAAAGAAAAAAACACCTTCTCGTAAAGTGTGCCACGATTATATCAAGAGAAGTAGAGCGGCTGGGGGAGAGTTGCAAAGGCGATCTGCAGACTTGATTGTGAAAAAAATAAGTGCTCTTAATATGAAAGCCAGAAAGATGCAAGATTCAAGCCACTAAATTCATATGTGACTTCTAAACACTGATTCAGTGTACTGGTTTAGTGCCCTAAATTTAGACAGGTTCTTGATCATGTCTGAACGATACACTTGTTGGCTAAATATTGGTAATGCACACAGGATTGAATGCCGAAGAGGTTTACATATGTGAAACACCATTTTGGCCTTTCAGGCCTTCGATGTTACCTAAATTAAGATAACAGACATACCAAAAACATTATATTGAATTGTTCATTGTTAAATGATGTTTAGTATTCTGATATCAATTGTTTACTTGTTTGTAGTCTACATTTTTGCCACACTGTTGTGGAGTCTTTTAAGTGTGTTGTTTAAAGACAATAGCTATTTGTTCAAAGAAAAAGTCTAGTCATTGTCACCACTGGCGTGTTAAAATCGTCATACAAAAAATGTTTAATGAATGGATAAATTTAATTCATACTTGCAAACAATGTACTGTTACACTGACACAGCACGGTAACATTCAGATGACGTTGAACATTGTTTTTCTTGAAATTGTGCATTTCCCCAAAGAACATGTGTTATTTGTGCCCTTGTAATTTCTTCCTGTTTCTGTTTTGTTAATCAGATGCTAGTAATACAGTTTTTAATGTTCTTACTAAAGACAATTGTTTATCAGCTAGATGTACATACATGTATAATTCGGTTATGAAGGGTGACTATTGTAATACTGCATCACATGTTAGGTTTTTGTACCGTGATACATCTCATAACAACTGTATTTTCTATGTCCCTGTAAGCACGACTGCCAATCAAATGACATTTGTTATGGTAAAGTTGAGTTTAAAAATCGTAAGTTTTAATGTTTTTTAAATTTTAGTTTACATTTGGTAAGTTTTCTGAAGAGTTATGAAGCAAACTATGGGAATTACAGCCACAATCAATTGTATCAAATGCGTGTGTTGTGTGGTTAGGATCAAACCAATAGTGATGCTTTAATGTAGCAGTTTGGTCTAATGAGTTAAAAATCAACCTGCAGTCTTATAAATATAGTGACAACTAACATTGTAAATAAATCCTTATACTGTGGAATATTTATTATGGCCCTATTTTTATTCTAGGCTATTTTTATTCTCAACTTTACCATAACAAATGTCACGTGATTGACAGCCGTGGTAAGGATATCACGATTTTTAAAAAATACGGGATGCACAGAAACTAGCAAAATCCGGTAATCACCCAGTCAAAGTTGCATTGAGGATTTTTGAGATACTTTGTTAAAACAGAAAGGATCCCATTATTAGATAGCATATATCTAAGGCGGCTATTTATTTCACTAGAACAAGTGGATTTTGTTGCTGGAACAATGACAAAAGTATAAAGAGGAAGTTTTTATTGTAGTTCTTTATTTCTGGAAGAGAAAATAACATGTTTACATTTTGTCAAGCAACACTATACACATGTTTTAAATGAACCAAAAACAGCATTATAACTTTTGTACATGAGCACTTGGCATAGAGTTTGTGTTGTTAATGTATTTACTAAGCTACCTGTAGCATAACTCTGGGTAGGAAGTTTTCTATCCAAAGCTCTATGGATGTTCAGTTCTCTAGGGGCCATTTTTGAATGGGCCCTTTATAAATGTTAAATCGAAATTTTATTGGCCCCTTGTACATTGCCCTTTAAAGCTTATAAACAGATTTTTTTACGGCCCTTTGTAAAATGTCCCTTTATTACTTTTCAGCGATGAAAATGAAAGAAGGGAACTTTAGTTGTCTTCTGGACAACAAGGGGACACTGCATCAAAGGGCCATGGCCCTCTGTACATCAGCTCAAAATGTAGGAAGGGCCTTTAAAATCTGTCTATATCAAAATTATGAAAGGCCCCTTGTTAGTGTTAACGGACAAACCTCGTCTGAGGTCTCTTTTACAAGTTAATATTTTTATTAACCATTACTTCTTACAACTTGCATTGACTTTTGATGACTAGTAATATTGGTTTAACTTTTAGGAATATAGGGCCCATTTAAAATTATATTGAACATATGATAAATCGTACAACAATGGCATATTTTTAGCTCAAAATGTTAGTTTGAGCTATTTTATTGTCAAATTTGTTTATCAAATTTACCTTTCTTAGATTTAACTTGCATGAGATTCACATTTCAGCATCTGTGAAATAGAAAGGTTTTATCATACAATGTTTAATGAAATGGGACCCTTGAACTTTTTACTTGACAAGTTGAAACTATGTTTATTTAATTTTTACTACAGTATCTAATATTTTCATCTTTTAGGAAAAGTATAAACAAAAAGTAGTATCAACACAAGTGTAAGTACCATAATCATGGCAGATTTTCCAGTTGCTTTTATGTTTTTTTTTGAAGATTTAGAGTGTAGTCAGGCTCTTCAATTTTGCCATGATTCTGCTTTTGACATTTTTGACTTTTATTTTCATGGGTTTGATGTCATAGGGTTTGTGGCACTCGGTGAATTTCAGGCTTGTTCGAGCTTCTGCTGTTCTCAAAATTTTAGATTCATCACCTTCCAAATTTCATTTATGCATTTGTAAGCATACATATTTTCTACTTTGAGACAGTAAAGAAATAACTAGAACAAGACTTGGATATACTGAAAATGAGGTAAATCTGTTTCTGTGGTTTTTTTACTTCACCCAGAGCCGTAGGCTCAGGGTGAGTTATTATGAACAATAAATGTCTGTCGTACGTCCACACTTAGTTTGTTAACGCTCTAGCGGTCACATTTTTGCTTCAATTGTTTTGAAACTTGGTCACGCTCTAGCGGTCACATTTTTGCCTCAATTGTTTTGAAACTTGGTCAGGATGTGTGTCCCAATGATATCTCGGACTTTGTTAGAGCAGTTGTACTTGGGTGAGCAATAAAGGCCATTGTGGCCCTCTTGTTAAAGCTTACCTTTTTGTAATAGGTTTTATGCCATAGGGTTTATGACATAGGGTTTATGACAAACTTCATGCTTGTTCAAGCTTCTGTTGTGATTACAAATTTAAATTTCTAAACTTTCATATTTCTAATTGTTCATTTTGTTTTAACTCTCCCAAGATGGGGTGTTTTTACAACAAATAGGTAATTTGTTTTTCTTTTTACAATATCCTTGCAGTGTTAAACATACAAAAAGTAATGATAGACATTTTTTTTTTAATTTCTGAAAGTTAAGGGTTCACCTCAGTCCTTCTTGAAAGTTCATTGATAAAAATGAAATCGATCAAAATCTAGATAATGGCGAAATGCTGTTCAATGAAACTTTGCACAAATGAATGTTACTAATGTATCTATGATAAGACTCGTTGGAACAGTCAACAAAATATGATGGAACTAAAATGTTAAAACTCGATATCAGTTGTCTCGATATTCCTGTTATCTCGATACATTTTAAAAATCCCATTTTATTTCCTTCTATTTTGTTTAAAATCAACTCCACTTTTGTTGATATTTAGTTTCTCGATATTTCCGTCAATAATAATATCAATATCATTGAACAATAATTGATAATTTTCTTTTTATCGATAAACGTGCAGGAGAGGAGTGAGGTGATTCCTTAATAAAAGAAGCAAAATAAGTGCATTTTAAGTGCATTTTAATATTTATTCTTGGATTTTTCACCATTTTCTAAGGCAAAAATACATAAGGTATAAAAATAGCATTAATGTATACATGTGCAAACAGTATGAAATTTTATAAACTTAAACTCATTATTTTAGGAGATTTTCGTCAAAAGTATGCTGAATATCTTAAAAAGAAATATTGCACACAAGGATTTTGTTAGAATTTTTCTATAGTTTTGATCTTTATTTCACTGTTCTTGTTCAGATGACAAATAAACAAAGTTTTATAGAGGCTTTGTTGTTATCAATATGACTTTGATCGGTACTGATAATACTTTATTATGATTGCCCAACACTGTGTTACACTGCCAGCGCAAACCCTTAATCTCCAGCTGGGGTCGTTAAAAACTTGCATGTGAGAAAGTATTCGGTTGCTTACGGGGAATGGTGTTTAATAATGGAATGGTGTTTAATAATGGTTATACCGAGGAATGATGGTTAGGTGAACTGTCTGTCTGTGAATGACTAAAATACTGTTAAAACAGGCGTTAAACCCTAAAACAAACAAATAAAAAAATCTTAAATCACTGTTAGTACCAGTAACTGACAGTTTTTGAACTTCAATACATATGACTGATAAAAGGCAGCTTTTCTTAGGATTCATGTGTGCTGTTTTATAAATGATTCTTGCTCCAACTTCTATTGGGTCAAATTTATACAGTATCCTTTAACATTTACCTTTAAAGCCTTTTAAATGTTTTTTGTAGATACATAAATTATATTATTATATGTACATCATTTAACTATGTTACACATACATTCATAGGAAATAGTCAGGATTTTGAACATATGAGTTGAAAAAATATAATCTGCATAAGATATAATATATATTGCAAAAATCAAGAAAATGAAAATGAAACCTAAAAATGATGTTGCAAGGGGCCTTTAATATTTGGCCTGTTGTTTCATGTCGCCTAATATTTTGGTGGATTTTATTTAAACGGCCCTTCATTCATAGCCCCTTGTTCAGTGGCCCTTTGCCTTGTTTAAATATTTGGCCCGTTGTTGAATGTCACCTTATTACATTTTGGTGGATTTTATTTAAACGGCCCTTCATTCATAGCCCCTTGTTCAGTGGCCCTTTGCCTTGTTTAAGTGGTCCGTCCGTCCGTCCGTCCGTCAACAATTTCTTTAAACAACATCTCCTCTGTAACCGCTTATTGGATTTTGACCAAACTTCACAGGAATGATCCCTGAGTGGTCCCCTATCAAAGTTGTTCAAACC
>Ga0224511_10000449_pt1 | contig 19491 bp, 12 predicted proteins | sample SF_May12_sed_USG_2_FD_169988 | JGI IMG/M metagenome (GOLD analysis project Ga0224511, IMG submission 169988) | Sediment microbial communities from San Francisco Bay, California, United States - SF_May12_sed_USGS_8_1 | ecosystem: Environmental > Aquatic > Marine > Sediment | place: USA...
TCCTTCGACTCTCAGTGTGACACTGACTCAATTGATGACTGTTTTCACAAGAAAGGGGAAAACTCCTCAATGTCTTGGTCTGGTCTTAGAGTCACTTGTTAGAGATAAGACTCTTTCATTGGCTTCTGAATATGACCACTCTCTTCAGGTTCTCAACCAAAAGCGTAACAGTTGGGGTGCTTGGGGCTACCAGACCCTGTTTATATCCCCAGTTAAATGGGCTGTTAGCTCTGTTGCTGGGAAGATGTTAAACATGAAACCACAGATTGACTGTACCACAAAATTCATCATAACCAGTCATATGGATAAGCAGGCCTATAAGCTACTGGCTGTCATTCAAAGTTCTGAAGATCAAACCAAAAGTGCGCGTAACATTCTCTCCAGACAAGAAGTTCAAGAGCACTGCTGTAAAACATCGGTGTGTGATAGTAAAGACTTGGAGTTACTGATTGACCATATGGAAGCACATGGTATGCTACAAAAAATTATCTGTGATTTTGGGATTTATTACAAGTTTCTTCCGAGAGGTTCCAAGTCAACTCCGATAACAGATGTCGAACATGGAATAGTAAAACTCAAACACTCGAAGGAGTTGCTCGAAAGTCAGATGGAAGCCGCGCATAAAGAGGTTAATCAACTGCAAAGTCTAATCAAACAGGAACTTCGTTTGGGCCAGAAAGCAAAAGCTCTACGTTTACTACGAAAACGTAAAGGAATGGAAAAGCTGTTAGACAGTAGACTGAACAGCCTTACATCAATAGAGGAAATATTGGAGCAGATATACAGTGCGGAGAGCAATGCGTTGGTAGCAGAAGCATACAAGCATGGAGCGGCAGCTCTGAAAATGACCAATCAGCAAACACCGATCAGCCAGGTCAGTATAATCACACTGTTATATTGTTGATCCTTTGCCAGCCATGGTTTATCTATTAAATACATGCCAATAATAAAGTATTAGTCCCGAAAACCACACCTGTCTCATCCGGGACGGCACACCACAACTAGTCATTTAAAAGACCACCATAAGATTAAAAGAGTTTCGTCCTCTAGATTTAAACCCAGAACTATAACATGACGGAAGGGGCTATCCCTTCTTTTTATTTCCTATTGATTGAGTGCCTCTAATTTGAAGGTCAGTGTATGCACTACATCTCATGGGTAGACAACTCGGGTCTTGGGTATCCAACGCGAAATGATTAGCTTCTAGGAGGTTATACTTATGCATATAGTCCATATTTTAAAAGTTTTTCCAATGCAGTGATAGTGACAATGATATATGTCACTGTCAAATGATAATGTGGTAGACCCCTTAAATATACTCTAGGTTTGCTTTCCCTCTAGACTGAACGCTAGTACAGTCAATTGTTAGCAATTCATAGTCAAGCTGTGAATGAGATTATGGACAATTTTGTGTGGCTATTATTGAAGCTAATGCGATCACCTAATGCTAATCACCCCTCCCCTCAGCGAGTCACAGGATTTCGAGAGAAATGACAATCGGTGAATCTTTTCTGCAGGTTGACTCTATCAAGGATGAGCTTGCGGATGCTTTGAACATGAGTCAGGAGATCGGCGACGCGCTCACTACACCTACAGATAACTCTGAGCTGGAAGAGGAACTCAATGAACTGTTATTCGCTAAATCTACCTCACGAGTCAAACCACCGAGCAGTCCGATCGCTTCCAGTGAGCAAATAGATGACATTCTTCTGGCATTAGATGATATGACCATCAACTTACCATCAGTGCCTTCAGATGAAGTGGAAACGAACAGTCGTGTGGAACGGACTAAGCTTACCGTATGATTTGCTCATGCTGCTTCGGTAATTATAGGAAGGTTTATTAGGTGTTTGAAATCTCGTGCTGCTGCTTCTGCTGCACAGCTGGTGCTTTTTTATTATAAAAACTTCCTTCTTCAACTGGCTGATTGGAGTCGAACCGTGAACTGGTTCAGTTTTCAATGACATCAGACAATATACAACAGTGTGCATGAATATATACATCCCACAACGTCACATTTTCACTCATTTGAACCACTGGTTTATTCGGAGAACCTAAACATATACACAGCTTCAGTTCTAACACACAACATATGATGCAAGAGAAATTGTTTTGCTATGAAAACACTCTAGCAACTCTCGCACAACTAGAAATTGTTGCTGTTTTAGTGTTTACTATCCCCCCTCATTTGTTATGTCCACTAGATACAGATGGTGGAATGATTCCCAATCAGTACATCTACGGGCATGAGTTTCCATCTCAAATGAAATAGAACAATGAAACAACAGAAGGAACCTGTCGAGTTGAATTTTGACTAGCAAAATATCCGAACTTGTAAATTGTTATGAGGCATCTTGAGCACTCTATGACTATGGGTGCCACTTCTCCCTCTAACCACCAGCAAGGCACCATCGCCGGAACAATTCTTATGCCCGGGTTACCTTCTCCTTATTTGCAGCGAGTCCTATTGCTTAGGTTTTATTTTCTGACAGGAAGTCTACCGCTAATATTGCTGTTGCTCTGCAGTAAGGTTGGATGTAGCGGACAACTCACCTGACTTATCTTAGGTCGCGTCAGCGTAATGGCAGGTAGCCAGATGGTCGAAGAATTTGGTCAGCTGTTTTAGTGTTAAATTTGCGCCACCGCAGGCTTTACGATGATGTCTGGTATACGAAGTGACCAGGCATGTCTCTTTGAGGTTGGGGATGTCGTCGCAGAGCTCGCCACAGACCCAGAACATGGCCTGAATTCATCTGAGGTAAGACCATCCAGCTCCACCCAGTCAGTGACTGAGTCGAGTGAGTCACTGAGTGTGACTGTGACAACTTAACTCACTGACAGTGACATATCATGAATTATCATCGTTGTTGTCACTCCCAGTCTCACTGATCCACCCAATAGGCAATGCCATTGATTAAGAGTGACTTGAATTCTTTTACTTTTAGTTTTTACGTTTACAATTAGTGAATCACAATTACAATCAAGCAAATCAGTGGATTTAATATTTTTATTTTAATAGGGCTCATATTTCCACTTTCAGTTGATATTCCCTTGTAGTTGTACCAAGTCAGGAGTATTCCTTCTTTCTTTTTTTATAGTTTTTGCTAATATAATATATGAGCTTGCGGTGGCAAGTTGATTGATTCAGTTCCCCATAGTAGAAGTTTTGATAGATTGATTAATTCAACTTCAAGGACTGAATGAGTGACTCTAGCCCTAGGTCCTACTCAGAAAAGTATGACCTTGACAAAGAAGACCCAGGGCCAGAGTGGCAAATTTCATTACTTGGTCATTAGTCATTAGGCCTACGTGTACTTATAGAAGTATATATTAATAATTTCGATCAGTGGGTTAGACTAGAAAATTTAACCAAATGATAATCAACATGAACGCTCAATTCAACAAATTTTATGAACGGAACATAACTGATATGCCACCCGATTGACATATTATGAGTACTATGACTGAATCAGTGAGTGACTCCGCGATCGAAATTGGTAGTAGCTGTAAAACAAGAAGTTCTTTCAAGTCTCTAAATGATTCACTTTGCTGCAATTTCATGAACTGACTTCATCTACCCCTCAACTAGCTAAAATGGAAAGTTAATACAGAAGTGTTAACAACGCATAACTTCCTACTAATAATTAAAGTTTTCACTTATGTTGGTCGGTATGAATAATTAGGTTCAGGCAGTCCACTATAGTAATGTGGGCAATGATCTAGGCGCTAAATGCCCCAGTTGCACAAGAACTCTTATGTGCTGGCAGAGTTTGAGAATGAGCATATCATGTTGGTGATTCCCGTTTCAGGTGGAAGAAAGAAGAAGAAACCATGGCCATAATGAGTTTTCAGAAGAAGAGCAGGCCACTCTGATAGTGCGATATATGGAGCAATTTAAAGAGCCAATGATATTGCTGTTACTCGCCTCCGCAGCGGTATCTGTCTTCATGAAACAGTTTGACGACGCCCTGAGTATTACCATCGCCATCATTATAGTGGTTACTGTTGCCTTTATCCAGGAATACAGGTAAATAAATAACCTATGGTCGTTTCAAAAGCTTTCGGAGCAGTGTATGTGGATCTTTGAAAATTCCGTTTCCTAGAGCCAGTCATTGGAAGATCTCTCCTTTGCTCATGGAAAACGTAACTCTATGGGTGAGGCACCTTTACTTGATGCCGTGATCAGAAACCAATGAGAGTGAAAGGAAAGGTCTGAGTACTGCGGCTCAAACTACCCCCACTGTGGCTCTAAACTTATCATGTCATTACCACTAGGTTAGCACCTCCTTATAAACCAGAGATAGGAATGTCACTAACATTCCTTTACACCTTTTTTAAATCAAACAGGCTACAACTGTGCAAGTCCCCTTGTACTGACAGCCGACTATCTTCTGCTGACAAAAAATATCATAACATCTCGGTTACTTGATGCGTTTGTTACCCTGAGGTGAAAGCCACACATTGGCGGAGCTTGCTTGCTTAGGTTGCTTAGTGGCGGAGGTCACAGTGCGTCCCACTCACACCGCACTCACTCTCTGGTCTAGGGCCTCCCATTTACACACACTATAGATCCGCCATTGTGGTCCCATTCTGAGATTTCAGACCAGCAGAAAAAGATCCAAAGCTTCTTGTTCAGCAATTCGGACTAGTTGTACCTTTTTCCTTCTTAAACCCATCCCTTTATCTAATTATAGATCGGAGCAGTCACTGAAGGAGCTAAAACGATTGGTGCCTCCAAAATGTCACTGTATTCGAGATGGACGCTTGGAAACCTTTCTTGCCAAAGACCTTGTTCCTGGGGATTTAGTCAAGATATCAGTTGGTGACAGAGTGCCTGCTGATATCCGGCTGGTTGAGGTCAGTTGCTGAGGTGCTTTAATCTGCCTTACCATCTGTGACTTGACTCAAGCGAAATTTGTAGTGTTTGTTCAAATAATAATCTGAGGTCGCGTCTTCTGGTGACCAAAGGGAAGTCAAACTTGAGGGGCAATCCTCTTCATCTGTCAACACCGATTGTAAGCCGACAGAAGCCATCAATACGACTGTAAGTCGTATTGATGGCTTCTGTAATAGGATTTTAGTAGGTTTTTGCAGATTAAACCTTTATTAATTGTGTGTCTTAGTGGATGGGAGAAGCTGCAGACTGTTGTCCGGGTTTCAAAGTTTGTTTAGGGGATTCTAGTAGATACGCATATAGTCTTATCTTCCAAAGCCATCTGTTGCTTGTATAAGGGGTGATACGAATGGTCAGGTTCCTATAATTATGCCGCTAGCTGTATTACGGGTTTTCTCATCCGTTTCTTAGTCAGTTATTATCTTACTATAATAAGATGGCTGCGCTGTCCTCTAACCATGCACTAAGACGCTAATGAAGCACACTGTGTGTTATAGTTATTTAATGACTCCATTGCAGGCGGTAGATTTGAGTATTGATGAATCGAGTTTCACCGGCGAACCTAAACCTGCTCGAAAAGCTATCACCACATGCAAATCAGGTTGGTATATTGTACCTGTATCCTTGAAGGGAACGATGTGATGGCGTATTGCACTGGGCATAGAATCAGAGGGTCCGTGGTTCGATTCCTGCTCAGGGCATCACTTCACTCTTGTCCAGTTCGACCATCCTGGAAACAAGTCGCTTGTTAAGCAATGCTTTCCATGTAAAAAAAGATGGATCCTATTTCTCTCTTTCTCGAAGTTTCTGTGCCATTAGCAGGCAGGCAATCAGGGGTTGTCCGCTTTTAGTAGAGGAAGCTGACTGTGCTTTGTCAATGTAAGGCCTTGTTGTAAGATTTTGTTAAACATTAATAAAATGCGCTATTTAGCCAACCGCCACAATCAAACTATTTTCATATTTTGAGTCACAGACCACCCTGGGAAGAATTAATTGAATATGTGCTGTATTGTAGCCAATCACATTGCGGACCGGCACAACATCGGCTACATGGGAACTCTGGTGCGATGCGGCAGCGGAAAAGGCATTGTCATCAGTATCGGAGAACGATCCGAGTTTGGTGAGATTTTCAAGGTAAGCAATGCGTTCACCGTGCTTTACTAGCGTGAACCAGCTGTTCTCGGGGTAACCCTTGGAGCTTATAATTCATAAAGCGAACCGTCTGGGACTGGTCTTATCGAAGCTTCGTTAATCAATGGTCGGTTACCGTATTGAATGCGCTATTGTTTGCCAATGTGTTTTTCGCATTGATTTATTTGTTAGCTAAAAGCGGTTACATACACACGTCAATCCAAATACAAACAAAATACTGCGTACCATACGCTGGTTAGTTACACTTCACTACACTTATCTTCTCTTGCCATGTGTCCAAACTCTTTTTAAAGTAAATGCGGGGATATGTTTTTGATCTACGTAGATCTCAGTTAGAGGGGCGAAATTTCACGTTCATACAGTACCTAAATAATGGTATTCCATCAGAGCGGTTGGTAATTCCCATTGGCAGAACATGCCTCAGGCTTAGTTAATTAGCTAAATAGGATGTCGCTGAGAACCATCAATGCAAACGGGAAGAAAATGATTTACTGTGTCGGGGAGTAGTGAATAGCGCATTCGACCTTGGAGTAGATGACTCAGGTTTGCTTCCATGTTTGTGCATTACTTTGTGCTTTCTCCCTCAATGGATTCGGATCACGGCATTAAACAAAGGATGCGCAATCACTCATAAGAGTACCAACAAAATGTGGAAAACCATGGACCATTCTGAAAACAGGCCATTGCCTTAGCGATGCCATCCGTGTAAAACAATATGATGTCACCCTATCTTGTAGATGATGCAAGCGGAAGACGCCCCTAAGACTCCTCTGCAAAATAACATGGATAGTCTCGGCAAACAGCTTTCCTTCTATTCGTTCTGTATTATCGGTCTGATCGTCATACTCGGCTGGCTGCAGGGCCGACCCATCATGGAAATGTTCACCATCGGTTCGTATTTTAATGCCTGATTTGACTTTCGCTGAACTCTGGACTTATAAACATGTCCATAGTAATAGCTATGTCTGATGGTTTCAAATCTATTTTGAATTCTAGTTGTTTTGGCTAAGTGACAACCATGTTTAGTCACAAACTAAACTGCTCTCCATCGGCTAAAATCTTAGGGATTTGAGCGAGAGTTGTCTGTCCTTGATGATTTTTTGTCAGGGGTGCATAACTCTCTGTGCAGTTGTCATGACCATTCCATAATTTTTATTGATTCACGAGATGTATTCATGGTGGATTTTTGTAGGGGTGAGCTTGGCTGTGGCGGCTATACCAGAAGGATTACCTATTGTTGTCACCGTTACCTTAGCCCTCGGTGTGATGCGAATGGCCAATAGGAAAACTATAGTGAAGAAATTACCGGCCGTGGAAACGCTAGGTGGGTAACCGAGTGGCTACTTCGGCACTGCCCAGTGACTGAGTCTGCCAAGATCCGGTGTGTTACTGGGCACACGCGGCCAGCTGGTCAGACTCTGTTGACCACTAAGCATACATTATCACCAAATGTAGCGTCTAAATTCGTGAAAACGTATTGGACTCGATGATCCTGTTTATTCGGACATTTATGTGGCTCGTAGTCATTTACCTAATAATTCCATGATTACAGCAAAATCTTACATCATCGCAATCAATCATGCAGCAACTCATGCTCAAGCCCCATTTATTATTGCCAGCTTCGGGCTCGTCACAGGTCCGTATGCTGGTGTGCCGGCTTGTGATGCAACCGAAATGGGACTTTGTACTGAGGGTGTGGGCTCCTACCTAATGTTGGCTATGTTACTGGTTGCTTGGATTCGTTTGATATCTGGTGCCATGTTATGCAATAATTGATGTACTTACACCAATAAGAATGTCTTATCGCTGTATAACTCAAATGGCTAGAATGAATAAAATTTGAGTTTACTAGTTTGTTCCGTTTCAGCTTCACTGAAAACTAAATTTAGCTTAATTTGGGCCATCCAATCTGCCAGGAACTGTTTAGATAACTACCAGATGTGAGCAAAAACCCTGTTGTCTCGGACAATGATATAGGCGTTATAATTTTTGTTCATTGTTTTGCAGGCTGTGTAAATGTCATCTGCTGTGACAAAACCGGCACGCTGACCAAAAATAAGATGACGGTGGTGGAGTTACGAACTTCTGACGGTGTTACAGCTGCGATAAATCCCCATTATCAATACGTTATGAATGGGCAGACTCTGAGCAAAGATGAGCCATACCCTGCGTCTCTGCAGAGACTATTGGAGGTGGCCGTACATAATAACAATGCCCAATACATAGAGTCTGGTATGGATGGAACGGCTACCGAATGCGCGCTTCTAACCTGCGCCAACAGCCTAGGAGTTCATCCTGAACTCACTCGCCTGCAGGAGTGGCCGTTCAGCTCAGAGACGAAGACAATGGTAGTGAAATGCGCCGATCACAACGGCAAGCTAATATATTTCCTAAAGGGAGCGATGGAACGAGTGCTTTCCAAATGTAATCACTATCATTATCACGGATCAGGGGTAACGCTCGACTCCGCTACATATGCTTATTTCCTGACACAGAGTGAAGAGCTTGGACGGCGCGGTCTGCGGGTACTCGCGCTGGCCTTTGGCACAGACGGACAGCACTACACATATATTGGGATGACGGCCATTACGGACCCACCACGGGTGGGTGTGGCCGAGGCGATTGGGTGTCTGAAGCAGTGTGGCGTGCGACTAAAAATGATCACTGGAGACGCCAAGGAGACGGCCACTGCTATCGCTCAGCAGCTCGGTATCTATTCACCATCCGACCTCGTTCTGTCCGGTTATGACATCGAGTCGATGGATTCGGGTCAACTGCGTGACATCATCGATCGAGTGTCCGTCTTCTATCGAACGAGTCCCAAACACAAAACAACTATAGTGAATGCCCTCAAGGATATCGGACTAATCACAGGTATGACGGGGGATGGTGTGAACGACGCAATCGCTCTCAAGGCGGCAAATATCGGTATCGCAATGGGCGCGACGGGTACAGATGTCAGTAAGGAAGCCGCTGACGTGATTCTTGTTGATGATCAGTTTACTTCACTGATCGCTGCCATTGAGGAGGGGCGTGGTATTTTCCATAATATCAGGAACTTTGTGAGTTTCCAGCTCAGTACGAGTATCGCCGCTCTAACATTGATCGCCATGTCCACGTTGTTTGGACTACCGAACCCGCTTAATGCTATGCAGATTCTGTGGATAAATATACTTATGGATGGCCCTCCCGCGCAGAGTCTGGGTGTGGAACCCGTCGATCACGACGTTATAAAGCAGCCGCCTCGTAAAGTCAAAGATCATATAATTACACCTAAAGTCATTATGAATGTTATCATATCTGCGGCTATTATAGTAGCAGGTACCCTATTTATATTCTGGTGGGAGATGTCTGACAATCAGATAACTCCTCGCGACACCACCATGACCTTTACTTGTTTTGTATTTTTTGACATGTTTAACGCTCTTGGTTGCAGATCAGCTACCAAAAGTATTATTGATGTAGGATTCTTTACAAACAGGGTCTTTCTCCTAGCGGTTGGTGGCTCTATTTTAGGTCAGATGTTAGTTATTTATTTTCCACCACTTCAGGCGGTCTTTCAGACTGAAGCTCTATTTGTTTCAGATATTGTGTTGCTGCTAAGCCTCACATCTAGCGTGTTTGTTGCATCGGAAATTAGGAAATTCTTATCTCGTAAAAATGCAAATGCCCTGATGCCATGCTCAGATGTTGTTTGAGTCAGTCGGTCGATGTACCGGTCTAGTTTTTGATATGCCGTTATAATTTATTTGCTGTCTCTATGATGTATCCGCCCAGTTGTCTGAATTGTCAATAAAGTCTTTAGGGTAATGGCGTTAATCGTACAGATTATTATGGTAATATTACGTTATCAATGACATATTCATATCATCGCTAGCATTAAAACAAAACTAGCATGTTTACAAACACGTGTTTTTTCCAAGAAACTATATGCTTTATTCCTCCATAAATTTGCTTTCACATGAGTTTTAACCTCGTTCCAATGTGAGTTCTGTCAGAAAAACCAATTCTGTGTTAATGCTTATTGCATACAAAAGTGTGCCAGAGTTTGCTAACACTGGTTTATTTTAATATTGGTCACTTTGAGCGATTCCGTTGAATAGATGAAGTTGGAGTCGTGATTTCCAGGTGTTTGACAGAAGTCATACTTGGAAAAAGCACAAGACTCTTTAGAGGATAGTGCCAATTACTCGTCCTGGGGATTTTGGCTCAAACACTAGAAATGACCGAGGTAGTCACATCAAAATTTCCAACAAATCATGCTGGCACTTAGACCCTATGGCATGCAGATATGGGCACATTGCCCCCATCCGATAGGGATAGCTACGGGCATAGTTTTCTTTTTATCCATTGAATGATTTGCTGCACAAGTGTGCTAATTGTATGAAGCAGGGTACACATAACTAATTGTCCTAACCGCTCCTGGGATACCTGCACTAAAATAACTCCGAGTAGACATACACCCAGTCAGGTGAAAAGCTAGGCTAACTTTTATAATAGCATTCTGATTGAGGTAATGTTCATATTGTACATTCCATGTCGGTGAGAGGGCACCCATCCCTCTTCCCATTACCCTCTCATTCGCTGCATACCGGCTATTGCGAATTGCCATTATTGAAAACGTGCAGAAGATTATTATACGTCATCTAAACCAGAATCTATATCTGGCTATATACTCCCTTGGTTGTCCGGTAGGCGGGCTTCTTTGATTGGATCTCGGCTCCCGAAATAAGTTTGGATGACGATAGCTTTATACGGTTATCAGCATGCGCTGGCTGGTGAGTAGCCATCACGCCCAGCCATCTGGTGCGTTTACACACTTCATTATTTACTCTCGTGTAGTGTGTACTGTCTTATCTACTCAATTAAGCCATTTAGGAAGTCCTTTCTTTCCACTTGCCAAAGCTAACAATCGGTGGAATCAACGATTGGCCGATGAATCATACCACAAGGATTCTGCTATCGAATCACTTTATGGTGTAATATAATTTTAATTTACAAAGCTTGGGTATGTCTAACCATTTCTTTTTAGACAGAGTAGGCGTTTGTTGATACAATGTATCAGTTGAGCACTGTTTCAACATTTTGATCCCAGAAGCTATAGTAATTTAGATTATAGTATTTCCCAGTCTTGTCTCCATATCTCTACCGGTAGCACTCATTAAATTAAACACTGAACTTTCCTGTCTCTTGAAGAATTTCATATAGACTTAATCTAAATCAATGCAGCATTAATTATGTTGATATTGAATGCACAATATTATCAATAACCTTTAAAGACGGGCAATAATGAAAAACACCACCCATGCGCCGTGTGTCCTTAATTTGTAGAAGCTTGTGTGGAACGATTGGCAGCTACAAACGACAATCAACTGTGAAAAACAGTCCTTGGAGATATCAATTCTAGTATTGTATATTGGTATCGATGGAAGCCCTTCACAGACCCCAAATCGGGCTGTCTGCGTCATTCCTGAACTACTGTTAAGGATGTCTTTTCATGGGTGGTCTTCAATAACATTCAATAGGTCTCCATTGGCTCCATAATATGCACAGCTGAGTATATATGAGCTTCCCTCTATCCTGTACACTCTGCAAGCTGATCCTTTGCAAGTTGTGGTTTTCCATATGCTCATATTTATTGGATATTGGGTTTGGGTAGACATCCTGCTATACAAGGCCTCTGTATGGCCACATTTAAAACTGTAACTCCCTGCCCCTATTTAAAACCTGTATGATAGATGACCGAGATTAAAAGGGATAGCAGAATAGCAGTGTCTAGAGCGTTTGGGTCATCACTATTAGACTGTCTTACTCATACTAGGCTCCAACCGTGAGTTTGAGCTACTTGCATAATCCCCAGTTCCTACCTCTCCAAGTCTCTTGATTTGGGGGCTCGCTGAAATAGATGGTCAAGTGCCCACTCAGAAAAGAAAAACAACCCACAGAGTGCAGGGCTGTCCCATTTTCTATAGTCATGAACAACTGCCACAATAACATATTGTGTAGGCCGGTGACATTGCTACATGGGTTTGATAAAAGAAATGCGGCTCATAAACTGGGTGTGTCCAGAAATGAACCGAAGGTGGGTGTGTTTATTTTACTAAAAATAGCATCCCCCTACTCCGGGCAAATAAAAGGATTAAAATAAGCAAATGGGCAGACTGAGTCATGCAGTGACAGTATGACACTAAGTCCTTATGTCACATGACTAGCCTAAACGAGATTTACAGCGACCCGCCCTCACTACAATCTCAATCCAGAGAAGTTCTTGAATATGAAAGAATTCATCTTTGCCCATGGCCGTTTTTATAAATTGAGGAGTGAGTGAACGACTGTGATCTAACACATAGATAGCTTTTGGTTACCGCATTTTGGGCTGTATTTTCTGTGCTTCCTGCACAGTCATGTGCATGGTACTAAGCAGTTTAAGCTATGCATGCAGATTAAGCGCTTCCTCATTCAAATGACTGCAGAAAAGTCAGTCAACGCGTGATCTGGCAGAAGTCAAACTCATGAATATCTAGCTCGAATTAAATGAATTTTTCCATATTTGGTTTCCGCCTGCGGTCTGGCTAGAGATCATTGTCATGGGGGTATTTCCATGGAAGATGACAGTCATGATAGCTCAGTTTGACAATGAATGTATCTTACTGTCTGTCCTCTCTGTGGCCATGGTTTCAATTCCCAGCCGCAGCCGAGTATTTCAAGGGATTTTTCACTGGCTGATGCACTGCCAAACCACAGAGAATGACTTGATCTCCCCTCAAGGGACCACACAACAGATAATGGCTGAGGTAATTCTAATATAGCTGTTGTTCTGTCAGAAGGATACTTAGTTACCCCACCGACCGCTGTTTATCTTGTTGACCGACATGTTATGTAACAGTTTTCGTACCATGTAGTTCCACTTTTGATACCTCCAGAATCTCAAGGTGAAGATTTGCTTATCTCGTATAAGCTACGAGTGAAAGCCATCTATCACAATTAATACATGCAATTTTTTCAAATTATTCTCTTGACCTTGACGATCGCCGGGCCATTCAAAGAACTTGGGGAAATAAGAACCCATATTGCTCCTTCCTCTGCATGTCCTTTCAGTGGACATCTGATAGCTTGGCAGTGCTCATCTCCTCTCCCAGTATTTCGACCTAGGAATTATTTAAAGAGCTCAGATTCACAATGGGAGCTTGTCCCACCCCAGGTTTGAACCCAAGTACGTGCGACTGTCAACCTAGTGCTCTACCACTATGCTAAAGGAAAATTAATGAAAAACTACGGAAACAATCGTGAATTGCTCTTCGGAAGTGAGCATTGCACGCAGTTATGTATATCACACCTGGTCTCATAAGGCAAGTGAATGAGGGGAAAAATACCAACCCTATATTGTTCTTTGCTACACCAGGTTACTTTTGGCTAAAGAATAACCCATAAAACGCTCAGCCCTGATATTGACACCATACACTAACTACATGGGGGATTGTTTTCGATATTGCCAAAGAAAATACTCTCTACACTGTCTGTTATGGTGTTTTCATTTAAACCTGCGTATTTCCTGTTATCAATTGAAGTTTACTCTTTCAAATTTTAGTATCTGACTATGACTGAAATTGTCACTACGGCTCTGCATTTTGCATTTTGCCTCCAGTCACACTTTTACTGCGTACAAATTTCTCGCTCTGTGGAAAAAATCCACATGGCACTACGGACACCTAAAACTCCTTGTCAGACATTATAATTGACCCTGGAAATCTTCCAATCACCCGCCAGGGACCCAGATTACATAAACTTATGCAAATCTCTGACTGGACTGATTCTATATGATCTCTGCTTGGGCCTACAAGAAAAGCCCTTTACACTAAGTTTCTATATAGTTAGACATGTATGATTATTGGTAGGATCATATATGTACCTATATTAATAATTTGTTAATGCGTGACCGCTAAGTCTGGCCAGTCTGAATTATCACAGTATCCATCCCAACCATGCGTATTATCAGTTGCTGTGCGGAGTCATGGAGTTTGCTCTTGGTTAATAGGGAGACTTTGTTGGAGCTCAGGAGCTCAGGATGCTCTTCCTGCCACCACCATTCACTTTTCTGAGATTCGAACCCATGACTTGCTGCGGGCAAATCGTGTATTCTAACCGCGAACTCATGGCTGCTCATAGTATATCGTGGGTAAATCTACTGCTAGTCATTTTGAGTAAGAAGGACACAAAAGGTTCATTGACCATCTATTTGTGTACATAAGCTTATAACATAGGGTCAATATACTCAGCAACATTCAATAAGATATTTTTTATCACAAAACAAATCAATGTGAGAGGTCGGTAAGTAAAGGCCATTTAAGATATCAAAAATCAGGATAAAAATGCTAATCTGACCCGGCCTTGCGTAGTATGTACGCGCTAACAGCCAGCTGAATAGTGCGTGACACAACACACCTGCGATAGGCTAAAGTTCGTATAGCCTATCCTATCTATTGCTATGTTCTTCACCTGTATCCTGAATAGTGTCAAGGGTACGCAGAGATAGGTCTACTGAGTTATTATTTAATGTTTCCCAGGAAGCGTCATGGGTAGAGCTTCTGCGTGCCCTATAAAGAAGATAGATAGCTCTATGGGTGGGCGTCATCTATTTAACTACTATATGACAACAGGCGACACAAAGAGTGTCCAGTTCCCTAGAATAAAGTGATGATATATAAGAGTAGCCCTGTTCACAATAGGTGCATTCGCGTGCTTTGGGTCAGACGCAGACAAAAAATCTTATGACCCGAGCACACGAACGGATAGGCACAGTTAAAAGACGCAAGGGTTTCGGGTGCAGCTTTGGGCACATCGGAGTTATCCTCTCTCAATGAATTGGGTGTCTAAGGACAAAAAAAACCTGTGCAGTCTGTTTCGCAAGTACGAAGCGACCCGACCATAGCATAAGCAAGCGTGATCGTAATCACTTTCAGAGGCAGCCAAGGTATATGGTTTGTAAAAACGCACTTTTCGGGCGCAGTTTTGAGCAGAAAAACTGAAGATGCGTCTGAAACCGCGTTTCAGATGCCAAAACCCGAGCACGCGAATGCACCTAATGGGTTTTACGCTTATATCCTTCACTGCTTCTATATACCGTAAATTAAAGTAGCGACCCAGTTTCCTACGCCAACTTTATTTTCCACATAAAAAATCTCTGCGAGCGTCTCTTGGCAGAACTGATGCATTGCAGAGCAATTCAGACACAATCATAGTTCATTCTTTTTCACCCTCATATAAAATTTCGACTCGCCACCAGACAAATGAATGCATGGTGATTTCAGACAGGTCAAAATCATAAGAGATCAAAGGTAGCGCATAGCTAAGATTCTAGTCAGTCCTAAGCTTTTTACATATAATAGGAGGGCTGGTGGTGAATCAAAATGAAATCCTTGATATACGAATTAAATTGCAACTCTTTATAGGGGTTAAAATAGCATTTGAACCTTCTGACTGAAGCTATAGATAGAGGTTGTACCCAGCTCCTTAATTCATTGTAACTAATGTTATGCATATTTTTGTATTCGTTGTTAGGTGTAACAGATTGTTGGTTGGGTCAGTTGAATATCAAACATCACGCCATTTAGCCAAATCTTCATTTGTTAGTTGTATCGGGTCGTAAGATTGCAGTGGTCAAGTTCACTAATTGGTTTTAAATCGACAAGTCTATCTTTTGACTATTTCCATCACTCACTTTGATAAGCTTCGGTAGAAACTGGTGAAAATAAATACATGCACGGCTATCATTTCTTGACATCAGTCTGAATGACTGTATAATGTTGTTGACTTGAATTCATGACCAAACTAAATCATAATCGGTCACACACGATTTTGGAGAACAACTTTATTAACATTCATGGAATGATTGGTGAATCGAGGGCCATTAGAATAAAACCTTTAACCAAACAAATGTCATGATAATAGCAAAGTAATTTTATTAGGGGGACCCCTGAAATAGCAACAAGAAATAAAAAAATGAGGTCAAAGGACATTTTTTGAGGTAAGATAGGATATTTTATGTAATAATTTTATGGAATAACGGTGTGTTTACCACAGGCCTACGGTCTCGCTGCGCTTTTTAAATTGAGAGATTAACCGTATTGATAAATTTTTATAGAAGGCATGTACAGAATAAAAGCCAAACACTCCATGCACTGTGATTTACTAGCAGACTAGCAAGTACAATAATTGCCGTTTGTCTTGAAGCACTCGATCGCTTAACACAGAGTACAGTTTTAGACAAACTTATCAAATCCATGTTCATCTGCACCCAGCAACAGTAACACAACAACATTAAGGGCTAAGACAGCATTCGCTGTGTCATTTTACAGTAAGACCGATGTATGACCGACAGTTTGATTATATGACAATACAATCTCTGCATATCTAACTGGCCCCAGCTATCAACAGCATATAGCAATACAAACAGGACATGTTTCTAGTAGCAACTGAGAGCTCTGAGCCGAGACATAGACTTGTTTTACATACCTAGATATGAAATTCCTAGTTGATTATGCTTCTATGTAGTTGTTGGCACTCTAGCATTGAATGCAAATTGGACAGTGAATAACTTTTTGGGAACATCCAATCACAACCATCGTTTTTTTTTGTCAGACAACACTGGTCAGTCAATAAATCTCAACTAAAATTTTACAGTGGTGTACAAAGAGGGAGGGGCTGTGGATGAGTGGTTAGAGCGATCGCGGTCCACCACTGGTGCTGAAGGTCCCAAGTTCAAAACACAGCTTGTGAGTGGGAAAAAACTTTCTCTGTTTATGCAGTAGGGCATGGATACCCAGCTCTGTTCAGAGCTAGGGAAGATGGAGGAGGTGAGTGAGAGGAATAGCGCCCCACCTCAGTTACACCACTGCCAGTATGAGTTGGCTCCCCAACAGCCACTTCTCTCACACGACCATTACCTCAAATACAATGATTGGTACCAGCTGTGGGCGAGTGGCTATGTAATGCACCGCTTATAATTGTATTGTATTGGTACAGAGAGTCATGAGTCCTAGAGAAGTCCATGGTGATGACAGCAATGGCGTCCAACCTCAATTTGCCCGCAACCTCAAACAAAAGTTTTAGGGGGTACTTGAGAATTCATTTGAATATACATAACACACATATGGATCGAAATGATACATAATACAAGACGGTTCGCAAAAGTAAATCTGATGTAATAACAATTTACACTATACCATTACCGACACTGACAGAAAGCGCAGCCATTTACACCAATTATTTCCGGCTAGACATAAATTGAAACATAAGGCAATAGACTTGTTATAGCTATTTCCAAACCGAACAGTATACTGCTGTTTTATAAATATTTAGCGAATGAAGTAAGTGTGTAAGCGGAAGCTGCTCTCGCGTGAGTCACTTTAATTCTATGCGATGAAATCTTCAGTAAGATTTTTTGAAGCATTGCTGAAGTTTTGATCATGAGCTGGGCTTGTGCTGCTTGCATATAAACTTGTTTGAAGCATGTATGCTCACACTGTTTTGTGTATGTTTGTCATATAGTAAGCATAAAAAAGTTAAATACACTTAAAATGGAAACCACGGCTTTAAGGCGAAGAGCTTTTTAAAGTCTCATCATTTACAACCTCAACAGTGATATAGCGGAATAACCCAATGGTAGAGTGCTGGTCCCAAAGTCGCGAGACCTTGAGTTTTAATCCCGGTCATGGCTGGCTTCCACTGTAAGTGTGAGCCCCTCACTTTAGTCCTAGTTCAGAACAAAACCAGTTTCACTATGCGGTAGAGCGTTAATGCTGACCCGCTCGTGGTGCTCCATGCTAAGCTGCAATTGGTGAAGAACTATAACTACCTAACCCAGCACCGTTACCATAACAGTGAATGCGTCTCACGAGAAGAAAAAATAGGACCCAGGTTAGGGTAGCGGTGGCTGCTAGAAAACACTGAGGAGTCATTCGGCATATTGTATAGATTCCTAGTGGTAAGTACGTTAATAGAGCAAGTTACAAAACGGATTACATAAACCGTGAAATGATGTGTGAATTAAAAAGACATGCGGGAACTTCCCAAGGTGTTATATATTTACACACGGTAATTCTCATTTATAATGCCTGAGTGTGATGAAATGATATCTGCATATCATACTATCATGTATCCTCAGTCAGGGAATGTTATGCATGTCTTTATTTCGCGGCCTGGGTAGAAATATTTGTGCATCACTTATAGTTTCAATAGATACATGTATAGGAACCGGTACTTACCCACCTATAAGGGCATGTCTCAACTTGATTGGTTGAGGCTTGATGGCCACAACACCATACACCTGGTCCCTCTATCAGCTATTATGGCGCGATCTGCGATCTGTTTTCTTGTTCTTTCTTATCCTGACCAGGGGTTTGTAGAAATTGCTCTACCGAGTTTGCTTTTCCCAGGGTGCAGCATAAGTAGACTAGCTGCTTGCAGCCGCGTGACCCTTATAGGTACGCCTCCCTAATTTTACATTGCAAATCCGACAAAGACAGAACTCAACGTGGTGTCTAGACCCAAAATCAAACTAAAAAGCCCTACAGTTCCACGAGCTGTGACTTCTGGGTTTGCACGAAACAATTAAAGGCTTCCCTTTGAGAACCCAGAGGCTCTGTTATGCAGTCATGTCAACTACTTAATTTACATAAAAATGTATTAAGGGCAAGGCTGTTACTCTGCTTAGTATTTTGTGCATATATGGAGCACCGTTATTTCTTTTATTCTTGTCTACAGGTAGTGACCGATAAAAGTAAAATAGATCGGATTGAATGTCTGCATTTTCACAATACTTGTATAAGTATATGTGTATTGAAGTTATATCATGTCATTCACAAGGTCGGTTCGTTATACGATTCTAAAAGAACGCTGTGTCATTTCTTATACATGGATAGCATCAATAAGGCAGAAATGAGGATGCTCAGATACGAGACAAGCGTGTCAAGAAAATACAGGATCAGGAAAGAGAATATAAGGCAGACGCTAGGGATAGAAGAAAAGTTCTCGAATTACATTGGAGAGAGTTGCCTGAGATGGTATGGATATGTTCGCAGAAGGGAAAAGACTACATCACGAAGAAGGCCATGGTGATGGCAGGAGAAAGAGAGGGAGGCCAAAAGGACGATGGCCATTCTGCACTAAAGACAATATAGATAGCCTTGGGGCAGTGGCTAAAGATATCCGGGATAGAACTAGTTGGAGGAGAAGAGTCCACACCATGGAGGCAGTCAGTGAAATGAGGCAGATGCATGTTTCCAGGATGGTCCGTCATGCGGCTCTCAGAGAATATTACTCTATGGGTGGACTTCCCGACTCAAATTCAATAAGGGTTAACAATCAATGTGGCTCCCAAACTTAAAGTTGAACCAGGAATCCCTTGCTTTAAGCCATCAGTTGCTAGGCATTTTCACAGTCCGCAA